>Ga0209056_10001402_pt1 | contig 26668 bp, 25 predicted proteins | sample GraSoiAngelo_114_FD_185876 | JGI IMG/M metagenome (GOLD analysis project Ga0209056, IMG submission 185876) | Grasslands soil microbial communities from the Angelo Coastal Reserve, California, USA - 14_0903_13_40cm (SPAdes) (version 2) | ecosystem: Environmental > Terrestrial > Soil > Grasslands... | reverse complement strand
TACTTCAGAGTTCGAGAAAGAGTTCGCGCATTCAGATCGTCAGGCTTCCCCTTCCTCAATAGGTCGTTGAATCGGAGGGGGTTGTCGAGAAGATAGTATGAGATGAGGATTCTCCACTCTGAGCCTATCTTCCTTACCGCCTTGATTACCGCGCAGATGTCTCTCCTGCAAAGCTCGCTCTTTCCCGAGATAATGCTTGAGATATCGGGTTGGCAGCTAGACGACAACTTACTCAATGTTATCTAGTGTAAACTGGTTAGCCCGAGATATAAGCAGCAAAGGGACACAGACGTTAGTTGCGGGACCTTTCTCAACCTTCGATTGTTCTACCTGTGACCGTCAAACGCGGAGGTGCCTCGCGCCAAACGACTATATTTCAGAGAGAGCACTAATCCTCTCAAATGCAGCGGATCATCAAGGTTTTTCTGCTCTCCATAATTCTCGGTCTTGTCGGGCTGGTCGTATCCTCAACTCGTGAACCTTGGGGAGTGTGGGATGGTTTTCCTTTCCCGTATGCGTATCCAAACCCAATCACTTGTTTGCCCAATCCATTCAATGGATGCGGCTTCTACTACAATCCGTTCATGGTTGTTCTAGACTATCTCTTCTGGTTCGGAATGGCGGTCGTAGGGGTTTCGGTGGTCAGCCTGCTCTGGAACCGCCTCGGTCCAGTAAATAGTCCAAGTCAGCCCGCAAGTGATCAAACTCCGCCCGGAAATTCCGCTACAACAAATTGAATCGAAGATAACATTCGGGTCCACTGTGGACTTGGGTTTCCGCTCAGAATTATTAGCGTCTGACGTACATTACTGTTACTGAGAAAAATGAACAGTACTTGTGTGGGACCTTGCGCCCATCATATGGGTTGCAAAAGGGCTAGACCAGGCTCCAGCAAGCTTGATCTTGTTGGGACCAAGTTCTTGGACAAATTGCGATCAATACCCAATCCAAACGCAACCACTCGAATGGGATTCTATACGGGAGAAGCCGGGAATAGGGCGTTCGGTGATTTCCATAATTCACGCGTGATGAAGAAAATGCAGCCTCGAATAGAGTATTGGAAGTACTCCGCCCAGCGCTACGCGTCGAGAAACTCGATCAGATAGGAAGGATCTCGACTTTTGAGCAGCAAGAGCGGCGCAACATGGCCCGTCATGACTGGAACCTATCAGGTTGGCGATCCGAATGGTCCCGTCGCGGTCTGTGCGCTTACCTCGGAACGTTTGATCAGTCCCCTCGTAGCCCTGCCGGGAGTCGCCATTGCGGGCATGGTCTACACCGCCAATCTCGGCATTACTCGGATTATTGTCAACATCACGTCTAATCCTGCGATTCGTTTCCTGCTCATCTGCGGCAAAGACTCTGCACTATTCAAGCCGGGACAATCTCTTGTTGCTCTAGCTGAGAGGGGTGTTGATGACAAGAGACGGATCATCGATGCGGCAGGGTATGATCCAGTTCTACCCTCCATTGATCCTGAGCAGGTACAACAGTTCAGGAACCAGGTCGAGATTCTTGACTGGACCGGTGAAGAAGATCTCCAGGTTTTACAGGAGCGAGTGAAGAGTCTCTCTGATCGTAACCCGGGAGTTTTCACGCCAGAGAAAAAAGAAACCGGCGAAACTAGAAGGCAAGAGGAGTTTGTGTCCATTCGACCGGGTGGTCAGCGCGAGCCGTTGCTATATGATCCGAAGGGATACTTCGTTATCAGCATCGAGCCTGAGCAGAAGGAGATTCTGCTACGACACTATCTGCCTGATCACACGCCTGCTCATGAAATGCGGGGACGCGGAGCAACCTCGATGCTACTCGGTCTATTGCGTGACGCACTTGTCACACAGCTGAGCCACGCGGGCTACCTGGGCGAGGAACTGGCGAAGGCGCAGACCGCATTGCAGTTTGGATTACGATACGATCAGGATAGACCTCTGAGGCCACGCGAAACTCCGGCTCAACCTGTAGCTGAAGGAGCCAAAACTACGACACCAGCGCCTCCGAAGATACCTTCAGTCCCGTTGCTCACGGTGAAACAACTAGGGGAAATTGCCCCGGGAACGTTGGTGGACCTGTTTTTCTCAGTGACAGACTTGCCAAGGGAACAGGTTTTGGGAGGCGTGTTCCTTCTCCCTGATGAAACGGGGACCAATCAGGCATTCCCTCGGACATCTCAGCGTCTGGAGGTTGAATGGCGGCCGACGAGCAAGCTGATCATGGGCGGAGCGAATGATCTAGTCGTGGGTGCTCTCTTGAGAGTTGTCGGTAAGTACGATCAGAATAATCTGGTTCATGGAGAACAGCTTGTGGTCTTGACTCGCGTGGCTAAGATCCTAGGACAATGATTAGACGAGAGGTGATAGTGTGAGTACCTCTGACGTTGTGATAAGATCCACCGAGAACGGGCCGAACCTCGTTATTGTTGATGGAAAAGTAGTTCAGGCCTGGTGCCGGTGCGGCAGATCCACGCTCATGCCTTTCTGCGACGGGATGCACAAGAAAGACGGGTTCATGGCCAAAACGCACGAGGTCAAGGTTCGTTAGAGAAACCAGTGGAAGACCGCGACTGTTGAGGTCGGGCCGCGGAAGCTGGTTCTGACAAAAAACGGTCTAGTACTCACAGTCTGACGAAGAGAGGAACACAGTAGCCATTACGCCCGATCGCCTGCTCATCGCCGTGATCTCGCGATGACCGGCCGAACTGGCGCCCGGATTAGATCCCTCGCATTATTGTTTCTTGGGCTTGCCCTCACCTCGACCAGTCCTGCATGGGTCCATGCAGATACTGCGCCTGCCGGAATATTCAGAATAACGCTGATGGTTCCGCAGCCGAATCAGGCCCGACAGAGCTGGTCGCTACTCGTCCAGAGCAACCTTCAGGCGTTGGGAATTGACGCGCAGAGAGTTGTTCTTGACTGGCCCACGATATACGATAGAGCGCTCACTCCTGCTTCTGATGTTCTCGGGAGAAGCTACAACAACGGCGGCTTTGACGCCCTATTTCTCGGCTATGCTCTCGGGATAGATGCCGATCCATGGTCCTACTACCACAGTTCACAATTTGCTCCGATAGGTTCCAACTACTATCTCTGGAATAACAGCCAGAATAACCAACTGACCAAACAGATCAAGGAAACAATCGACAAAACGCAACGGTTAGACTTGGTGAAGCAGTGGCAAGCGCTCGCATATGACCAGCAACCCTGCGCCACAATACTCTACACGAAGGAAATTGTTGCCTTTGACTATACCATGCCGAATGCCCAGTACGTGTTCAGCACCTACCACTTTCCGTATTGGCCGCCGATCGAACAATTGTCGATGATGGGCGGGTCTACAACCGGCTCGATCACGTTAGCGCAGACCGGACCGGCTCCGTCAGAGGGGTTCAACCCGACACTGAGCAGTTCCTACTACGACCAGACTGTGTATGGAGCAATGTTCAGTGCGTTGGCGCAGAGGAATGATACTATCTTCAAGAATATGATTCCGCAGCTGGCGACCGGCTGGTCTGTTGCCTCGGATCAGAAGACATGGACTGTATCTTTGCGTCCTGGGGTGACATGGCACGACGGGGTTCCGTTCAATGCTACAGATGCGAAATTCACATTTGACGCGCTTCAAGATGATACGCTGGCAGCGGACAATGAGGCGTTCATCAAGGGCATAGTCGGTGGAAAAAACAGTGTAGCAATTGTGGACCCGTATACTGTCAGGTTCACTCTCCCGAATCCCTACGCGTACTTTGTGGAGAATATTCTCACCACACCAATCATTCCCGCCCACGTGCTGGCGAGTGTTCCCTATGCAAACTGGAGGACGGACCCGTTTAACACTGGAATTGGTGGCAGGCCCATTGGAACGGGCCCCTACAAGTTTGTCAGCTATGATCCGGCGACCGAGACAAATCATCTGACAAGGAATGATAACTACTTTGATTTTCCAGAGAACGGAAAGACTGCCCTTCAGAATAGGGGAGCTTTCGAGGTCAAGGACTATTACGTCAAACACATACCGAGCTCCGATAATGCTGTTTCGGCGCTCAAGACAGGCTCGGTAAGCGTTCTCGATGCACAGTACGCTCTGGAGACCCAGACGAGTTTCCTCGCCACCTGGCCATCAAACCAGTGGACGTCTTACGACGCGTTCGGGGTCCAGGAGCTGGGTTTCAACATGCGACACCCAATATTTGGAACAGGCGTCAATACCCCGCTAGGCCTTAGTGATCCTTCGAAGGCCTCTCTTGCCGCCAAATATATCCGTCAGGCTATCAGCTACGCGATCCCGAGAGATCTGATAATACAACAGCTTCTCGCCGGATACAGCAATCCTGGGATAACGACCCCGGTCGTCGGCGACTACCGGACAGGCTTCGCGGTCACCGACGGGTTCAACAACGCTCTCACCCCATACAGTTTCAACCTCACAAAATCCCGGCAGTTATTGCAGGCTGCCGGCTACTTCCCAGCCGCCCCTCTAAGCATCTGGGAGACCTGGGGGTTCGCCATCACCGTCATGCTCCTGGCTACGGCCATCACGCTTGCAGCCCTCTACAGGGTAGAGGTGAGGCGAAACCGTGCCACGGGCTCAATACCGTCAACACTACCGCCGTCCTCACCGTCATCGAGCAGTCCGGAACGTCCGCCTTCCACCATTTCCGAGCCGAACTTCCCTCCCAACAATCTGAGAACAGCCATGGACTCATAGGATATCCTTAGCCTTCGAGTCGATAGCGTCGATGGCTTGATGTTCTCCTAGTGGCGAGTGTCTTGCCTAGGCGGCTACCGGTTGCGAGGTTATAGTATCTAGATTTTTATTCGCGCAACGTCTAATTCTAATTAGCGTTGAGTATCCCCGAAACAGGCACCCAGCGACATCCTGCCAAGCCTGTCCACATCACATTATTCGGCATTTTCAGCATAATCTTCGGAGCGGTCTTAACCTTCGCAGTACTAGCCCTTGCTTCAATCACCAACATTACACAGACTGATCCCTGGTATCCCTTGATGGCTCTCACCAGCATCGGATTTGTCGTATGTGGAATCGGTTTCTTGCAAGGAAAGCGTTGGGGTTGGGTAATTTCCATTCTGGTGTATGGTGGGGCTTTTGCAGCCAGTGTTGCCGAAGCGTTCCTCCACATACTTGTTGGAGGAATATTCATCGAACCAATAATCTTGGTTTTTCTTCTGGTACCTAGTGTGAGATCCTACTTCTTCGGTTCCCCCAGGTTCACTCTCGAAGCGGCTGAGAACGAGGTCAACCCTCTCGATGGCTCTAGGCCAATCGCGGGTCCCGAGAAAAACCGTCTACACATTGGCAGCCCAGCAAATAAGATTCTCACCAGGGGCCTAATGCTGGTGATAATATCCGTCGTTCCTGCCGTGGCAGTTTCTGTGCACACAGTGTCGGTAACTGCTGTAACTCTCAACATCGTCTACCCCGGGGGCGGAACCCCTAATAATCCATGGTTGGGCGACTCACGCACCGTCAGTGGATCCATGTTCACGTGGGGACAAGGTCAGATGGGATTCAGATTTTCACTGGTCAATTATGACCTCTGGCAGGCACATTCAGTAGACTCGATCTCTCTCCGGACACAGGGTTTTGTCCTCTATGCGCCTCCAACCCCTATTTCGGTAGCGGCCCTCGGAGGGGTTGCCCTATCGATGCGGCTTCAAGCTCCAGACTTCAACTACTACGGACCCGTCACCATAGAAATCCGAACCTCGTAAGGGTCGCTGAGTCTATTTCGCACGGGTCGGCAGTAGTTCGAGGTATGAGTGTGTTAGGATTTTTGTGACGCTTACGAGGTCGCTTATGCGTACGTGTTCGTCTATTCCGTGAATGTTGCTGTCCTGTCGTGTTGCACCCAGCACGGCTACGGGTATGCCTAGTTGGCTGACAACTGCCATATCAGTTGACCCCTGACTTCCCGCGGGCGGTGTGTCTCGTCCGAGAACTTTTCTCGCTTGTTTCCTGACAACCCTGACAAGCTTGTGGTTGGGAGGCGTGATCATAGGATCGTATCCAAGAATCTTCTTCATCGAGACCTTTGCCGTACTCTCTTTTGCGAACTCTCTCAAGACCCTGCCGATCTCCTTCTCGACCTCTGCGGCTCTTTCTTCTGGTATGAATCGTCTGTCGACTAGTATCTCGCATGTGTCTGGTATGATGTTGCCTTTCAGGCCGCCTTTGATCATATTCACGTAGAGGCCTGGCCGCATCTTCTTCGTCCCATACAACGGCTCCGCCGGAATCTTCGACCTCCTCATCCCAATCTCCTGACCCAGAACCTTCAATTTCTCAATCAACGCAGCAGCCTCTTCAATCGCGTTGATACCCGTCCATCCCCGTCCCGAGTGCGCCGCCTCACCCTTGACCGTGATGACAAACTCGGAATCACCAAGACTCGCGACATGCAACACCTCTATGCCACTATCGGTGGAAATGCAATATTCAATGTCCTTCGTTATCACATGTTTATCCACCAGATGGTTGACGCCGGTGTACCCTCCCACCTCCTCGTCCGTGGTAAAAGTTGGAATAATCGATCCACCAAACTTCACGCCAGTCTCGACCAACGCCTTCAACGAAAAGATCGTACACGCGTCCGACCCTTTCATGTCAGCCGCTCCCCGTCCATAGATCTGACCATTCCTAATAGTGGGTTTGAATGGGTCGTTAGTCCATCCTGACGGGTCAGCCGGGACAACATCCACATGCCCATTGAGAAGAATCTTAGGACCGTCACCTTCGCCCTTGAGAGTCGCGTACGTATTCGGCCGGGGACCCTTAAGCCCGACCTCAGGGCTAACCCGTCTTTTGATCGTGCCCTCGGAAATATGGCTCACAGAAGGCGTAACACCCAGCTCTTTGAGCTCGCCAGCAAGAACCTGCGAGATCTTCGGATAGTTCAGACCTGGAGGAACAGTAGTATCGATACTGACAAGACGACAGGTAAGATCAACTAGATCCTTCTTGTGAGCGTCAATCCAACGGTCAACCTGTCGAATCTCAGCTTGAGAGGGCAAGAGATACCGGTTGGGATTGGGCCCCCACTCGTTAATTGTTCTTTCGGAGTCTCAGCGGCAATACGCTTAATTCTCGGCCCTGCTGTTCTCTATAGAACAGGGGCGAAGTATGGGCTCCTTGGAAATCGCTCTCGACGGCGTGCCTATCCTAGTCTTGGTTGGTTGCATCGTCTGGATCGTGAGATTCAACATTTCTCAGCAGAAAGGGGAGAGATTGACCCTAAAATGGAAGGACATGGACCCGCTTAGGAAGGCTGTGGCAGCTCTGATATTTGTCTGGATTTGTCTTAACCTATACTTAACGGTCGGAAACGAACTCGCCTTTCTCAACGTCGTGGTTCTCCCGCTCGGCTCTGTTTATTCCATCTACGGACCTATTCTGAGCTGGGCATCAGCCTTGAGCATAGTAGGACTGGCCGTCTTACTTTCAGTTAGGTTTCCCAGACGATCGGTTGTCGCTTGACTTCCTTCTCTTTCAAATAGGCATCTTTTTCCTGCCAAAATCACAACTCGACTACTCACCCCCTACTCCTGGAGAAGTCTGACAATCATCACGAGACTCTCAACTTGGTCGTTAAGTATCGCTACTCGCTTAGCCCATCTATTCTCCAAAGAGGGTCGACGCCACGGTCGAGATATCAATCGAGAACCTAACGAAGCACTATGGAACCCTCGTGGCTCTGGACAATGTCTCGCTCAAGATAGGTTCAGGCGAGGTCTTCGGGCTTCTCGGACCAAACGGCGCCGGTAAGAGTAGTCTTCTAAAGATCTTGGTCGGGATACTCAGGCCAACCAGTGGGACAATTCGACTAGGCGAGTATGACATTGTGGTGGACCCGGAGAAGGCGAAAAAACTGATCGGGTACTTGCCGGAGAATCCCAGCCTCTACACCGGTCTAACAACTTTAGAGTTCCTCCAGTTTGTTGGGAAAATTCGAGGAGTCGCAGATGATCTTCTCGACCAGGAGATTCTTGAATCTCTGAAGAGCTTCATGTTGGAGGAGAAGCGTAACAGTCTGGTCGGCAGCTTGTCGAAAGGGATGAAGCAGAAGGTGGCGTTGATCGCTACCAGTCTCCACACCCCCCAAGTTCTAGTCTTGGATGAGCCTTTGACGGCTTTGGACCCGAAGACCCGGGTCTCCGTGAAGGACTGGATCAGCGGTCAGACTAAAAGAGGTGTTATCACGATCCTGTCGACTCATGACTTGGATGTTGCTCAGACACATGCGGGGAGGATTGCGATCATCGACCACGGAAAAATTGTGGCAGTGGGAGACGTCGAGAGTCTCCGAAAAATGGCGAATACAGCGAGTGATGCGAGATTGGAGGACGTGTTTCTACAATTGACCGAGGAAAAGGGCGAGGAGCCGACCAGGCACTGAGCGTCCCCGGCCCACTAGGGACCATTGGCACTCTCATGCGATATTGGGTCAAAGGACGATTCACAAGAGCGACGATTCTAGGCCTAGTCACCGGTGAATTTTTTTCGATTATCTTCATTCTCTTCGGCAGCTCCACCTATCTCTCCTTCTCCAACCGAGTTGGCTTATCGACAGGTCTCTCAGAAGTGGCTCTGAGCCTTTTCCTCGCATTGTTTCTTGTCGGTTTGATTCAGAGCGGTTTCAATGGGAGCGGGCTGCCTGTGAGTGCAGGCGATGTGGATTACGTATTCACTTCTCCCGTACCGCCTCGTGAGGTCTTCGCCGCCAAGGTCCTGCTAAACTCGCTCACCACGGTTCTGTTCGGATTTCCGCCGATCATCGTGTTATACTTGCGATTTTCTGCGTACTACCACACTTCATGGTCTGCCGCTGTCTTGGCCGGACTCGTGACCCTCGTCTTTCTCGTAATCGGACTCTTGCTAAGCGCCGACATTACACTCTCACTCGGGCATGGACTTGGCGAGAGGAAGAAGATGTGGAGGAACCTCTTCATTGTGCTCGTCATGGTTGTCAGCCTGCTCCCCATCACTCTGCTCATTCCCGGAATCCCAACGGGAATAGCTGAGGTCACCCGGGTCCTACCGAACGGACTCTCAGCGGCTGTGAGTGTTGGCCTTGTCAGCGGGACTGCGGGAGGGCTAACGTATCTTGCGGATCTTCTGCTATTGTTTGCCTGGCTCGGCGGAGTTCTGCTTTTGGGCGTGAGAATGTCGCGCGGACACTTCTACGACCTCCTCGAAGTGTCATCCGCGACCGGCGAAAAATTTGATCGTTCCAACCAGGTTTCTCGGCTGGACCCGAAGGGAAAGTCCATCTGGTCTATCGTGAGACTCAAGGAGAAGATCCTGAGCAGCCGGACCCGGGAGGCGAGAGCGCAGCTCATCAGCGCTATCTTTCTCGCAGGCTTCATGATCATCTACGCTCTATCAGGCTCTTTCCAGTCGTCGCCGACCCCGTTCCTCTTCATCCTGTTCATAATCGGATCCTTCGGCTCCGGAACCGCTTCGAGATGGATTGAGAAAGAGCGGCTCTGGATTCTGAAATCGTCTCCAGTAAGCATGCGGAGATACGTGAAAGAAGTATATCGCGCTCGGGCCGCGCCCCTACTCCTATACCTCGCCCCAGTGGTCATAGCAGTCGGCGTCCCATTAATCCTAGGAGGCCTTTCTCAGCCATCCCTATTGTTAGGGGTGATCCTCGCGCTGCCAGGAGCACTAGAGATTGCTAGTATCACCATGGCAGGAGGGATGTTCTTTGCATCGAAGTATGGACAGAGCTCAACCGACGACATCCTCTCATCTCAGGCACAAGAACTGGCGGACATTCGAAGATTCCTCTTCCAAACAATCATCAACCTCGTGATGGTCTCTCCTGTGATCTTGCTGGTCTTCGTCTCGGAAACGCTCGTGGCCATACTTGGGCCAAGCTACCTCACAATCCTTGCACTTGGACTCGTAGCAATCTCAATCATCTTCACCGGTCTCTCGATCAACTTTCTCCTGAACAAGGCCGGAGACGCGGTCACTAGGAGAGAAGACCTGTAGCTCGTTTCCAAATCATGAACCGCTACCTTGTGCTAATCTATCTATTGGGAGTGCCAGCCTCTCGCTATCAACGTATGCCAGAATCCTCTCATGGCTATCTGCGAATTGTCAGAAACCGTTTTATCGCGCGAGAAGCCGCCCTCGTCGAGGATTCGAAACTTGCAGGTTGTCACTTCTAGAGGGAGATTCGATATTACTGAAACAGCGGTCAAGGAACTGAAGGGAAACATCCGAGGAGAGCTTCTCACATCCGACTCTCCTGGGTATGACAAGGGGCGAACAATCTGGAACGCCATGATAGACAAACGGCCGGCGCTCATTGCACGATGTGCCGGAGCTGCCGATGTAATACATGCCGTGGATTTTGCTAGAAAGAACGACTTACTAGTCTCCATACGCGGTGGCGGCCATAACATCGCCGGCAACGCGGTATGCGACGGAGGACTAGTGATCGACCTCTCGCCGATGAAATCGGTGCGGGTAGATCTGAAAGAGCGGCGCGCATTTGTTGAGCCAGGAGCGACTCTTGCGGACTTCGATCACGACGCCCAGGTCTTTGGGCTAGCCACGCCCCTGGGAATAAACTCGACTACGGGCGTGGCCGGGCTCACCCTCGGCGGCGGTTTTGGCTGGCTCAGTCGAAAATACGGAATGTCAGTGGACAACCTCGTATCAGCGGACGTGGTGACAGCCGACGGAAAGCTGGTCCGAGCAAGTGCCAGTGAGAATCCGGACCTGTTCTGGGCCATCCGCGGTGGCGGCGGGAACTTTGGCATCGTCACCTCCTTCGAGTTCCAATTGCATCCCGTTGGTCCTACCGTGTTCAGCGGATTGATTGTTTTCCCCTTCGACGAAGCCAAGACGGTCTTGAAGAAATACCGAGAGTTCGTCGAACACATGCCGGACGACCTGAGCATTTGGGTAGTCTTGAGAAAGGCGCCTCCCTTGCCATTTCTGCCAGCTGAAGTCCACGGAAGAGAAATCGTCGTGTTCGCCATCTTTTATGCTGGAGATGCAGCGAAGGGCGAGAAATTGATCGCTCCCATTCGGAGCTTCGCAAAGGTCCTTGGTGAACATGTGGGGTCTCAGCCCTATGTGATGTGGCAGCGCGCCTTTGACCCCCTTCTCACCCCCGGCTTCCGAAACTACTGGAAGTCGCACAATTTTTCGACCTTGAACGATTCGGCCCTCGACTCCATGATCGAGTACGCGGGCAAGCTTCCATCACCCCATTGCGAGATCTTCATCGGACTCGTAGGGGGTCAGGCTTCGCGGGTTGCAGCGGACGAGACAGCCTATTCCCAGCGAGACGCCAAGTTCGTGATGAACGTCCACGGCCGATGGGAGACACCGAACGAGGACCAAAAGTGCACTTCCTGGGCCAGGGCATTCTTCAAAGCGTCCGCACCGTATTCCACAGGTGGGGTCTACGTGAACTTCATGACGGCGGAGGAGACCGACCGAATCCAGGCCGCCTACAAGCCAGCAGTATGGAAACGTCTCGTAGAAGTCAAAAACAAGTGGGATCCGAAAAACCTCTTTCACATGAACCAGAACATTAAGCCGTCAGTCTAAGAGCGACCGCCCAGAGAAGACTGTCCCATTCGGGGCCATGATCTCGAAGCTTGAAGGAGCAGGCTTCCTCGTCACAACCATTTTCCTACTTACAATAATATTGTAGGTCAAGAATAATCGGGATCAGCGAGCTGCCCAAGTTCTCAGCTACCGAGCATACTTTATGTCTCGATTGCTGGCCCGGTCGTTCCGCCATTGTCGGACGTATCATATCGGAAAGCAAAAGTGGAGGATTTTCCGGGAATTCTCAATCTGATCAGACGCTCGTTTGACTGTGTCTTGCGAGAGCATGGATTCTTCGACTCCTCGCCGTTCGCCTCCCCTAAATTGCCGGCTATTCCTCAGCAAGGTTTTCCCTGGTTCGAAATGGGCCTGAAAGAGGATGGCGAGGGGTTCTGGGTAGCTGAAGTGGAGGGGAAATTGGCGGGACTAACGTTGAGCTGGGTCCGAGGATCATTATGGTATCTCGCGCATTTGTTCGTCTCGCCCGAGTATCAGGGTCTCAACATTGGACAGAATCTGATGGATAGGACGATGAAACACCACAAGGGTTCCACGATCACCAATCGGGCCCTGGCGACCTTCGCCTACAACCCTGTTTCTATCTCCCTGTACGCGCGTTATGGAATCTATCCTCGCGAACCACTCTACTGGATGGAAGGTCCCAGTCAACAGGTGAAGACTGGTGCCTCGACTAAATTGAGAAACGAGAGAATGGTCGACTTCGAAAAGGCAAGAAGTATTCTCACCCGGATCGACGAGCTCAGTCTCGGGTATCCTCGCGAGAAAAACCACGAGTTTCTCTTCGGCCTTCCCACGGTTCGATGCTACGTGTTTTCCACGGGCGACAAACCGGCCGGATACGCGTACGTCTGGCAGAATGGAAGGGTAGGCCCACTGGCGACCGTATCGCATGAAACTTTTCAGGATGTTTTGAGATCCACCTTCAGGCTGGCCGCCACTGAAGGAGCTACGAATGTAGGTATCGCCGCGACAGGCTCGAATGAACAGGTCATGCAGGTGGCACTGGAACAGAAGATGAGAATACTGGACAACTACCTCTTTATGTCCTCAAAGCCCTTCCCTAACTTCTCCAACTACGTATTGTACCCTACAGGCGCAATGCTCTAGATACAGGGTATCCGCACAAACCTTGGACGATCTTCTCAACAATCTGGTCGGCCGCTGGTCTCTGACCGGAAAGATGAGCGACACCGCCCTCTACCAGGAGGTCAACGCAAAATGGGTTCTGCGAGAATTGTTCGTAGAGATGCTTTTCTCCCCCCTAAGAGTTGGCGAGGGAGGAAACCCGGACTATGAAGCCCTCTATCTCATCGGAGACGACAAGAAGACCGGCGAATACGTTCTGCATCTGTTTGACACGTTCGGAGTAACCTCAAAACCAGTTCCAGGAACTGGAGTTCGTAAAGAAAACTCTGTTCGGTTTAGATTCGACTATACAGTTGGACCATGGTTCAACACGTTCACCTGGGATCCCGCACGCAGATCTTGGAAAAACATCATAACGTATGAACAGAAAGATGGAGCGAGGGAACCTTCGCGGTGAAAGAACTCTCGCCTATCCTGTGAATCTTCCGAACAAGAATCATGTTAATTCAGCAGTCTGCGCATCCGGTCCTCAGGGGTTCGAAGATTGTTTCGCCGCAGTGTTCGCAGACAAGAATTTTTCCGATGAACTCGTTGTCGGAACGATACCTTGTTTCATGAGTCGTAGGAGTACTGCACGTCCGACAGAACAGCTGAGGCTCAAGACCACGGTCCATGAAGCTTGATCATCATTGCGGACGAGAATAAACAAGAGAGTAAAAGAAATCCAATGTCCAGTTGGTCATACTCCTGAGTGTAACTCGGGAGCTAGGCTTCGACGAGTACTCTGAAGCCTCCGTAGACCATACGTTTCATGTCAAAGGGCATTTGCCCGGGCTGTGCATCTTTCATGAACGGATCCTTCATCACCTTCGCATTGACCATGTCCCGGTGCTTACGATCCTTGAACACGATATAGGAGAAAACGACTGTCTCGCTGGGCTTGGCCTTTACTGTTCTGGGAAACTTGATCCCGGCCCATTTTGAGCTGAGATCGTTGCCGACAGCCTCGACATAGTCAAGTGCACCATGTTTCCGCCAGACTCGCGCCGCCTTCTCAGCCAGACGTTTGTACGCTCGGATCTTCTTTTTGGGAACAGCCAAAACAAACCCATCAACGTAGCCTCGCATGACATAATTCTCAGTCGCAAGTATAGATATGATTTTTTGCGGCTCTAAGGCTAGAGTGGGATTTCTTTTCCGTTGACGAATAGCTTGTCGGTAACTTTCATGGCCTTCACAATAGTTGCGTGCATTGGGCATCCCTTGTGAGCGCGCCTGGTCACCTCGACGACCTTCTCAACCGAGTCTTTCGTGGCTACCTTAGTCTCGACTGTCACGTCCTTGAACGATGGTTCCGCTCCACCAATACCGTACTGTCCCCTCCGATCCCAGTGCCCCCTCACCGAGGTTTCCAGCGAGTCAAACTGTAGATTGAGGAGTGCTGCGTGCCGGGTGAACATCACGTTCTCACAGAACCCTACAGCCGACATGAAAAACTCAAGCGGCGTCGCGGCCTTATCCGTCCCTCCGACAGGCACGGGTTCATCGCATCCCAAGGTGAACTTGCCAACCTTCGCTTCTTGATACTGTTGCCCGACAAGTCTAACATCGGCCCTCGATGTCCCAAGCGTCTGCCCAGGCTCCGTCGCCTCCCCCAGTTTGCGAATCATGTCTTCGACTATACCACGAAAATTCGTAGTTTGTTCCATGTGAATCGGGAGCTATCCCCGCGGTAATTTGCTGTTAAGCCTGTTCCGTCACCAAAAATGAGGTCTAACGGTGTCTCGCCATTTTCTATCTTCCTTGTAGTATTCCCCCTTGTTCTCTGAACTCTTGGGCGCCTGGACCCGCGAAGATGTAGATTCCCAGTCTTCGGTAGTTCTTCCGGATCCAGCTATCAATTGACCCGAACCAGTTCCTGAACTCGGCAGGCTTCTTAGCCAGATCTTTTCTCTCATCATCAATATAGTTCATATCGGCCTGTATTCCGCCCGGCAGCATTACTTGCGAGACCATCCATGAACGCCAGAACTCGATAACCGGCGACTGAAACCCGTCAACGACATAGACTCCCTTCTCTGGGACATGCTCCGTGACAAGAGGTATCTCCGAGCCAGCGTATTGCAACCAAAACCTCCGAGTCGACTCGTCTTGTGATGGTTCAGGGAAAATGTCTACAGGGGTAAAATCTGAGCTGGGAGAGGTGCCAGGCAGAATCAGCAAGTTGCCGATTGATCGCACATATTCTAGGAACTGATCCTCGTCCTCCCTGGACATGTAGAGAACAAGCAGTTTTGGCAAGGTTAGGGTTCCTCTTGGAACAAGTGATAGCTCGGGATTGACCGTTCTACCTCCAGAGTTAGGCCTAGCCTAGTTTCTCCTGTGGAGCCACCTATGGTCGGGTCGTTCAAAACTCTTGATTCATATGCCATGGGACCCATAAGCTCGATGGGAAAAAGGCATGAAGCCAAAAATCCTCGTTCTGCTAGCGATCACATTAGTCGCTGTAGCATCGCCAGCAATGATAGCGCTAGCGGCAAGCGCAAGCCAAGGAGCCGTTCACGCCAACCATACACCTGGAACAGCGCAATGCACTTTCACCCATCCAACCTCACTTCCAAGCCAAGCCTCAGACAACGCCAGAGACGCACTTGCTGACCGGTCATCTCATTGTCCTCCAACGCACCCCACAGAGTGACCGTCAGCAACCCTTCTTCGATAGCTTGACCGCTCTCTTTCCCAAACTTTTTCTTGCTTCTCGACTCCAATCATTCTAGAGGTTTGCGGATTGTGTCTCGCTTCTCTTGTCGAATCTGACTCTTCTCAGTCGGTTGGGACCCCACCATGCTCTCTGGCCTAGCACTGACATTATCGCGGGGACGAGATAGGTGCGGACCACCATCGCATCTAGCACCACCGCCAGAGCGATCGCGAAGCCGAAGCCTTCGAGAAGACGATTAGAAGATAACAACAGCGAACCTAGTGCTCCAGCAAGAATCAGTGCTAGAGCGGTTATGATTCCGCCGGTTCGGTCGACAGCATCAACTACGGCCTGGCGAGTCTCTTTGCCCTTCTGGGCTTCTTCCCTGATCCGGGTGAGGATGAAGATGTTGTAGTCCATGCCGATTCCATAGAGAAGCAGAAAAAGTACGAGTGGTATGATGAAGAGAACACCTGATTGGAGTACGTTGTTGAAGAAGAAAAGAGTGGCTGCATAGGCCCAAGTTATACTCAGCCCGATCGAGAGAATCCCGGTTATCGCGAGAGGATAAGACCCCAATACAACCAGCAACACTAGGAATATGGCCGCGACCGTCAGTATTCTCATCGTATTGAACTGGCTGACCGTTTCATTGGAGAAATCGAGCGTGGACCCGGAGGCACCCCCAACTAGTATTGTGTCTTGAGCGAGTGAAGCGTCTGATCTCTGAACGCTCGTAACTAGCTTCCGAATTTGGTTAACTGTATCGAGAGACTTCGGCGTGAAGGGTTCCTCGACAAACAGAACAGTCACCAAGGCTGTCCGATGATCTCTTCCGATATTTCCGAGGATTGCAAGCCTTTGTTGAGGTGTCAGCCCTGTCATATTAGTCGCGTCCACAGGAACGCCGTCCGGTCGAGTGGGTCCTGTAACTCTCTCTACGTTGGACAAGCTGGAAATATTCCAGCTTAGGTTTTCCAGATTAGCCTGTGCACCTTGCGTGAGGTTGCCATTCGTGAGAATCGATGCAGGAAACTGTACGAGCACCTGCGTAGGGCCTATCTGGCCTGCGCCGAAGCTCTTTTCCAAGACAGCGAGACCATCGACGCTCTCTGCGTGTGTCAGACCTGCGGTAAAGTCGTACGAAGTGGCTCCAGTAAGCGATATGTAGATTGCGGGGATTGAGATAAGCACGGTGAGTCCCAAGACGAGGAACGGTCGCTTGACGCTGAAGCTTGCAGCCCGTCGGAAATATCCAGGTCTCTCGCTTCTCTTCTTCCGTGCCTTGATTGCATAGTTCTCGAATCTTCTGCCAGATCTAGGCCAGAATATTCTATCCCCCGCGATAAGGATGAATGATGGAATCAGCGTGAGACTTACTAGTAGAGCGATTAGGACGCCGAAGCCAAGGCCAACGCCGATGGACCGCAGCAGGGTAAAACTGCTTATCGTCATAGCTCCGAAGGCGATAATGACCGTGGTCGCACTGGTAGAGATGCTCTCCCCTGACCAAGTGACTGATGTCTGGACCGCCTGGGCCTTGTCGTGGCCCTCGACGCGCTCTTCCCGGTAGCGGGCCATCAAGAAGATGGAATAATCGGTTCCGACTCCGAGCATTATGGTGAACAGGAATGTGGTGGTCGTGTCCTGAATGGGAATGATGTATTTGCCGATGAGGTACAGCCCCCCTTCTGTAATCAATAGTGCCATTCCAACGATGGTCAGCGGGACGAAGGGCGTGGCGATCGCAAAGAAGAACAGTCCCGCCAGAATGAGTATGGCACCTATCGTGACGGGTTCGATGAGACCGAGATCCCTTTGGCTTCCCAAAGAAGAGTCCGCGGTGGTCGCCAGATCCCCAGTAACGTATGTCTGCGAGGGTCCTCCATCGCTGGCTTTCAATTGAGAGATGATATTCCTCATAGTCACTACATTCTTCAAGATCGGGTCGGAGTTCGCCAAGCCGAATGAGCCGGGGGATTTCGAGAAGCTCACTAGAACGATCATGACTTTGTTGTCGGGGCTGATGAAATTCTGGAGAATCGCCTGTGGGATTCGTACTGGATAAGTGGAGAGCGTAAGAGCAGTTAGGTTCTGGTTGGCGCTATATTGTGCAGCTGAATAGCTCTCGCCCTGTTGCAGATAGAATGCGGTGAGGGCTGCTCTCTCCAGGCTGTAGACAGATGTGACTTTCTCGACGCTATTCAGAGCACCCGGCCCTAGAAGTTGTTTTTCTAGGTCAAGAGTGAATCGCTTGGTCGCGTTATCAGTAACATCGTTTCCTTGAAGGAGAATTATCGCGCTGGTGTTAGCCTGTGGATGTGGAAACTCTTGAGCCATAAGGCTCTGGGCCCTTGCAGACTCAGAATTGCCAGATTGGCCGCCACCAGTGCTTGAAGTAACAACCTGAGAGAGTTGTTGAGATAAAGGAAGACTTGCCGCAAAGAGCAAAATCCAAAAGATGATTATCAGCTTGTATCTTCTACCTGCGAATGAGCCGATTCTCGCGAACACGGGCAGATGAAGACCTGGGGTCTTAGCTCCTCCAAGCTTCTTCGAAACCAGGTAAGCAGCTCCAGAGGCAAATACTAGAAGGCCGACTGTAATTACGACTGTCGCGCTAAGATTATCAGAGACGTATTGGCGGAGGTAGAAGTTGTTCTGATAATTCAGGATCAGACTCGTAAGCTCGCCGAGCGATATTACAAGCAGGAATACGAGGATTCCTATCCAGCGAGCTTGGGAAGAACCGGTCTTGATCAACACTTGCACACATTGCCGTCGAAGGATGCCGAGGCTGGCTTTCTAGGCTATTTACGCGTGATCATCAAAAATGGCTCTTCCATCCACCAACAGGTACCAATACAGCCCTTGGCCGAATCAGCTGATCCCACGCATGACCCCGCGTGATATTTCAGACATTCAGCGCAAGATTCGGAGTCAAACTACTTAGCACTGAGTTTGAAATCAGTAGGACTGTGTAGTCTTGCCACCAAAAAACAGTGAAGTAGTAGTCACCTCAGCTCGCTTGGCAACAGTCCAGACAGAGCGTCAGAACTGGGCGGTCTACGCCGGACTGGTCCTCACAATGTTCATCTGGGGACTCGCATGGCCAGTCGGCAGACTCCTCGCAACAAACCTCCCGCCCGTCTCCATCGCGGCGATAAGATATGCCATCGTCGTCCCCGTACTATTCGCAATCCTCTGGTTCAGAGAAGGCTCTTTCAAAATCAATCGATCATGGATACCAACGCTCGTCGTAATGGGAATCCTGAACACAACGCTGTACCAGATCTTCTTCCTTTACGGCGTCAAATACGCAGCCGCCAGCGACGACTCTCTCGTCATAGGAATAGGACCCGTACTCATAGCTATCATGGCCAGCCTTATTCTCAAAGAACGACTCACATGGACCAAGATTCTCGGCTTCGCTTCCGGGCTAGCAGGAATCATTACAATCTCCATACTTTCTCCCAACACTCAAGTCCTCAACAGACCGCTAGGCGTGACCCTTGTCTTCGGCGGCGCAACCGCATACGCTCTCTACACCGTCCTACTGAGAAGATTCCTCTCGAAGAACCGCGCAGACAATAATGGACCTCAACAATCCTCTCTATCAATCCTAACATGGATCAGTCTCTTCGGTTGGTTCTTCCTAATCCCCTTCTCGCTCCTTGAAGCACCTTGGACTTACACATGGGACACTGGCTCATGGCTCGGAATTATCTACCTGGCCGTTCTCTCGACCATAGTCGGATATTTCCTCTACATCGAAGGTGTTTCGAAGATTGGGGCTGGGAGGTCAGCGATCTTCGGCAATCTCGTCCCGGTCTTCGGTGTCCTAACTTCCGTTTTCATCGGTGAAAACCTGAGCCCCTGGACCGCTGTTAGCTTCCTACTCATATTCGCGGGAGTCCTCCTCGTCAACCGGCAAGTGAAGAACTCCGGTTCCTGAGCCCATTTCTAATACCCCTAACCCCGAGAGAGCACAGGGAGCCGTACCTCAATTGGCCCTAGACCTTTCAGCGTCGTCACGGAATGCTGAGAAGCGTCTCTGGATTGCTCTCGTCGTATCATCAGCGATTGTAATTGTAGAGTTCACGGGAGGCTTCTTTGGCCAGAGTCTCGCATTGATCAGCGACTCCGGCCATGTACTAACCGATGTTCTGGCAGTAGGAGTGGGAATTCTTACTCTCCGATTGGGTCGGAAGCGTCATACTGCGAGACGGACCTTTGGATATCATAGAGCAGAGATATTCGCCGCGTTGATCAACGGATCGATCCTCATAGCCGTTGCTTTTCTAATAATCTACGAAGCATATCTAAGACTCCAGCAACCGCCCACCGTCCAAGGCCCGCTAGTTCTAGCAATCGCATCGATCGGCCTTCTGGGAAATCTCAGCATTGCCGGACTGCTGTCCCGATTGGGAGGGGCCAATCTCAATGTTCGAGGAGTGTTCCTCCATACTGTCGGTGATGCCCTATCATCTGTGGCAGTGATCGTCAGCAGCCTCATCGTCATACTCACCGGCTACCAGGGAATAGACTCGCTTGCAGCAGCCATAATCGGAGTTCTCATCATGCTTAGCGCATACCGCCTCGTAAGAGACTCGACAAACATCCTGCTAGAAGCCACTCCCAGACAGATGGATCTAGAAACCATAGCCAAGACAATTAGTAGCGTCAACGGAGTAAGGGGGGTCCACGATCTCCATGTCTGGACGATAACCTCTGGCCTCTATGCTCTAAGTGGGCATATCACAGTGGACACTGACCGCATCAGTGAAAGTTCAACCATAGTGGAGAAGATAGAAGCCAAGCTAAAGGAGTCTTTTGGGATAGAACACGTTACCCTTCAAGTCGAGAAAGAGACACTTGAGAGTATTCAGGAACACGAATCGTCCACGATTTGACCGAATGAGGATCTTTCTACCGATTCCCAGAGCCTTGGGGTCTTGGGACGGCCAGCGCGTTCAACTCGTCAAATGTGATCGCGCCCTCGATTAGGTTCTCGTAGGTTCCTTTCTCAAGCACCTCCTTGGCCGCCCGTTTCAGCAGGCCCATCGCCGCATAAGATGGGCTGGGACCGAAGCTCACGCGAGCGATACCAAGCCTCTGCAGCTCACTAATCGGTGGTAGACTCTTTCTCACCATAACATTGATCGGAAAGTCCAACGCCTTCACAAAGTTCGTGATGGAATCCGCATCCACGAGACCCATCGGGTAGACGCAATCAGCCCCCGCATCCCTATAGGCCGTGGCTCGACGAACTGCCTCCTTTAATCGCGCCCCTTCATCACCCTCAGCAAATCTCAGCGCGTCAGTCCGTGCATTAATTACGAGAGGAATCCCTGTAGTCTCACCTAGCTTTCTGATCGCCTTGAGATTCTCGACCTGTCTCTCAATCGGGTAGAGTTTCTTCGTTGCATGAGTAAAGTCTTCGATGTTTATTCCGACAGCTCCCGTCTTTAGAATCGCCTTGACTGTCACGAGAACCTCTTTTGTGGTCTTTCCAAAGCCGGCGACAACATCAGCGGAGAGCGGAACCGACAAGACTCTGGCAATTCTCCCAACTGCCGAGACAAACTCGGTTCTACCAATCACTTCACCGTCAGGATAGCCTAAGGAGACCAGCATACCGGCGCTGGATGTCGCGATTGCAGGGAACCCTGCATCCTCAAACAAGCGTGCACTCGGAACATCCCATCCGTTCGGAAGAATCAGAATTCGCTTCCCATGGTGGAGCGCGCGAAAATCCTCCGCCTTCTCCTTTTGAGATTTCAAGGGCATCTGGGTTCACTCGTCTGTACTACGTTTGCTTTGTTTCAATGATTCTCTTGCCCTTAACCAGTTCTCCGGGAACCATCCTCAAAGCTTCCGGGTTTAGATTCTCTGGGAAAAGCTCGGGATGTATTATGTGAGCTAGGATCTCAAGCCCATCAACCACTCTGGGACCTGACCTGCTGAAATACGCGGACGCATTGACCGCATAGATTCTGGAGGACTGGAATGCCGGGATCTTCTCCCATCCTTGGTATGATGCCAGCACATGGGCTTCTTCCATGACCTGGTTTGCATCGAACCCGCATGGAGAAAGAACGATAATCTCAGGCCTGTACTCAAAAACTTCTTTCCAACCAATTCTATGGGAAGGCTTGCCAATACGGCCAAGCCCTTCGACCCCTCCAGCGTAATCTACCATCTGAGGAATCCAGTGTCCGCCAGCCCACGGAGGCCGGAGCCATTCCATGAAGAAGACACGCGGTTTATTTTGCACAGTTTGCGTTTTCTCTCTAACCCTGTTTATTCTCTGCAGCATCTGCGCAACAAGTTTCTCAGCTTCTGCCAGCTTGCCTGTCATCCTGCCAACCAGGAGAATATTGTCAACGATCTCCTCCAGATTCGTAGGCTCCAGTGAGACGATCTTTGTATCCGCATCCAATACCCGTGCTGCTTCCTTGACCTTCGTATAGGAAACAGCGCAAACATGGCAGAGTTCCTGCGTCAGAATAATATCCGGCTTCAACTTCTCCAGAAGTTTTTCGTCAATCTCGTAAATGGCGCCGCCGCGTTGCTCAACTTCCCGGTCAACCTCAAGGCTTCGGTGGATCTTTTGGTGAATCGTCGACTTCGTCAAAACGGGCCGGTTAGAAGCCTCAGGAGGATAATCGCACTCGTGGGACACTGCGACAACTTGGTCCGCAAGCCCAAGTGCGAATGCAATCTCTGTGGCGCTGGGAAGTAGCGAGCAGATTCTCATCTTGTGCCTTGCTCGTCCGCTAGATGCAGCGAAAGGATATATTTAACGGGCGGGTAACTTTGCCCGCTCCCTCAACTATGACCAACAACCCTACGGGTTCTGTCCTCGACAGGCGATCCACCAAAGTCATGATTACGACCGTCTTCACAGCTCTGGCACTTGCAACCAATTATGCGCTCATCGGCATACCAAATGTCAAGATCATGGACACGCTGGTATTCATCGCGGCTTTGTTCTTCGGCCTCCGACTCGGAATCGGAGTCGCAGCGTCCGTCTGGCTAGTATACGGATTCGTAAACCCGAACGGCGTGGACACTTTTCTTATGTTGTCATTCCTGATGGTAGGAGAGTGTTTCTACGCTCTCGCTGGTGTAGCCCTCAAGAAGAGCTTCGTGACCAGGGATCTTGTAAAGGGAACGAAGGAGTATCAACGCCTGAGCATCATATTCGGACTCGTCGGGCTACTATCGACCTTTGCTTATGACGCATTAACGAACTTTGGCAGCTGGATTTTCAGAACAGGTTCTCTCTACCAGGATTTTGTCTTCGGCAACATTATCGGGGTCCCGTTTTCGATCGCGCATGAAGCTAGCAATGTCATCTTCTTCGCAACCATCGCTCCCGCCATCATCGTTGCGGCAACGCGTCTCGGTCTTAGAACTTCGCCGGATGCGGCTTAGATTGGCATCCAATATCATTGGCGGTCACAAGGCGTTGTTCGCTATCCTGTTTCTAGTTGGGGTTGGAATCGTTGCATTCCAGGCCGGCGCGTACTATTACTATCAGAAATCTAGTGCTTGTCCAGATCCGTGTCGGGTTTCCACGCTTATGGTCGAGACCCTGATAAATTATGGAAACGGGACAAGTCATTGGTTCAATGAGACCGATGTGCGTTCCGATTGGAACTTCTATCAACTAACGAGTTCTGTCGCAAGAGTTCAGGCCACGTATTATCCTTCTGCATCTGAGCACTTGATCACAGGGATAAATGGGGTCCAGAGCAGTGGTCAATATTTCTGGAGCTTATGGGCCGTATGCGAGAATTCCAAGGCATGGTTTGCTACGAATGTCGGTGCCGACGCGATTCACTTTACGACTTATCACACACTTGCCTGGTATTACCAGGCGACGAACTCGCAGGACTCGTCCAAGTGGGACCCGCCTGTTCCCGGAGCCGCAAAAGTGAACGTGTGCTAGGATTCAGGCTTTACCGTCGGCTCTGTCTTGTTCAATGCTCTCTTTCGCTCTACGGCTAACCGTTCCATACCCACCGCCACCGGGCGTTGTCACAGTCAGAACGTCACCACCATTCGCAGGGAGAGTTGTCTTTGAGGACAAACTCGTGATCCTGTTCCCTCGAATAAGTCCATACGTGCCCGGAGATCCCGAATTTCCTCCAAACAATCCGTAGGGGCCACGGCGCTGTCGCTCTCCCATCAATGATAAGGTAGATCCTTCAGCCAACACTTCCGTATCTCTCCTGATTCCTAATCCTCCACGAGATCTTCCTCGTCCACCGGACCCTCGCACTAGCTCGTATCTCCTGACCCTCAGAGGGTAGGCAGATTCTAACGCCTCGACGGGCGTGTTCAGAGTATTCGTCATGTGGCTATGAGTCCCGTCGACACCATCCTTGTTGTACCGTGCGCCGAACCCGCCGGCGATGGTCTCATAATAGGTGAAATACTTCCCAGTACGAGGGTCAACCCCTCCGATGGTCACATTGTTCATCGTTCCTTGACATGCGGCACAGACTCTCTGTGGGATAATACTGGAGAAGGCCTTGAGGGTCACGTCAACGATCCGTGTCGACGTTTCCACATTTCCACCTGCCACTGGTGCTGGTGGCTCTGCCTTAACAATCGTCCCGGATGGTGCTTTGACCTCGATAGGTTTGAAGCAGCCTGCGTTTGCTGGAATCGAAGGATCCGTCACACATCTCACCACGTAATAGACCGCTGAGAGAGTGACGCTGTACACGGCGTTTAGGGGTCCCTGAACTTGCTTTGAAGAACCGGAGAAATCAAACGCGACAGATTCTCGACCAACGGTGACCTTGACCTTGATTGGGATGTCGGTTGTGCCAAACCCATCGTCATCGAGATAGTCAATTGCAGAGGATGATTTTCTCGGCAGCTCACGAATTCTCTTGATCATCAATTCTTCAGAGTAATTGATCAATTGACTCATTCCGGACTCGACAGTGGATACGCTCGATTTTTTCAACAGCTCAACAAGGCGTTTCGCGCCAACAAGATTTGCGGCTCGTTGTGCTCTGAGATCTCCCAATCTCTCATCAGGCGTCCGCACATTCGAAAGCACAAAGTCCAAGATTTGCCGGTTGGGTTTGCCCTTTGACCAAAGTTTGACAGGGGGAATTCGGATACCCTCCTGGTTGACATCTCTCGATAGAGCAGACATGCTCCCTGGCGCAACTCCTCCGACATCAGAATGATGGGCACGGTTTGCTGCAAATCCGACTAATCTGTCCTTGAAGAAGATCGGTGAGACCATCGTAATGTCGGGGAGATGGGTCCCGCCTCGATATGGGTCGTTAAGGATGACATCGTCGCTTTCCGAAAGGTCGTTTTCGAAGTCTTTCAGAACGGCCAGCACCGAGTAGGGCATCGCGCCGAGATGAACCGGTATGTGCTCCGCCTGGGCTACTAGTTGCCCCGAGGCATCGAAAAGGGCACAGGAGAAATCTCTCCTCTCTTTGATGTTGGGAGAGAAGCTCGATTTGCGAAGAACGACCCCCATTTCTTCTGCGATCGAGATGAGCGAGTTCTTGAGAATCTCAAACGAAACAGGGTCAGGCAATTCCGATCTTTCTCCACATTAGACCCCTAGCGATGTCTCTTGGGTTTCCATAGCAGTTGGTATGCCCGGTGTATTTTGTCTGCTGATTTGTCAAGTTCCTTTCGGGAGGGTCTGGAGCTATGGCCGGCTGATATCCGGAATTTGTCTCCTTGGAATCTTGGGATCACGTGCATGTGGAGGTGAAGGATCTCTTGTTGCGGTTCTCCATCTGCCAGGAAAAGGTTGATTCCTTCACATCTTAAGCCCGACTTGCGGATGGCATGTGCTACGCGCATGGTGATCTTGAAAAGATACATGCCCATTTTATCCTCCATACTCGCTAGAGCTGGAAAGTGTTTCTTCGTGATAACTAGAACATGACCCGGGTTTGCTGGGGCAATCGTCATCAACGCCATGGTCTTCTTGTCCTCATACACCACACTCGCCGGTGCTCTGCCGCTCACTATTTTGCAGAATATGCAATTCTTCATGGGCTGAAAACCTGATTTATTGGCTCTGGCGGCATCGAGCTTATATGGCGCCGAAGCGTGGAGCGGGTAACTTTGCCCGCTCCCAAACACGCGCTAAAAACCGCAATCGGGGTCGTTATTCTCTTGGTCCTCAGCACCTTCATGCCCGCACACTTTGCGAGTGGGACAACGACATCTCAAGCGTCTGCCATAAGATCCTCTCTGAACTGGTTGTCCAATAATGAGAAAACAGATGGGTCTTTCGAGAGCTTTCCTCAAATCCCAACGCCCGGTGCGGCGCTTGCACTTTGGTTAAACGACTCTCAATCCGCCCAAGCTGCAAAGTCTTTCACATGGCTTGCTTCCCAGCTTGACAACTCGTCAAGCTATGCGTGGGGAGAGGCGGACGTTCCGGGAGAGATGTTGTACACCTTGGGTGCATCGAACAATGTTGGGTTGCTTAACAATTTCGCGTTTGTTTCGTCTGAGCTTGGAGTATACCAGCAACAGGGTAGCGGGTTCATTGGTTACTATGCCCAGTTACCGGATGGTAGCTATGCACAGGTCGCTACAAGCGTCGATACGGCGATGGCGCTTTGGGGCATGTTCAAGGCTAACTCTCCGATCTCCCATGATAATCGAACGTTTGCACTCAACTATCTTCTGTCACTTCAGAACGTTGATGGAAGCTTCAATCTGACAAAAACAATCCCCCAGAGTTCTACAGATGCCCTCGGACCGGAGCCGATCAGCGTGACCGCACTCGTGCTCTTGGCGCTGAGATATGCGGGGAAGTACACCGCAGACGACAATCGTGTGTCGAAAGCCTTGGACTTTCTCGCCAAAACGATATCCAAGAACTTTACAACCACTGGGGATCACAAGGGTCACGTCTACGGCGCTGCTTTGTCTGCATTGGCCTTTCAGGCATACGGCCGAACTGTTCAAGCACTAGCCTCAGTTGCCTTCACCCTGACCCAGCAAAATTCCGATGGCAGTTTTCTGGATGCTGCCCGAGGATCTTCTCAAAAGACTCTTGATACCGGCTGGGTAGCTATCGCGTTGGAGCAGGTTCAACCGGGTCCGTTGTTCAGTTCTTTTCTGTCTCCGATAGTATTTGTCGGGATAATTGTCGCTGTAGGGGTCGCCGCAGTTGTTGCTATCCTGGCTGTCTTTCTGGTGATGAGGAGGCGTGGGATCAATCAAACAGTCGCTTCTGGAGCAGTCCTTACCGTTCTTACC
>Ga0209056_10001398_pt1:0-25000 | contig 26690 bp, 22 predicted proteins | sample GraSoiAngelo_114_FD_185876 | JGI IMG/M metagenome (GOLD analysis project Ga0209056, IMG submission 185876) | Grasslands soil microbial communities from the Angelo Coastal Reserve, California, USA - 14_0903_13_40cm (SPAdes) (version 2) | ecosystem: Environmental > Terrestrial > Soil >... | reverse complement strand
GGCACCGCTCAGTAGCGAAGTTCGGTTGTGATAACCGCTGAATGCATATAAGCGGGAAGCACTCCTCAAGATGAGATCTCCCAACCCGTAAGGGATAAGAAGGGCCCAGGAAGACTACCTGGTTGATAGGCAGGAGGTGAAAGCGCAGTGATGCGTGCAGCTTACCTGTACTAATCGCCCGTTCGGCTTGACCATAAAATTTACTCGGAACAGCAGTCGTTCGTCGTTCGTCGTTGGTCGTCGGTCAGAACCTGGACTGAGGCTGGTGACAAGTTTTGCTCTACTCGAACTTGGGTGGAGCGGAATGGTAATGACCTTCGACTGTGCGCCGATAAAGCCGAAGTAGCAGAAACATTGCATCGCAATGTTTCCCCAATCTATTCAGCTGTGAGACTTCGTTCTCGCGCTCTTTGAAAGTTTGCCGTGAGCATTGGCAAAGCGGTTTGGGTTGGCAAGAAAAGCCACCGACCAACAGCCAATGACCAACGACAGCAATTTTGTCGGTGATCATACCGCGGGGGTCCACCCGTTCCCATCCCGAACACGGAAGTTAAGCCCCGCAGGGCCGATTGTACTGCACGCGAAAGTGTGTGGGAGAGTAGGTCATCGCCGGCATAAAATCAAAGGCCATCAACAGAAATGTTGGTGGCCTTTTCCTATTTGGGTGGAATGTGTGGCGGGTGGAATGTGTGGGGCGGGTCTGCGAATGCGGGAGCCGCCTGCGAAGTGGCGAAGTGGTCACTTCGACAGCGGAGATACCTCAGTGGACATATGTCTTGGTGTATGTGGGCGGACCCGCCCTGAGCGAAGTCGTGGGGCCGCGCCCGCCAATCCCGGAGTCTAATTGCCGCCGGATTTCGCGTCTGTGACGAATGAACATGCGAACATGCTCGACAAATCTGTTTCCAAAATGGGATTCGAGGCAGAAGCACCGTTCGCGGGCGAGGGCCCCCGCGCCACACGGGTTGGGGAGAGTAAGTCGTCACTTTTGGCGGTCGATCCTCACTCATTGCTGAAGAGGAAATGCAGCCCGCGATTGTAGAACTCGGGTTTGACACCGGCGTGGCGTTCACCTTCGATCACGCGCCCATCCCAATGCAAGCCGGTGTAATTACGGGCAACGAAGGTTCGCACAAAAGTTATTCCTGGCGTCAAAAGGGGCTCCGCGCCACCGGCTGCCAGGTAAAGTCTTACTGGGAGATCCTTATGGCTCTTGGCGTACTCCTCTTCTTGCCGCAGTATGAAGTTGTTATCCCACGGAATGGCAGGACTGCCCGCAAGATATCCCCAAAACAGTGAGGGATTGGAAAACATCGCGTAGAGCGTAAAGAGTCCGCCGAGAGAGTGCCCGCCGAGAATGCGGCGCGCCGGATCGCCGCGGTAGTTTGCCTCCAGGAAGGGAATCAGCTCCGTTTTTAAAAAATTCAGGAACTTCGGACCGTCGCCCGAACCTTTGGGGTTGCCTGGAGTCGGCGTGTAGTCCATGGCACGGAGCGCTTCATAGTCAGGGTGGTCGCCCGAATAAGTGATTCCAACAAAGACGATGTCCGGCATCCATTTGTCGTACACGAGTCCGCCGACTATGGAATCAAGTAACTTGAAATCCCACTGGCCGTCGAGCAGATACAGCACAGGATATTTCTTGTCTCTATTCTTGTCGAAGTCGGCTGGTTTGTGAATGTATAGATCGTAGGTGCGGCCTGTGGAAGTGGATTTGATTGTTCGCACTTCGGATCCAGGAATCGTGACGGGCGGGTATGACACCACTTGAGCGGACGAAATATTGGGCGCGACAGAAAGCAACAAAAGCAAACAGGAAAGATTTCGCACTTGCGATTTCACGCGGATGACCTCCTCGGAATTGGACAGGCTGGCGGCTAGACGGCGACCGGCCAGTAAGTCATACGCGAAGTGTGCTCGCTTGGTTCCGCGAAAGAACAGTTAATTAGCGCTGGGTCTGGGTCGCGTGCGAAACCGAGGACTTGTCGTCTGGATCGAATGGCCGGATGGCGGTTGGCCCACGTCTCAAGCTCAGTTGATTTTCTCTGGATTCTAACTAAAGAAAACCTGGGTGCCCCACTTCTCGTGGTTTTCGAGAAGTGGGGGCCTTTTCATTCATCCTCTCGCGCATGCATTTGTGGTTCTTCGCAAAGGCGCGAAAGACGGGGCACCCAGTCAAGTGTTTTAGCAATTCAGTATTGAGTGTCAATGGGCGACGGACAGAAAGTCTGCCCTTCACCGCTCAGGCTGCTGCTTGTTGTTGATATGCGGGAACGAATTTCTCAGCAACGAAGGTTTCATACGATGTTGGGGTTGTGTTGTTGGGTGTGCGAGATTCTAGCGCGTGCATGTATCCGGAGTTCAGTGCGTCTGCCATTTCGAGCAGTAGGGCGGCGAACTCGTTCGACATCCCCGATTGAACCATTCCCGCCTGCATCTGTTCTCTGGGTGGTTGGACGTATTTGAGATCGGGTTTACCGATTGCCTTCCCAATAATGGCGGCGACTTCCGTGTAGTTGAGATCGCGGTGTCCGAGCAGCTCGCGTGTCTGTTTGCCGTGGAAGTCCGGCTTCAAGAGCGCGTCGGCCGCGGCAGCTCCGATATCGCGAGTGGCGATCATAGGAACTTTGAGATCGGGACGAAGCGGTCCTGCGCTGGATCCCATCATGCGAATGATGTTGGCTTGTGCGAGCGTGTTTTCCATGAAATAGGCGGCCCGCAGAAAAAGTACGTTCGCGGTGTTGATCTGGCCGAGTTTTTGTTCGAAGTTGTGAAGACTGAGTACGGCCCCGGTCCCGCTGGGCTTATCGGCTCCGATGCTGCTGAGTGCAACCACATTTTTGACTCCCGAGTTTTTCACAGCGGTCGCGATGCTGTCGGTGACGTGTTCCTGATAACTCTGGGGATCGTTGGTGGTGATGTTGGGTGGAATCATGACGTAGGCGGAATCTGCTTGCTGCAAGGCCTTGGTGAGGGCAGAAGCGTCGGGGACATCGCCGATAAATGCCTCCGCACCTTGCGCTGCGAAAGGCTGCAGATGCGCCGCGTTTCTGCCGACGACGCGAACTTTCTTCTGCTGGGCAAGAAGATTCCTGGCAACTATGTGCCCCGTGTTGCCGCTTGCTCCAAGAACAACGTACATAATGAACCTCCTGAAATAAATGGGACTCACAATTCGGATGCGGGAGGCGTTGTATCGGGTTCCCCAACGAACGACTAATCGAGCGACGACAGGTATTTGCCGTCTTCGTTGCGAGAAGTCTAAGTAGTGGATATGTGACTTCGAAGACCCGATTTACTTGAGTCGTTCGGATCATTCACCGGTTCGGTTGCAATCAGTTGGATTCTAACTTGTTTGAATTGATCCTAATCCGCCCCTGCCGCGGCGCTCTTTGCTTCCGCCGATCCCGTTAACGTTCGTTCAGCGATACCGCCGTAGTCGCGCAGTTTCTTGAGGGACGTCTGGATTTCTTCTACCTGCTGGCGATGACCGCGCTGAGACGCCAGATTCGAGACCCGCTCGGAATTTTCAGTCGCGTTCCCGGCAATCTCCAGCAGCGTGACCAGCGAATCGGCATGCAGCGTCCATAATGACGGAGAGTTGTTCGCGCGCTTGAGTTCTTCTAGTTCCGTAATCAGCCGGGCGGTCACGGCAACCAGCCGCAGCAGCACGCGCGCCACGCCGGCGCGCAGGCTTTTTTCTTCGAGATAGTCGGCGCAGTAAGCCTCGGCCTCGGCAGGAGTAAGGGTTAGATTGAAAAAACGCATCGGCACAACTTGGCGAAACTTTGGATCCGCAACGCGTACGAAGATGCGCACGGATTCTTCCACCTTGAGCAGCTTGGTTTCTTCCGAAGCCACCTGCTGCGGTGTGACCGCTTTGCGCATGGCTTTCAGGTTGAACGGCGGCTTTAGCGTGACGGTGCTCGTGGTTTTCACAGCCGGTTTCGCGGAAGCTGCCGGTCGTTCCTGCTTCGCTCCGCGTTTCATCGGCGGTTTTTGCTCCAGCGTCTGCTTCAGTTTTGAGACCCGGCGGAACTTGTCGAGCGCGTGCCCGTAGTCGAGCTTCAGCAGATTGTCCTCATCCATGGCTTTGACGTGATCCACGGTCACATCCACGCCATCGACGCTGCCGAGAATGGTTCCGCCCTGGTCTTCCAGTTCTGCGGAAAAATCTTTGATCTCTTTGGAGGCCGAACGGAACAGCTCATCGAATTTCGAACCGAACGTCGCATTGTAGGGCGCAATCGTCGCCAGCACTCCGGGATGGAAGAACGAATCTTCCAATGTCTGCTTGAGTTGCCGTACGGTTTGGATAATGCCCGACTCCAGCAACGCATTCAGGTCGCGAAAACGGAGCACCTGTTCCTCGAGCGGATCGAAGCGGCGGAGAATCTGAATATGATCTTCCGGAAGCGGAGGCAGGTCGGAGTCGGCGAGAATTTCGATCAAAGCGATTTCGAATGGTGAAAGCGGGAGTGATCCGTCGAGACCGTATCCGCGCTGTTCCCACTGGCCTGGTACGCGCGGATGCCGATATAGAAACGTAGCAACAATATCGGTTTTGTCCCGGTCCGAATCGTTATGCTCTCTCTTGCGCACGAAATAGCGCAACATGGCCTCGGCGATTTCGGGATCGGTCTGCTCGACAAAGGCGCGGCGCAGCATGGCCGGAGAAATGGCCATGTCTAGCAGACGCAGCCAGCGGCGCATGGAAGCCAGAACCTCTCCCACGTCGCTGTCTCCTTGCAGAGAGACCGTCTCCAGACCCGCAGGCACGGGGACCTCGCCCTCCACTGCCTCCTGCAAGAGCTTCTCGTAAAAGCCCTGCACTGTAGCAAGGATGGCAAGCTCCCATTTGGGATCTTCAGCCAATAGTTTTCCTTCGATGAAACCCGGTTCCAGATTAATACTGCCAGAGGGCGGGGATTACGGGGTAGTTACCTTAGTAAGGCGGCGGTAGTCGCCGACTTCCCGTGCTAAGCTCATCTAGCCGCTATGTGGATTAAGCTTCTTTATGTTGCAGTCGTTGTGGCTATGGCGCCCCTGGCTTCCGCTCAATAATGTCTCAAAATTCGGGGTCGGGCGGTCTGGTACAGAGGGGACGGCTTCTTTGCAATCTGGCATATCGGAACCCATCACATCTTTTTTCCAGCCGACAAGCAATCTGCTGATTTGGTATGTCGATACTTCAATTGTGAAAGCGGAGATCGACAGCTCGCGTTGTTCGCCGATTTCACTGTGTGTCCGACGAAACCGTACAGGCGCGGATCGGCACAGCCGACAATCGTGAAAGAGGTTCAGCATCCACGCGTGGTGCCTGATTGGCCGCCACAATAATGCCGCTTCGGGCGCGCTCACCCCATGCCGAGCAAGTGTCGCCTATTCAAAAACGACTGTCTTATTCCCATACAACAGAATCCGGTTCTCGATGTGCCATCTGACTGCTCGCGACAGCACGACTTTCTCCAGATCGCGGCCTTTCTGGATCAGATCTTCGACGGAATCGCGATGCGACACTCGCGCTACGTCCTGTTCGATGATGGGTCCATCGTCGAGAACCTCGGTGACGTAATGGCTGGTTGCGCCGATCAGCTTCACGCCGCGTTCGAAAGCCTGATGATAAGGTCTCGATCCCACGAACGCCGGCAGGAATGAATGATGAATGTTGATGATCCGTTGCGGATACGCACTCACGAACTCCGGAGAAAGAATCTGCATGTAACGTGCGAGAACAATGAAATCCACCGCTTGCCGCTCCAGCAATCCCCGAATCTGCCGTTCCGCCGCCTGCTTTTCTTTCTTCTCAACCGGCACCAGATAAAAAGGAATGCGGTAGAACTCCGCAATGGACTGGCTATCCGAATGATTCGAAATTACGCACGGAATATCGCACGCCAGTTCCCCACTCTGATGGCGATAAAGCAAATCCACCAGGCAATGATCGTACTTGGAAACCAGAATTGCCATTCGCTGGCGAACATCCGACAATACCAGCCGCCACTGCATGTCGAATTCACTCGCGATCCGCGAGAAGTGATGGACCAAATCGCTCAACGGAAGATCCAGTTCAGCAGGATCAAACTCCACCCGCATCAAGAAGGTGTTGGAATCGTGATCGCCGTGTTCATCGGCATGAAGAATGTTGCCGCCGTGTTGCGCAACAAATCCCGCGACAGCAGCAACAATACCTTTGCGATCAGGGCAGCTGAGGAGAAGGACCGCCGACTTCTTCATGCTATGAACCGAGTGACGTAGATGTCATACCTGCAGCTCTTGTTTTCATTAACGTGATTCGGTCTTGAAGCCTCTTGATCAGCAGCTTCTTGCGAGGAAAATACTTTTACAACCGAAACACTGTTTGCTGGATATTCTGAATTCACTGGAAAATCAAATCTCACAATCGCGAACAGGAGCAAGAACTTAGTATGCGGTGTATCTACGCTCATCGCCGCGCCTTCAGGTCCTTGACAATTTCCCGCGCCGCATTCGCTCCCGAGCCTCCCGTCAGCCCTGTTCCCGGGTGTGTACCTGATCCGCAAAGATAGAGACCCTGAATCGGTGTGCGATACCGCGCCCAATCAAGCATGGGTCGCATGGTAAAGACCTGATCAAGTGCGAGCTCGCCATGGAAAATGTGTCCGCCGGTCAGTCCGTAGGTTTCTTCCAAGTCGAGCGGGGTAATGATGTGATGGCTCAGAATTTTATCCGGCAGGTCAGGTGCGTATTGCGTCAACGTCTTGACCACAGTGTCGCCAAGGGAAGTTCTCTGGGCTTCATCCTGCCACGTTCCGTTCTTCAGCTTGTAAGGCGCGTACTGCATGTAGATAGACATCACGTGCTTGCCTTCGGGTGCAAGCGACGGATCAGTCAATGTAGGAAATGTGATTTCCAGATATGGTGCCCGAGAGAAGTTGCCATACTTCGATTCATCGAAAGCGCGCTCCAAATAATCGATCCCAGGCCCAATGTGGATTCGGCCAGTTAGCGCGTCGGGATTTCCGTTCAGTCCCGTGAATGTTGGCAGCGCTGATAAAGCCAAGTTTATTTTGGCCACAGTCCCGTTCATTCGATAATTCTGCAAGCGCTTAGTGAAAGTGGGCGAAAGTAGCGATGGGTCGGTGAGCTTAAGAAAAGTTCGCTTCGGATCGGCATTCGAAACCACTGCTCGCGCCAGAATCTCTTCTCCACTCGATAGCACGACTCCTTGAGCGGAATTATTTTTAATTTGAATTTCGATTACTTCAGCGCCGGTGCGAATCTCAGCCCCGGCCTGCTGGACAGCTTTGGCCATGGCGTGAGTAATTGCACCGATTCCGCCGACTGCGAAGAAATTGCTTCCCGCCGGATTCGAATCCGATGCGGCACGAAGTAGCAGAGCGAGGCTTGTTCCCGACGACCACGGCCCGAGGAAAGTTCCGAAAAGTCCGCGCGCGGCGATGGTGGCACGCAGGAGGTCAGTTTCAAAGAATTCGGAAACCAAATCGGCGACCGCCATCGGCGCCCAACGCAGCAGGTTGTAGGTATTGGACTTCCCCAAGCCGCGAAGAGATCGGCCCAACTGCAGCAAACCGAATAAGTCGGCGGTGGTTGGGCGCTCGATTTCCGGAGGAGTCTGGCTTAGCGATTTGCCGATGACCCGCGACGCCTTTTCCAGCGCCGGCTGAAATTCGCGATACTTGGCGGCATCTGCTTCTGAGAACTTGGCAATTTCCTGAGCTGATCTTTCAATGCCTCGATACAAGATCAGTGCGCGTCCTTCCGGCGAGAGCGCTGTGACGGCAACTTCGGGCGCGATCAACTTCAGACCATGTTGTTCCAGCTGCATATCGCAAATGATTTCTGGCCGAAGCGGACCGGCGGAATGCGCGAGGACCGACGACCGGAATCCTGGGTGAAATTCTTCGGTGATGGCCGCGCCACCGACTTGGTTCCGGCGTTCGAGCACGAGCGGCCTGAATCCGGCCTTGGCCAGAGAGAAAGCCGCGACCAGGCCGTTGTGCCCGCCGCCGATGATGACAATGTCGCGAGCGCTAGACATGTGCTGCTCTGGTTGACCTAGCACGGCTCTTCAAAATGTGGGGACAGCCACCCTCGGCTGTCCGGTCGAGCAGAGCTCGACATTTGTTCGGCAATCGAAGACCTGCTCGGCTCGGCCGAGCGGACAGCCGAGGGCGGCTGTCCCCACGTAAGCTGTGCTTCGAATCAAATCCCATCCTTCAGCACCTCCAACGCCGATAGTCTCCCCGGGGCGCCCATAATTCCGCCACCAGGGTGCGTGGCCGATCCGCACATATACAGGTTCTTGATTGGAGTCCGGAAGCGCGCCCATCCTGGAGCCGGACGCAGAAAGAAAAGCTGCTCCAGCGAAAGCTCGCCTTGGAAGATATTGCCTTCGCTTAAGCCCCATTCACGTTCGAGATCAAGCGGCGTGACAACTTGTTTGTGCAGGATAATGTTCTTCAAATTCGGAGCGTATTCGGAGATCGTATCGATTACCGTGTTTCCGAAATCCTCTTTGAGATCATCCCAGTTCAGCCCCGGCTTCAGCTTGTAAGGTGCGTACTGCACGAAGCACGACATCACGTGCTTTCCCGGAGGTGCGACGCTGGGGTCGGTGAGCGATGGAATGACGATGTCTATATATGGGCGGCGCGAAAACGTTCCGTACTTAGCATCATCGTAAGCTTTTTCCATGTATTCGACCGCTGGAGAAATGGAAATCGCACCCCGAAGATGCGCGCCCGGGCCGGGCATACACTTGAAATCAGGCAAGGCATCGAGTGCGAGATTCACTTTTCCGGATGATCCGCGAAATTTGTACCGCCGCACTTCGTCGAGAAACTCGCCCGGCAGCTCGCCGTTCTCCAGGAAGTTGATGAACGTAAGCCGCGGGTCTACGCTCGACGAAATCACTTTTCCATAAACCTCATCGCCGTTCTGCAGGGCCACTCCGACGGCGCGGTCATTTTTTACAATGATCTTCGCTACGGTTGCTTGCTTGCGAATCTCAACCCCTGCTTCGACTGCTGCTTCAGCGATCGCGTTCGAAATTCCGCCGGTGCCGCCGCGGGCGAATCCCCAGGCGCGGAATGCGCCGTCAATCTCTCCCATGTAGTGATGCAATAGAACGTACGCTGTACCAGGCGAGCGCACGCCGAGGAACGTGCCGATAATTCCGGATGCCGACATGGTGGCCTTGAGCACGTCCGTCTCGAACCACTGGTCGAGAAAATCCGCCGCGCTCATGGTCATGAGCTGCACCAGGTTGTAACGGTCTTCGCTCGCGAGCTTTTGAAAACGCCGCGCCAGAAACAGCAGTTTCGAAAGATCTTTGGGGTTGAATCCAGTCGGGTCGGGCGGGACCATGTTCATGATCGGCTTCACGAAGTGGCACATCGGCTGCATGGCCTTGCCGAACTCGTCGTAAGCCTCGGCGTCGAGGCGCGAGTGGCGGGCGATCTCGCGATGCGTCTTGCCATGATCGTTCACCCGCCACAGGTAATCGCCGCTGGGCATGGGCGTGAACGTGCCATCAAGCGGAAGAATTTCCAGGCCGTGGCGGGGAAGATCGAGGTCGCGAATAATTTCCGGGCGCAGCAGGGAGACAACGTAAGAGCAAACGGAAAATTTAAAACCAGGAAAAACTTCTTCCGTGACCGCCGCCCCGCCCAGCACATGCCTGCGCTCAAGCACCAGCACTTTCTTGCCCGCGCGCGCAAGGTATGCGGCATGGGTGAGGCCGTTGTGTCCTCCGCCGATAACGATTGCGTCGTAACTGTTGGCCATTGTTTAGCTTCGAGTGATGAGCTATGAGCTGTGATCGTCAGGTTGCGCATTGCTCACCGCTCGTTGCTCACAGCTTTATTGAAACAGGAATCATACTCGCGAACAGGTCTTTGCGCAGACGCGGATCAGAGTCCGCTGGGTAGGACAATCCATTGGAGAAGACGGGACATGAAGGGACATTGTAACGGAACGAACGTATTAGCGTTGCTGAATATCGCGGCGCTGGTCGATTGTTCCCTGAATGGTCGTATATTGGGAATTACTTCAATAATCATGACGTGTCATCCCGAACCTGCCCGCCGAAAGAGGGCAGGAGAGGGACCTTACGATGTGTGAAGTTCCTCGGAAGCGTTCAGGATGGCCCCCGTTGCTTGCACAGTGCAAATCGCTGAATCCGCCCTAATTTACGTCCGTGGTGATCCACACGCATCGCAACGCCCCTCTCGTCTGCCTCCTGCGAACGAGTTCGGGGTTGGCACATTCCTGGGTAGTAGCATGCGCGTTCGGCATGACATCGCGGTAGGCAGGTGTTCTGCGGTCGGATCTCATCATAGTCAGAGTGGGTATAATCCGAAGTTTGGAATTAAAGAGGAAATCATGCCCATCGGAACCGCCTTTCACGAACGCACTTTCCCGCTCTGCCAGAGCCTCAATTATCGCGAGTGGTCGGGATATTACACGGTCAGCGTGTATGAGGTGCACCATGAGCACGAGTACAACGCTATCCGCAATGCAGCGGCATTGATTGACATCACGCCGCTGTACAAGTACCTGATCACCGGGCGCGACGCTACCAAGCTGGTGAACCGCATCATCACGCGCGACATTAACAAAGTGGCCAAGGGACAGGTGATTTATTGCTGCTGGTGCGACGAGCAGGGCAAAGTGGTTGACGACGGCACCATCACGCGCCTCGACGAAAACCGCTATCGCTGGACCGCCGCCGAGCCTAACCTGCGCTGGTTCCATCAGAACGGGTTGAACATGGATGTCCAGATCGAAGACATCTCCGAACAAACCGCGGCGCTGGCGCTCCAGGGGCCGACTTCAGCGCGGCTGCTGAAGACTGTAGCCGAGGCGGAAATTGCGAATCTGAAATATTTCCGCATGACCAGCGGCAAAATCGCTGGCGTGCCAGTGGACATCTCGCGCACCGGTTATACGGGAGATGTGGGCTACGAAATCTGGGTTGATTGGGAAAATGCGGTCAAAGTTTGGGACGCGCTGAGTGCTGCTGGTCGGCGGTTTGATTTGCATCCGACCGGAATGTTGGCGCTGGATGTTGCACGCGTCGAAGCCGGATTGCTGCTGCTCGATGTGGACTACACCAGCTCGCGCAAAGCGCTGATTCCATCGCAGAAATATTCGCCGTATGAGCTTGGCTTCGGGAAGATGGTGCATCTGCAAAAAGAAAACTTCATCGGGCGATCAGCTCTGGTGAAAGATGACAGCCAAGGAGTGGAGCGGCAGTTTGTCGGTCTTGAACTCGACTGGCTGGAAATCGAAGCCTTGTATGAAAGCCTGGGGCTCACGCCCGCCGCACCGAGTCAGGCTTCGCGCGCGCATGTACCGGTTTATTCGGGCAATCGCCAGGTGGGAAAGGCGACCTCGACCACCTGGTCTCCGGTTCTGAAGAAGATGATTGCGCTGGCCAGCGTGGAATCAGTTCACTCAAAACCGGGAACAAAGTTGCAGATGGAAGTCACGATCGAAGCTGTCCGACAGAAAGCGGCGGGGACGGTGGTGAAATTGCCGTTTTTCAATCCGCCGAGGAAGACGGTCGTTCCGGTGTAGACGTGTCGTCGTCGCTTTCATCTAATTCGACCGGCATTTCGGCGCGACGCAAGCCGAAAGGGCTTATAAATGGTTTGTACCTCTGCAACAGGGCCCTGGCTGTATATGCAATACCTGAATAAAACGGCGCTGTTACGGTTATCTGCGAAAGTAGGCGCCTCGGATCGCCAGTGATGCCGCGAGTTACCTCATTCAAAGTAGGAATGTGCCGCTGAATTTCAAAGAAGTAACTAAATTGTGGGCGTGGGCTCGCGTAAAGAACCGATGAAGGCAGACGGTGTTGCACAATCTCAATCAGCAATATGCATGTGGGCACAATCCAGGGCCAAAACGCTCCTGTGTCACGCCTTGACCGGCCTCTTATTTGTCCGGCCACGAGCACTGGAATGTACCGCGGCTAGTTGATGTATCCGCCCAGGAGGCCCGGCACGACGGTTAGTAACTCCAAGTGCTGCAAATGCCAGTCACGGGGCGGAATTGAGTTATAAAGCGCTAGCGAAGGCAAAACCAACAGGCACCGCACTTTTGCGAGGTCGGGGCCAAGGCGCACTGCAATGACATAAACAAGAAATGTGTGGAGCGCAACACCGGCGATTTTCCAATACCACGCCTGCTTTTGCTCAGGGAGCGGAAGGGGTGCAGTAACGGCCATATTTCGACACACAATAACATGGAAAACAGGAAAACAAGATTTATCCCATGCCCAATTCATCCGCCGCTTCGAGCACTGTCCCGCATTTCCGGCATATCACAGCGCCACAGTCGCCGCATGTAAGCGGATCGGCGACTTCAACGGCGCATTTCGGACAGTAAAGAGGCTCTGGCATTGGAGGAGTGTCAGCAGACATCAGGATGGAATTTAGCACAGCAGAGCTTCGGGCGTTCGGATAAGTGTTGTGCCTAACTAAACACAAGGTCTCTCGACTTCGCAGCGCGTCCAACAACCCGACGCGCCGCTTCGCTCGAGATGACAGGTTGCTGATGGCTCCTGCCTTGCAAACTCGAAGCCTAAGGCTAAGGCCAGTTCTAGCTAGCCTCCTATCATTTCGGCGATCTTCGCGGTCAGCTCTGCCGGTGTGAATGGCTTTTGCAGGAACCCAGCATCGCGATCCAAGTCTTCAATCTCGTCATCCGCATACCCGGACATATACAGCACACGAATATTCGGCCAGCGCGCTCGCACCAGATGCACCAGTTCCGGCCCGCTCATTCCGGGCATTACGACATCAGTCAGCAGCAGATCAATTTTGCCCGTGTGCTCCGCGACAAACGATTTGAGCGCTTCAGCATTGGGGGCGGTCAGAATCTCGTATCCGGCTTGAGTCAAGATCGTCTGGCCGAGTTCCCGCAACAGCGGCTCGTCCTCGGCCAACAGAATAGTCCCGGTTCCGCGCTTATGGGATTCGGTCATCGTCGTCTTCCGTGGAGCTACTCCTTCGTTTTCGACCCGGGGCAGAGATACACGGAACGTGGCGCCTTTCCCGGGTTCGCTCTCAACCTCGATCTGCCCATTGCTCTGTTTGATGATGCCATATACGGTCGCGAGACCGAGGCCAGTTCCCTTGCCAACCTCTTTCGTGGTGAAAAATGGCTCGAAAATCCGTGCCCGAGTCTCCGTATCCATCCCAATACCCGTATCTGAGATCGAAAGCGTTACATACGACCCTGCGCGCATCAGCGATTCGCCTTCGCCGCAATCGTTCAACACCTCCCGCGGGGCCGTGGCGATCGTGAGCTTCCCACCCTTCGGCATCGCGTCTCTTGCATTGACCACGAGGTTGATCAGGACTTGCTCCATCTGCACCGGGTCGGTTTTCACGAAGCCCAGGTCCGCAGCTGTTTGGATGCAAAGCTCGACGTTCTCGGTCAGTACACGACGCAACATCATCTCTAATCCATGCACAATGTTGTTTAAGTCCAGAACGCGCGGCTGCAGTGTCTGCTTGCGGCTGAACGCGAGAAGCTGATGGGTGAGCGCTGCCGCCCGCTCTGCCGCCTGCTGGATCTCCCGCGCTGCATGCGAGTCCGGTCCACCAGGATTGCGGTCAATCATCAGGCTGCTATAGCCCTTGATAATAGTCAGGAGATTATTAAAATCGTGCGCAACGCCCGACGCCAATTGCCCCACGGCTTCCATGCGTTGGCTGTGCGACAAATGCGCCTGCAGCTGTTTTTGCTCAGTGACGTCCAGGAGCACTCCATGCAACAACTGACGGCCGTTGGGACCGGGCACGAGCGAGCCACTGTCATTGATCCATATCACCTTGCCATCGCGGCGGAGCATTCGGTATTCCGCGCGAAAGGGATCGCCCGCTTGGGTAGCGTCTTCGGCAGCCAGTGCGATGTGCCGGTCTTCGGGGTGGACGTTTTCAATCCAGTTCGCCGCATTCGCTCGCCATTCCGCTGCCGAATACCCCAGCAGCGATTCGATCTGTGGGCTGACAAAGAGCCACTCACCTTCCACACCAAGTTCCGCGATGTAAGTCACCGCTGACAACTGCTCGACTAGGCTGCGATAAAGTATTTCCGCGTCTTCGCGGGCGCGTTCGTTGCGAGTGCGTTCACTTACATCAACTGCGACGGCGATTGTGCCAGCGGGCCTCCCATATTCGTCATGGATCGGTGTCCAGTGAGTCTCGAAAAACAAGCCAAGTTCTGAAAGCTCCTCGGAGCTGGAGAAGTCTTCTCCCGATAAAGCGCGGCGTACACTCGCGATTAGCGCCGGATATTTGGCGTACATTTGGAACAGCGACTGCCCGACCGACTGCCCGGGGACCTTGCCCAATTTTTGCAGCGCTTTGCCCTCACACAGAGTCACAATGCCATTTGCGTCGGTTGCGAACAGCACCACCGGGGCTTTGGAAATGACGCTGCGCAGGCGGTGCTCGGCTTCCGAGAGAGCCGGAGCTGGTTTGGGCCGCATAATCAATACTTTGTCCTCTGCTTGCGGGCGCAGGTGACATCAGGAGGAAGTCTGACGATCAACCAGTGGCGTAAGTCTAGCGCACTTGGAACAGGTTTGATGTCACCATGCGGGTAACATCGGTAACCTCGTCTGGCCACCAATTATTTGGTTAAGCGGTTGTATTTCTTCAGCACCTCCCGCAACTTGTCATGCGGCAAACCAATCACTTTGTTATTGTTTATGCCGGTCATCGTCTCGGCCGCCACCATCGCATTTACTACCGCTTCTTCAGTTGCTTGCACCGTAGCCAAAAAAAGAGGATTCATGCTCTCGTTCGGAAGCATCTCTAACTGGCGCACTCCTTTGGCATCTGCCGCGCCGGCATTCGCGGTGGAGAACGCTATGAACAAGTCTCCCGATCCATCGCCGGAGAAGCTGCCGAGCCTTCCCAACCCGAGCGGCACACGTTTCGCCATACGCCTCAGCTGCATCGGAAGCAATGGAGCATCCGTCGCGACAACCACGATGATTGACCCGATATCGTCATTGCGCGTCGTGTTCTCAGCGATTTCGCGGCCTACAGGAACGCCGGCAATCCGCAACTGATTGCGCCAGCCATAATTGCACTGCACGAGCACGCCCACCGTGTAGCCGCCGAATTTCGCCTCCAGCTTGCGTGACGAAGTCCCAATGCCGCCTTTAAATTCATTGCAGACCATCCCCGTGCCGCCGCCAACGTTGCCTTCCACGACGGCGCCGCCGGAGGCAGAGTCGAGGGCCTGAAAAACATGCTCGGGTTTCACGTGAAAGCCATCGGCGTCGTTCAAATCACCATCCCATGTCTCTGCGACCACCGGCAGCGACCAGAAATATCCCTCCTGATCAGCTGGCGCGCGCTTCACCCGCCATGCAATCACGGCATCGCGTACGACTCCAACGCTGTGCGTATTCGTGATCATGACCGGCCCATCCAAAAAGCCGGAATCGTCCACCCAGTGCGTGCCCGTCATCTCACCGTTGCCATTTAAGCTGAAATAACCTGCAAACACTGGATCTTTGGAATCTCTTCCGCGGGGCAGGATTGCCGTAACTCCGGTACGAACTGGCCCAACTCCTACTTTCAAAGCGCCGTCGCCGGAAATCAACGTGGTATGGCCAACTTCCACCCCTTTCACATCCGTGATCGCGTTGAGGGGCCCCGGAGTTCCGTCGAGCGGCACCCCCAAATCCCGTGCCCTCGGTTTCGATTGACTTGAAGCCACCCCGCAAGTAACGGCAAGAAAAAGAAAAGCTGTAAAAAAGCAAATCGCGGCTTTCAAAGTTCGCATCCTAGCCCTCCGGAGGTACTCGGCAGTATAGTCGAGACATCATGGTCAGAAGATATGAGCGGCAAGAGATGGAAAATTGGAAGCGGGCGCTGATCGCCGGATCGGCAGCTTTGAGCGCGATCTGCTTCGTCAAAGGCAAACGCGGTGGCGGATTGATTTTTGCCGGAGTGAGCCTGGCCGCATTGGCATCACACTATCCCGAAAACTTTCGCGCAATCCGGGCGGAACTACCCTATTATGTGGATCGCGGCGTGACTGTGTTGGAAATCGCGTCGCGGGTAGGTGAACACCTTGCGCAAGCGAACGCGCGCCGCGAACCGGATTTATTCGATGCGCTCCTAGGAAGCTGAGGATTACTCAATTCCGAGCTTTTCGCGGGCTTCCGGGCTCAACCGTTCCGGCGTCCAAGCCGGCTCCCATACGACGTTAACATTTACAGTGCGCACTCCGGGAATTTGCTGCACGCGCCCTTTCACCTGCTCCCCAATCATGACGTGCTCTGGACAGCCCTGCGCCGTCAGCGTCATGTCGACCGTGATGTCCTGCTGATCATTTTCCGCGGGATCAATCTTGATCCCGTAAATCAGGCCGAGATCAACAATGTTGACGGGGATCTCCGGATCGTAACAATCCTTGAGCGCCGTTAGAACTTCGTCTTGAGTCGTGGCTGGCATGATTTCCTCTAGTCCAAGTTTACAGTAGGCGAGTACTTCGTCGCCTCAATCAAGGCCGGGGAGGCTTGATCGAAGTCAAAGACACAGATCCCTCGCGTCGCAAGGCTCAGAGACGGCAATCAAGGTCATAGCCGGACTTCTCTTGTCCCAGAGGGACCTGCTTATACACCGGCTTGTGTCCCGGAGCGACGGCTGAACGCCCGCGGAACTTGGACAGCGGGTGGCATGGTTCACCTATCAGGTAAAATCAAGCTCTTGCTGGCAGCCGATAGCTGAAAGCTGAGAGCTCTCCATGAAACAAAGAATCCAAGTCATCCTGGTTCTCGGCATGCTTGCCGCCGCCATCCGTCTGGCATGGATCCTTTACGAGCGGCACGAGGAATCGGCGGTGCCAGAAAAGCAACAGACCGTCACACTTGATCCCGACCTCTATGTCACTTCCAAGAAGATGTACCTGTACGACTTGAAATCGGCCAAGACTGAAATTACGAAGCAGCCGGTGTGGGTGAAAGTTGGTTATGCCTACGGCTACTTTCCCTATGATCCCGCCACTCGCCATGCCGACCTTGCGCACGAGGCGGGCAAGCTGCTGCCGATCCAGAAACTTGAGGTCAAGGATATAGTAACCGGCTCATCACCTAAGAATCCCGGTGAGCGGCAAATCCTAGCGGTGTTCGAGCAGGACGGCAAGTCCTACGCAACTCCCATTGGTACTGGGAAAGGCGGAGACTTCAAATTCTGGGCCAATGAAATGTTGTTCATTGAAGACCCGCACCAACTCTACAAGCATTGGCCCGCAGAAATATGGCAAGCAGTTGACCAGCATCAAGTGAAGTCGGGCATGAGTGAATTGCAAGCTAACTTTGCTCTTGGGATTGGGCTTCTCGAAAGCGGTGGGGATTCAACCGACAGAACCCTCGACTATCCGAACGGCGGCAAGCCCATCAAGATCAGCTATCACAGCGGCAAAGTAGTTGACATCACGCCGGGACCGGCGAGCTGATCGCAAAATTGAATCATTGAAACCACCATGCCTTTCTCTGCGACCTTGGCGGCTTTTTCTTTGCGATCTCTGCGGTTAAAGGCTTTTGACCGAATGGAAGGGGACATTTCTCAATGATTCAATCCGCTCTAAGCGCTTCCGAACTCTGATCGGCTTCCTTGGTTTCATCGGCGCGTATTTTCCCTTGCTCGTCGGAGAAGAACGAACGGTGGGTTGAATCCTGCTGCTTTGGCAGCATGCTGACCTCGAACGTGTCTTTCTCTTTGTGGGCGCGGAATTTCACGGTGTAGTCGCCACGGTCCGTTGATCCCGCCATGCGCCGGGTGAAGGACCCGGTTTTCGATAACTCCATCAGCGTGGTCGCATAGTGGCCGTTCTTCTTCTTGTAGATTTTCTGAGCGCGAAGGAATGTCCGCATGTAGCCCAATGCTGCGGCCTCCGAATCAGACCGCGCCGGGTCGCCCTTGAACTTCGGCTGATACGCTGCCTGCGCCGACACCATTGCCGCCAGAATCGCGACTGAAATTGCGACGGAAATGAACCTCTTTACTGTCCTGCCTTTGAAGGTCATGAGTTGAATTCCCACGCTGCCCAAATTTGGATGCGAACTATGTTACTCCCGTAATTCGCAAGGCGTTACGAAACCTTGCATCGCCCTGTAATGCAGATATCCTACCTACATCGCTACGTCCGAGGACAGGCATATCTATGAAAGCTGCAACCGCCATGAAAGCGGCACCTACAAAGAAGCCTCAGATTCGAATTGCGGTGGTCGAGAGCGATCCGCTGCGTTTTGTCGGCTTTCGCGCCCTGTTTGATTCCGAGCCGGATTTCGAGCTGGTTTCGGCCAGCCTGCCGGATATCGCAGTTATGCAGGATATTGACCTCGTTCTCCTCGGCAACCGTAACGGTCAAAATCTGTTCGACGTCATGGCCAGCCTAAAAGCTTCGCGTCCCGACCTGCGCATTATCGTGACCGGCGCCGGCATGGACGAAGAAACCATTCTGAAGGCTATTGCCTCGGGTTCCAAGGGTTACGTGGACGAAGCAGCTTCCGCAAGTGAATTCGTGCAGGCACTTCGCATTGTGCATCAGGGATCGGTTTGGGCGCCTCGCCGCGTGCTCTCTATGTTCATCGAGCGGGTGAGCTCTTCTCCTGGCCGAATCTTCCCGAATGGCCGTGTCACCTTCACTGATCGCGAAAAAGAAGTTCTGGAAATGCTGGTCGCCGGCCGTTCCAACAAAGAAATTGGATCAGCGTTAGGCATTGAAGAACGCACTGTCAAAGCCCACGTGGCCAAGCTGATGCGTAAAGTCGGCGTCCAGAACCGGATTGCGCTGTCGGTCCACGCCATCACACATTCGCTAGTAACGGCAAAGTAGAGGTTAGGGAACCAGCGCCTTCCTCAAAAACGACGCCAAGTGCCAGCCATCCATGTACTTGTACGGGCTCTCGCCTATGGAATAGTGTCCGCATGGCAGCGCCACCGCTTTGTGCTCCAGTCCATAACGCTTAAACTGCTCCACCACTTGGCGCGAAAACTCCGGCAAGAAAGTCAGGTCATATTTCGCATAGATAATCAGGGATTTTCGTTTGAATCGTGCGAATTGCGAGAAATATGACATCGGACTGACCGCAGTAAACAGTCCGCGCAGGCGGTCGAGATCGAGATGCGGCTCGACTCCCTGGCGAATATGCCGCGTGGACTGCCCATGCCACACTACGTCGGCAAAGTAAGTCGAAGCATGGTTGAATGCGGCGACCTCGATACGCGCATCGTGGGCGGCTGCAAGGAACCCGTAACACGATCCGAGACTGGTGCCAACGATACCCAGCTTCTCGTAACCCTGCTGCTGCAACCAATCGAGACAACAGCGCAGATCGAGAACGCCTTGGCGCGCAGCATCGATGGTGCGGCCGATGTTGGCAGAAACGGCATAGTCGGCACGGCGAATCTCGGGGGGACGGCGAATATCGTGATGCGGCATGCTCAGCCGCAGAGCCGATATTCCGAGCCGGTTCAGAATTCGACAGAGCGAATTGTGACTGAGAGCGTCGGAGTTCCACTGTGGCAGCAGCACAACCGCACTCTTACCTTTTGCGGGAAACCAGCGCGCATTCGCTAGATTGTTTTCCGGATAAGGCGTGCGCACCGGAGACGTAAACCGCAGGAAATCGGCATGCGTTCCGCTCACCTTCGCTTCCAGCCGGGGATCGGGAATCTCTCGCGTGCTAAAGACCTGAACTTTACATCGTTCTAGCCGGAAGTCACGTGGGCTTTCATAGGAGAAGAATTCGTCGCTGGCGGCGACGGCCCGCAGATTGTACTCGCGAAGGTAGCGTTCGCATTGCTCGTCCGTTTGCGCCGGCATGAATCCGTTTCGACAGGGCCACTCCTGTGTCCAGTCGATCCCCCATTCCAGAGGTCGCACCACGCGGTTGTTGTCCACCTGTGTTAGCCGCGTTTCCCAGTCGTACATCCAGCGGGCATAGAGAGCGCGCATGCATTTGAGCATAACAAACGCAGCGTCGAATAATCAGCACGATGGAGGGAGGCGACCGTGCGCCATTGTTTAGTCTTGATTGCGCAGGGAATGGTGATTGACTTTCCCAATCGAGCAGCGTAGAAATGCACGTGAGATTCTCGACGCGCCCTCTAAAGGGAATGCGCATGGCTCAAAAGCTAAAATGGCTTTTGGGCCATTTCCATTTCGAGGAGGAATATGGCGCGACGCAAGGAACAAGCGAGTTACGAGACGTCCCTCGCACAATTGCCAGTAGCTACAATTGGAGTTACAATAAAATTCGAGTGGGATGAGAGCAAGAACCTCGTCAACATCCGGAAACATGGGTTAGACCTCGCTGATGCAGAAGAGATTTTTCGCGGCGTGCTCGTGTTGACCCCGATACTCGCGAGGATTACGGAGAAAATCGCTGGGTGGGTCTCGGTATGATTCGAGGCCGCATCGTGTACGTAGCCTTCGCGAAGCGTGGCCCGGACGTCATTCGCATCATCTCACTGAGAAAGGCAAGTCGCCGTGAGTCCAAAGAATACGAAAAGGCGATCCAGGACAGACTGGAAGCGCGGTGATGCAATGAAGGATTCCGACATAGATTTTTCTGAAATGCCCGAGCTTGGCCCTGACTTCTTCGCGCGTGCAATCATCTGGCCCGGACCCAAAAAACAGATTACCCTGCGCGTTGATCCCGATGTGCTGACCTTTTTTCGCAAGCATGGTCGCGGCTACCAAACCACGATAAACGCCGTCCTACGCAAGTACATGGAGGCGCAAAAGGAGCGCGCGATGTGAAAGGCACATTTAGGGTCGCGAGATACTAGGTGCAATACCTTCTCGGCACTCGTTTTGAGATAGCGCAAAGGATTTCGTAGGGAACGGTATTGGCAAGCTCGGCGTGCTCCCGCGCGTCCACGCTGAGGCCGTCGTGAGAGCCGAGCAGCACCACCTCATCTGCTACTTCTACTCCGGGAATTCCGGTCACATCCACAGTCGTAAGATCCATCGAGATTCGTCCTACGATCGGGGCATAATGCTCACGCACAATCACGCGGCCTCCGGCAGAAAGGCCGCGATTAAGGCCATCGGCATACCCGACCGGAAGAATCGCAACCCGGGAAGGTGCCTTGGTCACATAGGTCCCGCCATACCCGAGCGCCTGTCCGGCGCGCATGTCACGCAGAGAAAGGATCCGTGTCTTCCAGGTGAGAACTGGTTTCACCGAAAGCCTGAGCCCACTGCCGCTTACCACACGACCGGCACGCTCAAAGGGCAAGTGGTAACCGTAGAGCGCGAGACCAGGACGCACCATCGTGTTCCAGCTCTCATGGTGAGAGATGACTGCGGAAGTGTTGGCGCTGTGGACCAGCGCGGGATCGAAGCCATACTCGCGCAGCGCGCGTCGCGCGTCGGCAAAAGCTTTGAGCTGTTCGCTGACGGATGGCGCGTCGAGAACCTCAGATGAGGCCAGGTGCGTAGCAAAGCCTTCCACCTTCAAGTGCCGCGATGACCTCAAGGCGGCACAGATCCCTGGCAATTCTTCCGGCGTACAGCCCAGCCGTCCCATGCCGCTATCAATTTTCAGGTGCACTGCTTGTTGCAGTACGCCCAGCCGGGCGGCAGCACGTTCCAGCAATTCGATTTGCCCGATCTCCCAGACCGTCGGCGTCAGATCGAGCCTGACAATTTCTTCTTGCTCGCCACGCCAGAAGCCGGTCATTAGAAGAATGCGAGTGGCAATGCCTTCTTCCCGGAGGGGAATGGCCTCGTCGAGCGATGTCACTCCCACCCAGGTGGCGCCTTCTTCCTCGAGCGCCTTCGAGCATTCCACCGCACCGTGGCCGTAGGCGTAGGCCTTCACCACCGCGCATACGGTCACTCCGCTGCCAACGTATTTTGTGACCGTGCGATAGTTCTCGCGCAGTGTGGACAGAGACACTTCCGCCCATGTGGGACGCGTCGCGGCGCGCTTCGCAATCTCGATGGTTGCCACGTGCTAGATTATAGTTCGCGGAGGTCGAGATCTCAGGTTACCGCTGTGCTACGCCGGGATTTCCGCTGCCGCGAAACAAGGACCCACACGCAAGCGCGCCCGGGCGGGTGAGGGCACCCGCGCCCCTACGTGATTTGAGATGGATTCCAGCTTCCTTGCCATGATTCCGCACCGCAAGTCTTAGTGATTCAAAGTGAACTTTACAGTGATCTGCGTCTCCACTGCTATTGGCGTGCCGTTCAGGTAGTAGGGACGATACTTCCATTGATTCACAGCTTCTATCGCAGCGTGTGCCAGGATCGCAGGCCCGCTGACGACTTGCACTTGATGAATCGTTCCGTCAGAGCTGACCAGCGCCCGCAGCTCGACGACTCCCTGTAACCTGATCTGCTTTGCAATGACTGGATACAGCGGCTCGACTCGGTGGATTAAGTTGCCCTCCATGACGACAGAAATAGGACGGGGCTTTGTCGTCGGAGGTGGATTCAACACGGGCTGTGCGTCCCCATTCGTGAAGATGCTGTTGATCCCAGAGCCACCCGGTTGCCCCATGCCGACTGGCGCCTCTGGGGGAGTCGTGTCCGTCTCCTGCGTGGCTTGATTGCGCCCAGATGGAAACGTGAAGGGGTTGTGAACAATGATCGGGTTGAGGTGCACGCCTCCGCCATGCTGCGCGACATCCTGGTTAGGTCTCGTCGGTGTTTCGCCGGCTGAGATCGGCACAAATATGCGGTGCCTCATGAACGCCTCAGGCAAGTTCGCAGGGTGAAGCAGCGGTAACACCAGCGCTGCGCTAACGAGAATTCCTTGCAAGATAAACGAAGTCAGAGCGGTCCATCGCCGACCGTGTGGTAGATCAACCGTATCCAATCCAGAAAACATGGCGCGCCTCGCGGCAGAAGTTTCTGCTGCGAGATAAAGACACCACGGTACTAAAATCCGGCAAGGATGAAGCAAAAATAAAAAGACCGCGATTTCTCGCGGCCTTAGGAACAAATTCTTCTCGAACGGTGTCCAGGCTACTGCTTTGGCTGGGTAGCGGGCGGCTTGGTGGTTGGAGCTGCCGGCGTAGCAGGTTTGTTCAATCCCGTACCGCCTGGCCTGCTCGTGCCCGATGGTATGCTTGGCTTCGCGGGCGGCGCAACGCCAGACTGAACGTTGTAAGCATCCACGATTGGTTTGGTGATATCAATCGCGGGATTCTGCCAAAGCACCGGACCATTCGGCCACTGATTGTTGGTTGAAGTATCAATGATCAGCCCAAAAGCGTTGTCGCCGGCATATTTCACGATGAGTGGCCCCATTTTGCGCAGGACGCGCTGTGCGATCTCGTTTTCCTGGCCACGCACTTCTTCCTGCAAATCCGTATTGTTGCGTTCCAGCGTTTTCTGCTTCTGCTCAATCTTTTTCGTCAATTCAGCCTTCGCATCGTCGCTGAGACTTGCTCCTTGCGTGTTGAGCTGTTTCTTCAGGCCTTCAATCTCATCGTTCATCGCCTTGAGCTCATTCTGCTTTGGCTTTAGCTTCTCGGCCACGGCATCGCCATCACGCTGGCCTTCGTTGCTGGCAAAAATAGCAGCTTCAATGTTGATGGTCCCGATCTTGGTGCTTCCCCCCGGCGTGGCTACAGGTGCAGGTGCAGAGGAAGTGGCAGCACTGGGAGCCGCAGGCAAGGCGGCCGACGAGGCAGCAGGATCAGTCTGGGCCAGGGCAACTGCTGACGCGAGCACTGCCATGGCGGTTAAAGAACGCATAAGCGTAGGTTTCATGTGATTAAACAACTCCTTGGGTTACTGCTCTCAATTCTCTTAAATCTGATTTCAGAAATCTGGATTCGCTCAGATGCCGAGATATCAGCGCCACACCCTTTCCGTGTGAGCATCCATTGGGCAGGCTGATCTACTCGCATCCGATTGCGGGGGACCACTACCGCGCAAGACCAGCCATTCTGGTGTGGATAGAATCATTATAGAAATAGCGCCTTGCTAGCGTCAAACCTGAAAAGAGCTTTTAGCTGCTAGCTCTCAGCTTTTAGCTTGAACCAAGGGCTTTTTCTCCCTCGGCGCTCTCAGCGTCTGACACAGCACAAGTTCCCAGGGTTCAGCGCCCACAAGCACGACGGTTTAGCGAATAGCTCAAGGCTAAGAGCTAATAGCTGATCCTCAAAACGTCGTTCCCACGCTGAAGCGAAATGTCTTTCGCGGTTCACGCAACAGATACTGCGGAGAAAATGTGTTCTTCGCGAGCTTGAATGTGTAGTCTCCGGCGGCGCCGGCGGGGAACATGTCTCTGGTGACGGGAATCGGCGATTGCGCTGTCTCGTCCAGCCGAACCGGGTTGTACGCCCAGTAGATTCGGAACGGCGCGTTCACCACGGGCAGAAAAACTTGCAATTCCAGACCGGTTGAGCCGCGCGGCTGCCAGTTTGATTTTCCCAGCGGCGAGAGCTGCTGGCTGAACTGGAATTTTTGGGTACCCACGCACACGTTATTGAAAGGATCCAGCCCTGGGCAACCGAACTCTTGGTTGTTAATGGCCGTAAACTGTCCGTTATTAATCCGCAATTGCGAGCTGCGCAGGATGGGATCGAAGCCAAAATCAAAGAAAGGAGCGATCGCCACCGGCCCCGCAATCGTTATGCGATATTCCGCATTCGAAACCAGGCTTAAGTCGCCACCCGGGAACGTGATCTGCTCAACCGGAATTGGGACCGTATAGTTCCCTTTCGCCGGATTACTCGGGTCCTTGGGAACGAAGGAACCATCGGGATTTCGCAGGGAGATCGACGAACTGGAAGGAAGGAACGCAACCGGCGAGACTGATCGTACGTCGAAGCCTCGAATGTCCTGCTCGCCTCCCATGTAGAAGCGCTGAAACGGAGGCGCTACAAGGCCGCCAAATCCGCTCAAGAACGAGCCCTGGAAGTGCAATCCGATCGTGTTGCGACGGTTCTGCACCGGGATATGGTGCTTCCACTCTACAATGGGACGCACCGTC
>Ga0209056_10001395_pt1 | contig 26704 bp, 23 predicted proteins | sample GraSoiAngelo_114_FD_185876 | JGI IMG/M metagenome (GOLD analysis project Ga0209056, IMG submission 185876) | Grasslands soil microbial communities from the Angelo Coastal Reserve, California, USA - 14_0903_13_40cm (SPAdes) (version 2) | ecosystem: Environmental > Terrestrial > Soil > Grasslands... | reverse complement strand
CTCTTGTATGAGATGACAATGATAGAACAGTAAGCGTACATCCGCCAAGGGCTGAAAGAAAGCCCACAGGAAGCCACGACAGCTCCTTGAGGAACATTGTACTCAATCCTATCTCCTTCTCGTTGTCCGTGCCGAGTGATAATACTACCCATTAGAACAGCCTGTTCGACTGCCGAAACGCTTGAACAAGGCAAGTGTGTGTGCCCGCAGCATTCGTTAACCAAAGACATCAGCAGAAAATCTGATGGCGGGGAGGACAAAGAACTTGAGCCGGAAGTTAGGAGTGGTAACTTGATGCTAGGAACGGCGAGAAAGACATGAAGTGGGCTACAATCATTGCCATTGGGATCTTATGTTCAGGACTGATAATGGTGGTAGCAGACTTTTTGGTGAAGAAACCACCGTGCATAGACACGTATCCTCCGAGAAGCTGTGCAGTGATCACTCCCTGGCTGATTGTCCTCGGGAGTACGGCCATAGTACTCGGAGCACTTTTGATCGTAAAAATTGGAACTCGAAGGGCGGGACATCTGTGAGGCGGGCTTGATCGCATGCGCGTGATGATCCCACTCCTCCATCGGTCTTTGTAACAAGAACTAACTTCATCCCGCATATTGGGCAGGTTCCAGGGAAGTCGATTTGACCTCTAGATACATAGGACAAGTGTAGATCGTTGGGTTAGAATTCATTTCGTGATGACTGGAATGATCTTCATGTTTCTCGGTTCCAGTCATCTTACTTCAGCTCCCGAAGACGCTCGCGTAGCCTTCTCGTTTACCACTTAAGTCAGAAAGAGTACCTGAGCGTTCCGGGGCTGTGAAAATGAGTGCATTACGCGGCAACGCAACCGAACTGATGATCGTTGCGGCAGGCCTATCGCTTTACAACTGCGACTCGATGACTATTCGATTCGCTGCCTATCGTCGCTTCCATAGAGAGAACTGACTGGGACAGCTGGCCTCTTGCTAAGGGTGGCTTGGCCAAGACTTTACATTTGTAAAGACGCGTAGTTTAGTTGTGGAGGAACATTAGGGTTTCATGGCTAAAGACCCGATCTGCGGCATGTTCGTAGAAGAGGGTCCGCATGCCCTTACCGCCACTCTTCACGGGTCACAATATTTCTTTTGCAGCGAAGGCTGCCTAGTCCAGTTCCAGGCTCCGGAAAAGGCCTTTGCCCGGCTGAAGCGACTCGTCGTAATCGGGACGGTGTTGACCGTTCCCATTGCTACTCTAACCTACCTTCCCATCCTTCTGCAGAGGGACATCAACAACCTTGTCATGTTTCTCCTCTCGATCCCGGTCCAGTTCGTGGTGGGATTCAGATTCTACCGCGGCTCTTACGACGCCCTTCGGTCACGAGTCGGGAACATGGACTTGCTCATCGCTATGGGAACGTCGGCGGCGTGGGCGTACAGCGTTATAGTGACGTTCTTCCCAGCATTCTTTCCGAGTAACGGGACATACTTCGAAACATCAGCGATCATCATCACACTGATACTGACCGGAAACCTTCTCGAACACCTGACCAAGCAACGAGCCTCGGAGTCAGTTCGGAAACTACTAGAACTCCAGCCCACAATGACCAGGGTCCTCCGAGACGGTAGCGAGGTTGAGATTCCTATCGAGGATGTTCGAGTTGACGACGTGTTTGTGGTCAGACCCGGCGAGCGAGTCCCCGTTGACGGGGTCGTAGTAGAAGGAGGCTCTGCCCTAGACGAGTCGATGATTACAGGCGAAAGCCTTCCACGCGATAAAAGTGTCGGAGATGAAGTCATAGGATCCACGATAAACAAGACTGGACTCCTAAAGGTCCGAGCGACGAAAGTCGGGCAGGACACCGTTCTCTCGCAGATTGTAAAGTTGGTCGAAGAAGCTCAGGCAGGAAAAGCCCCTCTGCAGAGACTGGCGGACAGGGTGTCTGCGTACTTTGTACCGTCCGTCATCCTGATAGGAACCGCCTCAGGGCTTCTCTGGTATTTCGCGGGCGGAATAGGGCTCGCCTTTTCCCTCCTTGCTTTCGTATCTGTAATCGTTATCGCGTGCCCATGTGCTCTTGGAATAGCCACGCCTGCCGCACTTTTGGTAGGGGCAGGTAAGGGAGCTGAGAGCGGGATCCTCATCAAGGGAGGAGAGAATCTAGAGGAAGCTCACAAAGTCGACACGATAGTGTTTGACAAGACGGGAACCCTTACCAAAGGTGAGCCATCTGTCACAGACGTTGTTTCAGTAAACGGGGAATCAGCGAAGTCCATATTGCACTTCGCCGGGTCTGCTGAGCTGGGAAGCGAACACCCCCTGGCGCAGGCGGTTGTTAGAGAAGCCAAGAAGCTGAGGTCGGAGCTGTCGTCTCCTTCGAATTTCGAGGCCATTCCAGGCTTCGGTGTCAGAGCAGATGTGGATGGCCGCAGGGTCCTATTAGGCAACGCTGACCTGATGAGAAATTTCTCAGTCCCAGTCGAAAGAATTTCCGAACAGCTAGAGCGGTTGCAAAGCGTGGGAAAGACGGCTGTATTTTTGGCGGTTGATGGAGAACCGTGGGCGATTCTGGGGCTCGCGGACACGTTGAAGGAGACCTCAACGACCGCGATTAGGAGCTTGAAGTCAATGGGGCTCAACGTGATAATGCTTACGGGCGATAATGAAAGGACTGCCAAAGCAATTGCTTCAAGCCTTAACCTAGATCAAATCATATCAAATGTCCGCCCTGACGAGAAGGAGAAGGTGATCGAGAAGTTGCAAGCTGAGGGCAAGAGAGTGGCTATGGTTGGAGATGGGATCAACGATGCTCCCGCCCTGGCCAAGGCCGACATCGGAATTGCAATCGGAAGCGGGACAGATGTGGCGAAGGAGACTGGAGGGATAATTCTGATCAAGGATGACCTCAGGGACGTGGCCACGGCGTTACAGCTGAGCAAGGCTACTGTGAGAAAGATCAAACAGAACCTACTCTGGGCCTTCCTCTACAATGTCGCTCTAATCCCGATAGCTGCGGGGATCCTGGTGCCCTTACTGGGTCCGGGAATCTATAACGTGCTCCCGCTCCTCGCTGGAGCGGCGATGGCGTTCAGCTCGGTAACTGTCGTCTCGAACTCGCTGCTGCTGCGGAGATTCACGCCGAAAATCTAGGAGGTGGACAAATGCAAAAAGATCCAGTGTGTGGCATGATGGTGGACGAGAAGAAAACGAAGCTTACCTCGAAACACGGGGACAAGATCTTCTACTTCTGCTCAGCATCCTGTAAGACCACGTTCGACAAAGACTCGCACCGATACGGACACCAATAGTAAGCGCTCTAGCACACGGAACAGAACCGAGCCCGATTAGGCAATACACGCCAGTGGTGGAGGGATTGAGATTCCAATTCCGAACAGGGCATAACCGTTGACTCCCAAGCAGTCCCAAGAATCGACGTACCCGAGGCTCCATTGGCATGGAACGTCCACATGTCGTGGTATCACAGGGACCAAGAAGAAGTCTGCGAGGAGAACCAGCCCAGCTGCGAGAAGTTTGCCATTCTTCATTTTCCTTGTTCTTCTAGACAGCAAATCAACTAGTAACACGGTTTTGCGGGCTTTGTCATACCGAACAACTATCGAGTTGCCAGTCTTGTTCTCAAGGGAAACTTCCCCTACTGACACGGCTTTGCCGGGAGAGACCCTAACGTTCTCCATACAATCTCGGCCTTTCAACAAGACGGGGTTTTTATCGTCTTCCCCTCCCTAACCTACAGCCAAGACCTGAGTGACTCTTGAGGACGATCGCCGGGAACCTTTCTAATCAGCGACTACGGAAGAGCATCACCCGTATTTTGCGAGACAGCGAACTCTGCTCGATGGCTACACTGGACCCACGGAACCGGCCACACATCAACACAGCATATTTCTGTTACAGAGGCCTTGACGATCTAGAAATATTCTTCCTGTCGGACATTAAGTCTAGTCACTGCAGGAACTTGTCGAGGAATCCATCTATGGCAATGACGATCTTCCGGACCAACCAGCCTTGGGACGCTCCCGGCCGTGGAATACAACTATTCGGTACGTGCTCCCAAACAGAAGGAAAATTGGCCCTGAAGGCGGAACAGGTGTACGCGAAGCGGTTTCCTCCCTATGCGAAGTGGATGTCCAGTACGAAAAAAGGCGAGAAAAAACTGGCAGAACAGTTGAGATCCTACAGGTTCTGCCGATTCCTACCACGGCAACTGAAAGTATTGGACGAAGAAGAATATGGAGGAGCAGTATTCGTCATGGTGACCATCAAGCGAAGAAATCCCGCGTCAAAGACCGAATAAGCTTCTCCTAGGGCTTAGATCAAGAGTATTGGCCCGCTTTTCTTGCCACGTTTTCTTGACCCACTCGGTTAGAGTCTGACTGGGTCACGCCGCGCAAGATATACGAAACTGTGAGGAGTCTGGTATCATCATGTTCACAGTTGAAGACCGTGATCGTGTTCGCAACCGCCTTGTTCAAATGAGCCGTGCGGACCCTCGACTGGTCGCGGGCGCACTGATCGGGTCGACGGCGGGAGGTGGCGGCGACAGATGGTCTGACTTGGACCTCACTTTTGGGCTGGCTGACGGCGCGGCAATAGATGATGTTCTTGCTGATTGGACAGCTCGTCTTGTGAACGAGTTCGACGCCGTCCACATATTTGACCTCCCGCATCTGTCGACGATCTACAGAGTCTTCCTCTTGCCCAACAGCCTTCAGGTGGATTTGTCGTTCACCCTGGGAAACAAGTTTCTTAGCAAGGGTCTCAGGTACGATTTGCTCTTCGGGAACGCTCTCGAAAGGGACCCGGCCAAGCCGGCCTCTGCCGAACAGACCTTCGGACTTGCCGTGGTCTATTTGCTTCACGCCCACGCCTGCATTGCTCGGGAGAGGATGTGGGAAGCTGAGTACAGTATCAGCGCAGCCCGAGACCAGGCTCTTTCGCTCGCGTGTCTTCATCGCGGTCTAAAGACAACTTACGGTAGAAGTTTCGATGATCTGCCTCCGGAGACCTTGGAGCCTGTGACCGGAGCTCTCGTGGGTTCACTTGAAAAAACTCGGCTGATAGGGGCTCTCGGGAGATGCGTTGATGTGCTCCTGCAAAATTCCGAGGACGTTTCCGAGCTTGCCGGGAGACTTGGAACGCAACTTCGTGAGCTCAAGTCGTATCAATAAGACTGGCTGGAAGAATGGACGGAGAGTCAATTGCCTCCTTCGTGCGGCGGGGGCAACAGGCTAGTGCGTGGGCCAGCCTTTCGTCAAGAGGCGACCCCGGTGGAGTCAGGCTGAGAAAATGGTTGCGACTCATCACGTCACCATGAAGTGCTAGTGCAAGTTTCAGACAGCTTAGAAGCAGATGCTATTGCTCGCCCGTATTGTTCTGCATGCACTACGAAAGTCGATTGCGACCCTCGATAAGCCTATCCGTCATAATTACAACACTAGTCGCTGTATCAATAGTATCTTCTGTACCCTTCATTCACGCGGTTCCACCATTCCCCAATCACTTGGACTGAAAAGAGCCCAATTCCATACAAGACCGCACAAGCTGGGGTGATTGGTGGATCGGATGGAAAAATCTATGTATAGGTGGCTACTCTAGCGGACTACCAAACTCGACGGCTCGTGCATACGATCCGAGAACGGACTCTTGGTTGACACTTACAAGCATGGGCACACCAACGCGCGGCCCTGGAATCGCAATTGACCAGAACGGACTCATCTACGTTATCAGCGGTTTCTCAGGTTCTACGGATATTAACAATGTTCAAGTGTACAACGTCTCTACCAACAGCTGGGCGTCCGGCACGCCGATACCTACTGGTATCTGGATGCCTGGAGCGACAACCGGTACTGATGGTAGAATCTACGTGGTCGGCGGTGAATCATCGTCAGGCGCTGCATCGACCCTTCTCCAAATTTACAATCCTCAGACCCAGGCTTGGTCGTCAGGCCCGTCTATGTCAACTGCTCGGAAACAGTTCCAGGCTGTTGCGGCTCCCGATGGCCTGATCTATGCAATTGGTGGAATGTCCAGTGGAAGCGTAGCGACTGCAACTGTTGAAGCATACAACATTACTAGCAATACTTGGAGCGGGAAGGCTTCCCTGCCGAGGGCGGTGGCTGTATTTGGAGCCACGTTGGGACCGGATGGTTTGATCTATGTGTTTGGTGGTTCAACCAGTTATACGAACAATAACGCCCCATTCTTTGGGACAGTTTACTCTTACGATCCGATGGCGAACCAGTGGTATAACAATACCGAAGCCGCGCCTACTCCACGTAGAGAACTATCCGCAGTCACATCTAGTTACAATGGTCGAATGTATGTTATGGGTGGAGCGAACGGAACCTACTTGGCTACGAACGAAGAGGCAACTGTACCAGCAAGCAGCCCGCCACCACCTCCGCCCCCGCCTCAACATCCACCACCTACTGCATCCATAACTTCGATCTCGCCAAATCCGGCTCAGGCAGGACAGACAGTTACATTCGTAGGCTCAGGATCGGACAATGACGGCGACTCTATAGTTGCGTATTATTGGCGCTCCTCGGTAAACGGGACAATCGGCACCCAAGCCACTTTCACAATAAACAATCTCCCAGCCGGGACCCACGACATCCACTTCCGCGTCCAAGACAGCCAGGGAATCTGGTCACCAGAGGCCGTTGCCACCCTCACAATAGGAACTTCATCCGGTACAGGATTTCTGGGCATGTCCACCTTCTACTGGGACCTGCTAGCGCTTGCCTTGGCCGGCGTCGGAGTCCTCGTCGGCTATTTTGTATTCTTTAGGAAGAAGAAAGATTCTACCCGCCAGCCCGTGGTCGCACCACTGGCCCAGGGACCTGTTAGTCCTGTTAGCCCACAATAACAGACTACTTCGTCGCGCACTTTCAATCCAATAGGGGCAAAGTTCCCGCTCCAGTACTTGTTGATTTCTTTTCCGTTCCGTGATCAGAGAATCTCGTTTAAGTAAGAGTCTCGGACAAATGAAGGATTATGAAGATCAAAGTAACCAGCATATTTGTTAACGATCAAAACAAGGCGCTTGACTTCTATACGAAGACTCTAGGCTTTGTCAAGAAGACGGATGTGTCCGCGGGTAAATACAGATGGTTAACAGTCGTCTCCTCTGAAGAGGCGAATGGGCCTCAGCTAGTTCTCGAGCCGAACGACAACCCTGCCGCTAAATCCTATCAAGAGTCCATTTACAAACAAGGGATTCCCACAACTATGTTCTTCGTTGACGATATTCAGAAAGAGTACCAGAGACTGAAAATACTCGGCGTGAAATTGACCATGGAGCCAACAAAGACACCCGGCTCGACCATAGCTAGGTTTGACGACACTGTTGGCAATCTGATACAAATAACACAGCTAGGCTAGCAAAAAACCGAACCGGGACGATTTCAACGCGATTCGTTCGGGAATCGGCCAGGTATGCTGATCAGGGTCTACGTGACTCCGAACGCGAGAGAAGCACGCGTGGTCAAGGTCAGCGACGACTATTTTGAAGTCCGAGTCGATGAGAGGGCTGTGGGCGGCCGAGCGAATAAGAGACTTCTGGAGATTCTAGCCGAACACTTCAAGGTCCAAAAATCGAGAATCTCCATACTAAAAGGAACAAAAGCAAGAAACAAGCTCGTCCAAGTAATTCTCGAACGCACTCCTGACTCGCCACCGCAATCTTAACAAATTCCCCATCGGCGCTGATTTACTTCCGCCCTTAGGAAACGATATTCTGGAGGGCGAGTATCCTTTGGCCGGCAACGAACCAAGTGTTGATTATGGTCACGGTCCTCCAGCCGTCCCGGAGAATGGATTGGAGGGTCAAGCGGAGAAAACGACCGACAAACGGCCAGAACCAAGACTCCCAATCTTCTCAATCCTCAACTCGATAGACTTCTCGGAACACTTCATAATCATCGGTGATGTCGGAACGGGGAAGAGCACCGTAACCCCGATTCACGAATACGGATTGTGGAAGGGGAAGAGGCAGATTGTCATCCGTGAGCCCTCAAGGGCCACCTGCAACGCTCTCTTCTATTCGCTCCAGGCGCTTCATCCAGAACTGGGAGATGAGCTGGCTGTCATTACGAAGGACACTCAGATCAATGTCAGCGGCAACATCAAGATAGTCACAGACGGCGTCTTGCTAAGAATGCTGGCTGAGAACGCGATCTATGATTCTTCAATCTACTTCGACGAAAGCCACCAGATGACTTCCCAGCTAGAGCTCTGCATGTCACTCGCAAAGAAGCAGGAAGCCAGCACAAGGAACCTGTTCCGGGTCATGAGCGCCACAATCGACCCGAAGGAGTTCCTATCCTTCCTAGGCATCTCGAATCTTTACCGAATGAGCGGTCGCAGATACCACGTCTCGCTCGAGGTGGAGCTTGCAGTCGATCTAAATGGAATGTTCAAAACTCTAGACCGCTATCTTTACTCACAGCCCCGCGACGAGTCCTGGCTAGTCTTTCTCCCCACGAGGCGGCTAGTCGAAAAGTATGCCAGCAGCTATCGGGGCGTCTATATTCACGGAGGCCTTGAAGGCTCGGAAATCAATAGGATCCAGCGCCGAGCCGAGCTCGACAAGAATCTGAGAATCTTTGCAACAAACGTGATCGCTTCTTCCGTGAACATCTACGTGGACAACGTGTTGATTTTTGATGACGTGATTGACAGCAAGGACAAGCTAGGTCAAAAAACGCTGCACTACACGAGTATAGACAACAACTCTCTATTACAGATGATAGGCAGAATCGGACGCTTCAAGCCAGGCCGAGCCGTCATCCTTAGTGACACGCCCCTTCCAAAGAAGATCAACCCGATACCTGTGCGCAAAGCTCTCGAAACCGAGACCCCGTTTGACTTAGTGCTCCTCATGTCAAAGTATGGCCTCAAACTCTCCGAGCTAGAGTTCATGTCAAAGGTAGACCATCGCGAGGTCGCCTTCGCAGACAACTGGCTCATCGAGATTGGAGCAATAGACCGGCAAAGTAAGACTACCTGGAAGGGGCTCTTGATGAGCGAAATCCCATACGAGCCTGACTTTGCACACATGATTTCCAGCGCTCTAATCTCCGGAGATTATGATATGGCAAGGTGGCTCCTAGCCAGCGGCGCGTTCGGTGACTCGCTCAACCACGCTTACAAGTCAGAGAGGGAACGCCAGGCTCGCCGGTTCCTGTACGGCTTCGACAATACAAATGAGCTTAACATCAAAGCGCACCTTCTCAAAGGCTACGCGGAGGACAACGACGGATCATTCGTCTCAAAGCTGGTCGCGAACGGACTCTTCCCCGGATTCGTGGAGGAAGCGTGGAAGAACCATGAAGCAGCTAGAGAAGCGCTGAATGACCTGCTCAGTGCGCCAAAGAAGAGACCCATACTCAAAGAGGTCGTGGTAGACGCTGATCCAATCAAACTCAAGCCATACCTCGAAAACTGCTTATCGTTCGAAAGATTCGGGCCACACGAAAGAAAAGGCCACGAATTCAAGGAAATGAGCATCGAAGGACCGTTCTATGCAAGAGCCTTGACGATAAACTACAGACGCATACTGTTCGACATAATCGCGATGACCTCTGCGAGGAAGCGTCGCCGACAAGCCAGGCGATAAAACCGGGAATCAATGTAAACATCGATCAGGCCCGCGCCAACTACATAGTGGCGAGTGATTAATTTGAGTTAATCGGGGCCTGTTTCGGGCTATGCTACTGATCGGATAGTGGAGAACCCCGACGTCCTCGCACAATTCTAGACACGCTAAAAAGGTGGGACCTAAAACTTATCCTAGGTGGCCCGATTGAGGTTTCGACTTGGGAGCATAGTGCTCATTGTTTTGTTCTTGTGTTCAACATTACTCTCATCTCCGGTCACGGCTCAGACACAAGCCGGACCCGGACAATACAACGCCTGTAATTTTCTGACTTCACTGATGAATTCAAACATCGGACTGTTGGCAGAGACGCGTGGTTCTCAGAAGTACAATGTAGCAAGTGACAATCTACTCGCGTACAATGCTCTGATCATTATCTGTAAAGGCGTGTATGCTAGCTGGGGCGGAACAATCAATGCTTCCATCACCGGTCACTGCTGTGATCGCGGATACGACAATATGCACGAGGCAACACTCGGCATCCCGATAAGACTGCCCGTAGCGGCTACGAACACTTACAATGTAACCATGCGTTTTCAATACTACACGGCGAGAATCTATTATGAGAATCATAATGGGACCGGCTTTCTCTCAGATGCCCAGTATGGAGACGTGGCAGCGTACACTGCACTAGAACTAGAGCGAGAAGGAAACCATACGGTCGATGGCTTGCCACCCGCTACTTGAGCTCAAACGAGACCCTCTCTTTTACTCACTCCGGAGAAAGGACACCCGTCGTGAGTAATTCGCGACTGACGGGCTTTGACACTTCACCCAATCAAGCCTTAGGATGACCTCTTGGCTCTGGGTGGAAGAGCTTAGTGTGTCGGCCAGCCTTTTGTCAAGTTGACTTCGAGTAGCAAAAGCTCGGCTTCCTCATCTGCTGTGGTCGTGACGATCCCTTGTCCTCGTATTTCTGCTGCGTTGAGAGTTGGAAGTTGCTTATCGCCAACATGGACAGGTCCGCCTTCGAGGACGTAGAGGTATAATCCATGACCGTCTCTCAGTTCATAGTTGATCTCGTGTTCTGGTTGTAGGAATGAGGCGAGGACTGCGCCGTCGGCTCTGAGCGGGAGCGTCTCCGGACTCTTGTAAGCCACCAATGGAAGCCATTGGTTGGTTCTTTCTGATCGATCTACTTCTTGTTGTTCTACGGAGGGTGTCATGTTGAGCTGTTCGGGATTGTACCATATCTGGATGAAGCGCATGGGAATATCTCTTCGATTGTTGATCTCTGAATGGTACATTCCACGGCCCACGGTGGTGTGTTGTACTCCTCCCTTGTGGAGAACGCCGCCCTTACCACGCTCGTCCTCATGACGAAACTCTCCCTCGATGACATATGTGACAACCTCATTCTGAGTATGAGGATGCAAAGGCCAAACAGCACCCGGACTCAACGTATCATCATTTAGGACCCGAAGATTTCCGAAACCATTGTGTAAGGGGCTGTTGTACGTGTCGAAGGAAAAATGCCACCGACCACGAAAAGTCCCATCCTGAATCCTACCGGAGGCCTGATACAGGGTGTTAGTGGGCCGGACTGTTGTTTTGAGGTCTGCAGTTTTCTGTGAGGACAAGAATGTGTGGTGCTGCCGCGGTCAAGGCCGATATTTAGGATTTCTACAGACTTAACCTAAGAACTGGAAAGAGCAAATCGCCCGTTATCAGCCCTGATCTCGCGTATCTTGAATCCTCTGGTTCAGGATCTACGTCTTTCCATGGGTTGAGAAAGCCTCTTCGTATCTCTTCTTAACGAAGGGCAAGACGGATCCTACATCCTTAGGTCCACTCAACGGTGTCACCCAGAGCCTGCCAGTCTGTCCTGCCATTTCAAACGGCTTCCCACCAAACTTCTCCTTCAGTTCCTTCTGGTCTTTTTCCGAGAGCTTCATTACGACAATTCCGTTCGTCACGAGGAAACCGATGACCTTCCGGTCGTAAAAGTAGCAGAGGCAGCCCATCATCGGTCTTGAACTCACTCCCTTCCAAGTCAGAGCTTCATCTTCGAACGCTTTCCGAATCTCGACCATCTTTTCTTCGTCATAATACTTCAAACAATCACCGCAGAGTTGATCAAAATGGGAGTTCTTCCGGTTCATGCGTTTACGACAGAACTGTTATAACTATTCATGGGCGAAAACATCCTTGGAACGATGGTTTCGGCTAGTATACCCGATTCCACAGGTCATCGAGGCCTATCTCAAGGCAAGGAAGGCGTTTTTTTCATGATACTCCTTCTCAGCACCGAGAGAGAATCAACTTCGACGGCCAATGTGGGCGACCATGAAACAGACCCGCTGCTGGAAGCGACCGGATTGAACTCTGAACCAGCCTCCTACCAGTTCACTACCGGCATCAACTTCGATCAGTAGCCCTTTCGCCCGTCCGACGTGGCCGGGTTGACAGATCCAAAGAATCAGGGGAGCAATGGCTCTGCTGACTTCTCGGAAGAGGCGTTCGTTCGAGCGGAGCCTGCCCAGTCCACACGAGGATCAAGTGGGCTCTGGTTACCAGAACGGACCTCGCGACCGTGAAGTATGATGCAGCCTATACGAGCGTTGACCCGTATTGGTAGGTTGCCGAGGAACTCGCTCACACAACAGAGTCTGGTTCTTCGTCGCTGTGAGATTTCCGTAGTCGCGATTCCCGGACGAATCTCGGCACGAAAAGTAGGTTCAAGACAGAAAATGGAATCATCAAACAGGATCACAACTTCCTGTACCAGACTCCACTTCCTGTGCAAAGTCGGGCCTGACCGACCTCCTGGAGCTGAGCAGTCATGAGCAGAAAATCCAGCCTCTCTAGTCTCGGCTGGGCAGCATCCGTTGTCACGATCATTCTTGGCCTGCTGCTACTTGTGAGTCCGTCCTCCGTCTTTCGACTTCACACCGTTGGAAACAGCGCTCTGATGAGAGCGTCGATTCTTGCCCTACCTTGGGCTTGGCTCGGAGCAATCTACGCGATTCCCCTCGTCTGGCTACTTCTTGTCGGATGGATCCTCGGACTCTTCGTAGCAATTGGCATATTCTCGAAAAAGCGCACGCCAAGACGGACAGAAGCCGAACGAACCTACGAACATTACCCACACAAGAAAGGCCCAGCCAACCACCGCAAATCCCACATACGCTCCCTCACCGCAGTCTTAGCAGTCGCCATGATAGTTCTCGCCGTAAGCGGAATGACAATATTCCTCGTCCCACCTACAGCATCCAACCCTGGTCAAGGACATGGCCCTGGAGGATCAGGCCAAGGAAATGCCGACGGCGCAAGTCTATCCAGCCTCTCAACCGGCCAATCCCAAGTCGATCAGATCTCAGACCCGAAAGGTCTCGGATACAGCGGGCAGAGAAAGATGGCAATTGACAGCGCCGGCAACACGTACATTGCCTACCGAAAACCACCCGCAGGACTCACCGAAAGCGAGATCTACGTGGCAGTATCCAAAGACAACGGCAAGACATGGACCGACCTCGGAGGAGGCTCGGTTGCTATCGTCAACGCGCCACCATTAGTGTCCGGCACCACTCAGGGGGGTGGAATAGGAACGGACCAGAGGGTTCCATCGATCGTGATCGACTCGAAAAACCAGGTTCACGTCGTCTGGTACGGACGCGACCAAGTCTACACTGGCGCCAATGAAAGACAGGTAAAATATTCCATGTGGAACGGGATGGCATGGTTGCCCTGGATCAACATATCCCCCGTCCTAGGGTATTCTGGAAGCACATACTGGCAAGAGCATCCGGTGATAGTCGTCGGCAAGAATGACGTGCTGCACGTTCTCTGGGAAGGAGCTGACTCCGGCAGCGCAGGCGTACAGCAAATAAAACACTCCATGTCAACAGACGGCGGATACACTTGGACTAATTGGGAAAATATCGCTCCCGTAGATCAATCCGGGCAGAGCCGACCAGACGCCGTTGTTGATCAGAACGGAAACGTCTTCGTCGCATGGTACGGAGGAGTATCTGGCACAACCGGAACACGCATCAAATACACGCGATGGAATATTGGTACAGCAACCTGGGACCCAGTCCAGATAGTAGCAGGCATCGAAGGATACAACCAGAAACACGTCAGCCTTGGAATCGACCAGTCAAACACTTTGCGGCTGATCTGGGACGGACCCGACAGCAGTCATTCTAACTCTCTCGTCAAATATTCAAGCCTAAACCTGAACCTCTCATCTCCATCATGGTCAGCATGGACCAACATCAACGCGGGAACAGCACTCAACCAGTCTGACCCGATAATCAGTATCGGCCCAGCAATGGTCCTAGTCGCCTGGCAGGAATGGTCGGGCACCGACTCATTTATTGCAACAAACGCATCGGTTTTCATAATGATAATAGGAGTCGGCCAATCCAAGACACCGCTGGGAAACAGCTTCTCGGCGAACAACAAGTGGCCCATAATGACGGAAGATTCATCTGGCGGAATCGTCCGCATAGGATGGCTGAGCGGGCAAGGGGCACCCTATACAATTTGCTACGGCCAGACTTCTCTAAAACCCTTCTAGGATTTCCAGCCTAGTGGAGGACACGTTGACCTCCCGAGCGCAGAAACAGAAAGGGCCGAGATGGAAAGACATCACCCTTGCAACAACCACCATGGTTGTTGTCCTTCTTCTCATCGTTGTCATCCAAGTGGCAACCCAAGCACCCGTGAATAAGACCGCACAAGGAACTGATATCGGAAACAGAGTCTCATCAACAACTGACTGGCAGGGCCTAGCTTGGGGACAGACTTGGAAACTGGCGCAAAGCAGTAACGGAACCCTTTATGTCGCCTATAGATCGCAGGAAAGAGGAGGACAGGGATACAAGGCCTTCGTAGACTTCTCGAGAGACAATGGCATCACCTGGGCGCACTTGGGAAACGGACCCATTCTTCCTGGGACGCAGATACAACGGATCCCATCGCTCGCGATCGGAAGTGATGACGTGTTGCAGGTTGTCTGGTACGGTGAGTCAGGCGACTCCAGTGGACCGGTAGACCGTCAGATTTGGTACTCTCGATGGGTGGGAACCGCCTGGTCGACAGCCAAGATCATTCCTCTCCATATAGACGGATACCTGCAGGCTGCGGACCCAACTCACTGGCAGGAACACCCGGATATCCTCGTCGACCGGTCTAACCCCATGCGCTTGTACGTAGTCTGGGAGGGAACCGACAAAGTCGACCTTGCAATTCGCAACTGCAGGTCGACAAACTGCGACACTCCAATGTTCACGGTTTCCACCGACGCGGGAAACACTTGGTCCTCTGTCCCCGGGGGTCTCAACGGCACCTACTACAAACTCGCTCAGCCAAATGCACAATCACACTCCCGACCATGCATAGTGCAGGACTCAAACGGAGCACTCCACGTCGCATGGTATGGAAGTGATCCCGGACAGGGTGGAAACAGTCGCATCCATTACGTAACATCCGCCGACGACGGCGCAACTTGGTCCTCGGAGACAGCGCCTTTGCCCATAAGTTACGGGCGAGATCAGCGTTTCCCTAGTATGACTGCTGATTCTCGCGGAAGGGTGTACATTGTGTGGAAGGAAGAGAATGTCATATTGTCGCAAAACCAGACTTTATTCTCATTTCTGTACGGAGGAGCGTGGTCCACACCAGCCGTGGTTCATCCTGACCAAGAGAATCAGTTGAACCCGGCAGTTCAGGTCGACGACCAGGGAAGCGTGTACATAGGATGGAACACAGGTGGACCTTTTGACTGGTCGGGCGATCCCCCCAGCATGTTCGACGGGTCGCAAATTTGGGTGGCAAAGCTCAATGGAACCTCGTGGTTCGCAAGACAAGTGACGAATTTCGCGACGAACCGTTTCGTAAGCTTCCCGGTCGGCCCAATGAAACCTTCAACTGTCCAGATGGTATGGGTTGAAGGGAACTCACCCAAGCCTTACACGATCAAGTACACATCTTTCAGCTTCTGACACTTTCTCTGTCTTTTGCAAACGGACGAGGTTGAGGCCTTACCGGGATAGTCGGCTGGAAAATAGTTGGTTACGACACGTGGAAACGGTTCAGTGAATGGGTTTCGGGGAGTTTCTGGTTCCTACCCACCCTTGCCTGTTCATGGTTGCTAAGGAGAAGATTTTCACGGGCACCATTAGGAATAGCATCACAAACGTCATGACTATTGCTAAGGATACGTCCTTTGGAACTCTTCGAAGATGGCTGATTCCCTTGAAGGAGCGGCCGCCTATGGACGCGACAAGCCAGACGAGGGGGAGGTTGAAGGCGATACCGAATACGGTGGTCGCTGTTCCAGGGCTCGTGAGCGCGAGGTACGCGGTTGCTAGGGCACCGATCGCGAGGGTGTACGGTGTTATCGTGGCGTGGAACATGCTGACTGGAAGTATCCAACTTTTTTGCCAGATCCAGCCTTGCCAGAAGGCTCGCAGGTTGCCCCTGTAGCTGTTTCTGCTCCAACGAATCTTCCTCCGGACGAAGTTGCTGAGTCTTCCAGAGTAGACGGTGCGGGCTTGGGCGGTGCTCTGATAGACCGTCTTGTAACCCCTTGAGAGTAGGAGATGGGTCAGCCGCAGATCGTCTCCGCCTACGCAGATCTTGCCTAGGAAAGTCTCTCCGGTAAGCTCAGGAAGGATAGGGAGTAATAGTGATCTACGGTATGCGGCGGTTCTACCTGATAGACAGTTTACAACTCCATCGACGGACATTCCGGGGACGAAATCTATGTATCTCAGATCTAGTAGCCAGTTTTCGATCCTCCATATTATTGATTTCTGAAAGTCCTCAACGTTCTGTTTGGCTCCAACCCCACCTACTTCGGGATCGTTGAAAGGCCTCAGAATCTCCCCAAGCAGATTCTCAGCCCAAGTTGTGTCGCTATCAGAAAGGACGACAATCTCTCCAGTAGCCTCTCGAATCCCCCAAGCGAGGGCAGGTCGTTTCCCTGGCTCGTCTGTAATTATCAGCTTGACCTTCGGATATTTCGGAAACGGGAAATTTTTCCGAATGTTTTCGATGTTTCTTGTATCCCCGCTGTCGACCACGAGGATGACTTCGCCTACGTTATTTGCAATGTACGATTTGATCGCTCGGCGCAAAACTTCGGGATCTTCCATGTACACCGGCACAACCACGGAGGTTGTAGCGGTGTAGCTTCCTTGAAACGGTCTGTAGTTTGTTCCGTAGAGTCTTCGAATCCCCCAAAGGCTCCAGGTGATTATTCCAATGATGCCAAGTGGTATGAAGGGAAGAACGCTAGGCATTGACGACGACCATTGGAGGCTTCTGTTCTTTCGCGGTTCTCTCGTTGACTTGTTTGACCGCAGAGAGCATTGGTAGTTCGACTCCTTTTGCCCTCATGAACGAGATGAAGGCCTCTAGGTCTTTGGGGAGACACATTCCTTCGAATGGGCGACCTCCGTAGATTCCCCATTCTTTCAGGTCACCGCGTAGCCCTAGGGCGAGTTGCGGCATGAGTTTGCTCACGTTTTCGGATCTGACTCCGACCGCCTTGCAGGCCTGATCTATTTCGTTGAAGAAGCTGATCTTTGCGGCGTTGAAGAGGTTCGACGCGTATTTGATCATCTCTGAGGTTTCCAGGCTGCAGCGGGCGATGGGAGATTTGAAGGAGGAGTAGATGGATTCCAGCTTGTCTCCAGCGTTTTTATCCGCTTCTCCTATCACCACTGCTCCTGGGTGGAGGAAGTCATCGAGCGCAAACTTTTCCCGCAGAAACTCAGGATTATGACAAACCCCGATCTTAGGGCCTATCTTCGACTGAGCCGACAATTCGATCTGGGGAATCACGTGACCCCTGGTGACTCCGGGCGGTATGGTGCTCCTCACAACGACTAAATGGTATCGGCGCTCTCCCCGAAGGACGTTTCCCACCTCCGCGCTTATGGAAAGAAGGGCCCGGGTGTCAACGGAGCCGTTGATTGTCGGAGTGGGTGCACAGACCATCGTTACGCTACTCTGGTCTACTGCATCTCGGAGGGTCGAGGCCGTCTCGTATCCTTCAATGGCAAGCTTAGCCATCCTTGTCTTGTCGAGGTCGTAGAAGACTATGTCATGGCCTTTTGAAACGAGACCAGCACCGGTGGCTTTTCCAACTACCCCCGCTGCGATAACTGCTACGCGCAGACCAGTACACTCCTCGACATTGCGACCCTATCTACGGCAATAAAAGGATATTTTCTTACGATAACGAGAGCTTGAACAATCGTTCTATTATCATCTGGGGATAGCTCTCTCGATCCCCTACTTTCTCCCAGGTCTGCCGCGACTGGTTACAGTGCTGACGAGAAATGTTGTGAACATGAACAGGAGAAGCAGAACGAGTATTGCACTAACCAGGGAAAGGAGTGAGAGGGTTAGGAATCGGAGCGGGAGAACGAGGAAGTTCAAAGAACGACCGAATATGGATAACTGTAGAGTTACTTGGTCCAGGTATGCTCGGTGGAGTAGCTGGTCTACTGCTTGGCGAGCCGTTATGCTCGTGTTGTACATGGTGAAGAGCCAGCCTGACATGAATACGATCGCGACTAGTTCCATGGCTATGAGCGTGGTCTTGAAGGATAGTTTCTCGCCCAACATAGCCTGCTCCGATCGCGACCCTCTATATTTCTGTAAAGCATCTATTTCAGCATAGTTGCTTTCGCATTTTTTCTCTAGCAGCAAGGGTTCCGGGATCCACCGCTCTCTGTTACCGCCTTACAGGTTCCCTGGAAGAACTCGAACTGGCCGAACGTTGTACTTCCATTTGCTCAAGTACTTCCGTCAATGATAGCGATAGTAAGAATCGCCTATTATCAGCCCTGGTCTATAATCTGAAGAGGCGCCTTATTCGCCCCGACAGCAAATCCCCGTGCGTCCCTCTCATCAGACTTACCGAAGTATCCGGCATCGCAATGGATATTTGCAGTAGCCTTTCCATTAGCCCTGACTAAGACCTTGGAAGAACAATATCTTGGCGGTTTCGAGAGCGGTCGGCTGGTAAAAGCAGGGTCGATAGCCGGATACTGAATCTACGCTACAGACATGAGGATCATCGGCGTAACGAGCAGAAAGGCTCTACTCAAAGGACTTGCCGGAGCAGCGCTCGGGGGCGTCACTGGGGCTTACGTGGGCATGAGACTGTAAAAGGACCAGAGCGTCAAGATGGTACAGGAACTCGACCAAAGGAAAGATTTCGAGGTCGCAAAGAGCGACGTCTCCATTCTTGAGCTTAAGAAACCCTCCTTCTTGAGCCGCGGACACATCGTCATAACTCGACAGACAGGAAACGCCATCAAGATAATAATCGCCTCGAAGAAGGACTACAAAGATCTAGTATCGCTAATCAGCCAATTCTCCCCGACGCAGATGACTATCCGCTGAAACGAGAATTCTCTCCCTTCTGAGACTCCCTCAAGCACCTTGTGATCTCTTCCAGCGACGTTTCTTCTAAGAACAAGGTTGGATCGCGAGCGCAACAGGGTTATACGGAAAATCGGCCATTATCAGCCCTGTTTTCGATTCCGAACATCCAGTGTTCGCTGGACAAACTACCCTGTTCGGTTACCTACTGTGGTTTCCAGGCGATTCCTCTATACTGGGTCGTAGTAACGGGTGACGTCGCGAGTTTCGCCAACGTACCATTAGTGTAGGCTAGCACTGTCCCAGAGCCCCCGACGATGTACGCTGTGCCTGATGGGGACCAGCTGATACTGTAGAGCCAGCTCGAAGCCAACGTTGTAAGCATCGTCAACGTCGAACCATTCCACGTGAGCACCATCCCGTTATCACCAGCCAGCAACGCCATGGTCCCAGCCTGGTTGAACGAGATAGCACGTATAGCATTGCTTGGAGGAACGATGCTCGTGTTGATCGCTACGACCGTTGTTCCGTCGAACTGTAACAGCGTCCGGTTGAGTCCGCCTATCAAAGCGTATGCGCCATTCGGGTTCCATGCCGCCGCGTCCAAGTCGAACGTTGTTCCAGTAGCGAATGATCGGACGGTCGTCCCATCGTATGTAAGCGCCAGCCCGCTTTTACCGACTAAAAGCGCGTAACCACCGCTCGGCTGCCAGTTGATAGAGAGGATAGTCGTTGACGTGTTCGGTATGGTCGTAACTTTGACACCATCATACTTGAACAATATGCCAGATGTGCCTCCTACCAGCGCGTAGGACCCGTCAGGCTTCCAGGAAACAGTCCAGAAATTGAACCCAGTCGATATGCCGGTTGGAATAGTGGTTAGCGTTGTTCCATCGTACTTGAGGAGAACAGCAAAATCCCCTGATATCAGCGCATAGGAGCCGTCGGGCTTCCAAGCGACCGACCGCAACGCAGTCGTCACAAGCTGACCGATCAAGGTCAACGTGCCATTCTGGTACAATCTAGAAACCTTACCGTCCGAGGAGACGACAAGAGCGTAGGCTGGTTTCGGAGCCGCATCGACGACACTTAGAGTCATGCTACCGTTACTGCCTAGATGCGATGAGTCTCCTGCATAGCTCGCGGTTATCCCGTGCAATCCCGCCACACCCGGCGTGTAACTGACAGAGCAGCTAGCAACGCCAACAGTCCCTGTAGCCGCAAGTGCACAGCTGGGCGGGCTGAAAACACCGGTCGAGTTGGAAGCAAAGCCAACAGAACCATTAGGAGTAATCGCGGCGCCAATATCAGTATCAGTCACCGTAGCAACACAACTGGTCACAGTATCATTTGTCACTGGACTCGGCGAGCAAGAATCACTTGTCGAAGTAGCTCGTTTGCCAACTAGAACGGTCGTGCTACCAGAGCTCGTGCCGTGGCTAGAGTCGCCACCATAACTTGCGGATACAGACAAGGATCCGGATGACGATGGGGTGATGTTTACCGAACACGAACCACTGACCAAGGCGCATGAGCCACCAGGAGTAAGCAACACGTTTCCCGTCGGAGTTACTCCACCTGAACCGGAAGAGTCGGCCACGACCGCGGTACAATTAGTTGCCTGGTTCACAACAACACCATTTGGACTGCAGCTAACAGTTGTTGAGGTAGTTCGAAGAGTGACAGTGAGACTGAACGCTGTAGAACTTTCGCTAGCACTGTGGGCTGCGTCGCCGTTGTACGTGGCCGTGATACCGTGAGTCCCCGCGCCACTTGTCGGCGCGTAGTTGACCTGGCAGCTCGAAGACGTTGCAGTCTGGCCGGTAAGCGTGCATGGAGACCCTGTAAAGGAACCGGCTCCGTTGCTTGTGAAACTGACAGTGCCCGTTGGTCTTTTTGGACCAGTAGAGGATGTATCGGTAACGGTGACGGTGCATGTGGTGGCCTGGTTTATCGCAACAGAAGAGGGCGAGCAGTTGACACTGGTCGTCGTGGAGTCCTTGCCGAAACCTATAGATGCAGACCCTTGGCTCGAGAGGTGGATCGTATCGCCAGAATAGGTTCCAGTAATGCTGTGAGTCGCAACCGATATTGGCGAATAGGTCACCTGGCAGCTAGCAACCCCTGACGTGCCTGTACCAGAGAGCGTGCAACTGTTAGAGCTGAAAGTTCCTGTCGAGTTGGTCGTAAAGCTCACATCACCAATAGGCGTGACAAGTGTTCCAGGCGCGTTGTCCGTAACTGTCGCTGTGCAAGCTTGGTTGACACCGAGACCAGTCGGAGAGCAACTTATGGCCGAACTAGTTTGACGTTGACCAACCGTGATAGTCGCGGCACCATTACTGACAAGGTGAACTGTGTCGCCGCCGTAGGACCCTGTAATCCGATGGTTCCCTGTAACACCTGGCGTGTATAAAACACTGCACCCGGCGAGTCCGGTGGAAACGGCTGCGATCGTGCAAGTTGTAGTTGAGAAGGTTCCAGGAGAATCGGAGACGAAGCTCACATTACCGGTCGGAGTAACGACACTTCCGCCACTTGAGGTGTCAGCGATTGTGGCTGTACAGTTAGAAGCCTGGTTCACAACAACTGGACTAGTGCAGACGACCGTGGTTGAAGTAGCACGCGGATTGATAATCATGCTAGCGCCAGCGCTAGTGCTTGTGCTGTGAGCTGCGTCGCCGCCATACGCCCCAGTGATCTGGGCAGTTCCTGTAGACGTTGCAGTGAAAGCTACCGAACAACTGCCTGAGGCTAGAGTGCAAGTTGCGGAACTAAAAGATCCTGCAGGTCCGGTCTCGTTAAACGTAACGCTACCAGTTGGAGTGAACGCTGTTCCCGGTGACGTGTCAGAAACTGACGCAGTACATGACGAAGCCTGGTTAACAACAACCGGAGTCGAACATACCAAAGCAGTAGAAGTCGTCCGTGGGATTACCGTGATACTTGCAGCTGCGCTCGTGCTACCGCTATGAGAGGAGTCACCTCCATACGTGCCAGTAACCAACGCGTTTCCTGTGGCAGTCGGAGTGAACGTAACCGAGCAGATACCTGATGATAGAGTACAGGTGGTCGAGCTAAACGAGCCGGCGGGGCCAGTCTCAGCAAATGTGACAGTACCCGTGGGAGTGATTGGGAAAATCGTCGAGGTATCACTTACCGTCGCGGTGCAAGTCGAAGGCTGGTTCACAACCACCGAGGAGGACGAGCAGCTAACGACGGTCGCCGATGGGTGCTGGCCCACGTGAACTTGGACAACGAGCAAGTGTAGTAGTGAACCGCTCGTGGCCTTGATCGTTACGTTGTAAACGCCTGCGGCCTGGTTGGACGGAACCTGAATTGTGAGCACTGAACTCTTTGTCCCGTTTACCGTGAGACTTGGATTGTTCGGATTAAGGGTTGCTTTTGGTCCGGCAGGGCTCACCGATACCGTTGTAGATATTCCTCCCTGGAATCCGTTGAGGCTCTGGAACAGGATCTGGGAGGTATCCGTGGAGCCTGGGGAAATGCTCAATGTACTTGGGTTGGCTGTCATATTAAAGTCGGGTACCCGCACAGTCACATTCAGCGAATGTACCAACGGACCACTCGTGCCTGTCACAGTCAAAATGTAGACCCCTGTCGGCGCCGTCTTTGTCGCCGCGACCTTCAGATTGTCATTGAGTGTTTGGCCAGCGGACAAGGTCACGGATGGGTTTTGCATCGAAACAGTCAATCCCTGGGAAGAGGCGGACGTAGTGAGAGAGACAGTTCCCACGAATGCTCCTAGGCTTGTTACTGATATCTGGGACTGTGTGTTCTGGCCCCGCTGAACCGTTAGAAGGTATGGGTTAGCGGCGAGCTTAAAGTCAAACGTCGACACCACGATATTGTTCGAGACAGCAGCAGTGTGATTGGCCGAATCGCTCGCGGTCAGAGTTACTGTATAGGAGCCACTTGACGAGTAGACATGGGTCGTCGGGCTCCCTGACGCCGAGCCTCCGTCTCCGAAGCCCCAGAGGAATGTATACGGGGAAGTGCCCCCAGAGGCCGAGGCTGTGAACGTGATAGTCTGGCCGGCGTTAGGAGAAGATGGACTGAAACTGAAGCTAGCCGAGAAGGGTTGCGGGCCAGTGACACTGATCGTCTGCTGCGAGCTAGCCGTTTGTTGTGGGGAGCCACTGTCCCTGACCGTCAAAACCACTGTGAAGGTTCCCGGCGATGAATAGGTATGGGTGGTAGACGATCCGGTCCCGGTGGACCCGTCTCCAAAGTTCCAGCTGTAAGAATATGGAGGCGTGGCACCGCTCGCCGTTGCGGTGAATGTCATCTGCTGGCCCACTTGCGGATTATTCGGATTCGTGGTGAAGCTTACTGTAACGTGTCCGGCTGCAATTGTCGTGTAGACGAAGTACTTCAGAGCATTACCCGCCGCGGTGCCGATTCCCTGTCCATCCATGAACATCACGCCTATGGCCTCGGCCCCATCGCTGCCAACGGCCGACGCATACTGGGAACTTGTGATCGAGCTCAGGTTCGTTGCTTGATAAGTTGTCCAGCCTAATGTGGGTCCTGCCCACGTGCTATCGAGCCCATGGTAGACATCCACCTCCTGGTTGGTGTAGTTATACCAGTAGATGTAGAGGGATTTGGAGACTGGGTCGAAGGAGGCTGTCCAGGGCTGAGCACCGTATCCCGAGCTCGAGGAACAGCACTGGGATGTCGCGATCTTGACTGGCTTGTTCCAGGTTTCTGTTGACGGAGCCTTGAAGCTTGTGCTGGCGAACATCAGCCGCTGCAGGCTCTCATCAAGCCACACGGCGTAGACTGTAGGACCGTCGCTGAAGACGAAGGCATTGTTATCGAGCCTGTCGGTTGCCGAGCTGATCGCTTGGTCTGCAGAGAGGGTTGAGTTGTATAGTCGTCCGTGAAGGTCAGTAGCACTGGTTGATGATGAGGCAATCCAGTACGTGAAGTACATGGCGCCTTTCCCTAGCGAAGCGAGATCCACGGCCCAGTTGCCGTTTTGAGCGTTCGAGAGAACTGTCTGGCTACTCCAAGAGCCATAGTTGGTGCCTTTTGAGTGGATGGCTCTCGGCTGCTCCGTACCATTGCCTCCGCAAGTATTGGTCGCGCTGTACAGGTAACCGATCCACGCCTGCCCGTTGCTGTCAATCTTGAGATTCGGACTGATGAACGCCGTCGTCGCGTTAGCAGGTAAGACTACATTCTCTGGTTGCCAGTTGACCGAGCCGCCGGAGATGGCTCCCTGTCGGAACAGAAGAGCACGACTGCAAGTGCTGGAGAAATAGTCAGTCTCGTTGTAGCGGGCATAGTAGACATTGGTTCCATCAGTGGTGACAGAGAAGTCCTCCCGGTTCCCATGGATCCCGACGTTAGTCGGCGCAGCCCATGTAACGCCGTCTACTGAAGAGCTGTAGTAGAGACATCTGCTCTGCCCCTCGCAGGTCCCGACGTTCACCCAGAAAGCCCAGTAAAGCCCCTTAGCAGAGAACGTCGCACGTTCCCAAGCGAACTTGAACTCCTTCTCCCCTGTACCCGGGTTCGCTACGAGAGCCGGCCATGGAGAAAGCGGAATAGGAGCTGATCCGTTGGTGATGCTGAAACTGTCAGAGAAGCCTCCCGAAAAAGAAGTCTGCACATCTATTCTAGAGGCGGACGCTGTGTATTTCGTAAAACCGAGGCCATTGCCAGGGGTATTCTTTCCCATCAATTCTGCAAAAAATGGCGCTTCCGCCGCGTTTGCCGGAGTCGATGCAGAAGCGTTCACTCCGTAAAGATCGTTTTCCCAGGCGCCTTGAACCACGACGACGCTGCCCAAGCCGCGAGTGTAGTTACCAAGCCCGCTATCTACGACACATCCTGAGTTATAGACCGCGTATCCGTTGCCATCCGTTGCAATTTTCGGACAAGAGCCGGAGTTGAGCGCAAGCTGCTTTGACCTCTCATACGCGTTATCATGAGCCTGGATAATTAGGTCTACTTTTTTCTGGACCAGCATGTTGAAAAATGCTATTCCCGTAGAGCACGTCGCGTCAGCACTGCTAATGCAGAGCTTGTGCGTTGCCACAATCACCCATCCTATCCCCCTCGCGCGGGCGTCATCAATCGCGCTAGCAGTCCAGTTGTAGTGGATATCGTTGGCATTGTACTGCCAGCAACCATACTGGTCGGTACAGGGTTGACCTGTTTGCGAACTGCAGTTCGGAGACGAGGTACATACCCCGGTCATGTTGTAGATTTTTGGTGATGCAAAGATCAAACGAGCGAAAGGATTCGCTGCAGGATAATCGAAATAGTATTCCTTACCATAACAAGCACCCGAAACTGGCCCACAAACCAGAGGGACCCCAAGAGTGAGGGGACAGCCGTTGACATATCTCTCATAACTGTGCGTCTCCCCAAAGGTCGCCGAATTGTGTCCGCCGGTGTCGTGGTCGCCAGGGAGAATCTGGATTCCGTTGAATGAAGACTTGAACTGGCCACACCAAGTGTTACCGGTAACCGATGGATCATAGCTGAAATCACCCAATCCTAAGAAGAAGTTTGGACTGGCTGTCATCAAGCGGTTCAAGCTGTTCACAGAACTACTAACAGTAAGGCTCCCCATGTCTCCGGAGGCGGCGAACGAGAAGCTGGCAGAGACCGCGTTTGCTGGTGGAACAATCCCGTTAAAGATTGTTGGAAACGAGAAAACTGACAGAGTCAACAGTAACATAGCAAGAGGTGGAGCACGTCGCATCAGATTCGCACGAAATTTTCGACCGGGGGATTATTAAACATGTTAGATTTGCTCGTAGAAAAGATATACTTGTCAGTCCTTGGATATATTATGCTTGATCGAAGGCAATGTCTACACGATATCACTGGTCTCTGCACGGAACAATCTTTACCGATTTTCCGTGTCATACCCTAGCGGCACGCGCGAGGCCCTCGCCCTCGAAGCCTACACTTTCACCTCCGGAACCAATCTTACCTTGTTCATCAGAAACTTCGGCAACGTCAGCGTCAGCTTCGTCTCATATTACGTCAAGGACTCCTCGGGCAACCAGTACGCTCTAACAACCTGGGCAGGCCCAACGATCAACCTGAGCAACACAGCGCCGGTTATGATACTGATCGGGTCCAACTGCCCAAGCTGCACGCTTGTAGGGTCAGTGTTCACCTTCACCCCAGGCTTCTCCTACACGATCGTCATTGTCACGGGGAGAAACAACCAGTTCAGCTTCACAATAGCACGCTAGACGATCGCAACATTTCTTCTTCCGTAACTATTTCTTTCTGTTAACTATCATGTGACCCCCGGTGGTCGATTCTTCCCGCGCCCCGCCCTTCATGGCCTGAAAATCGGCAGAACGCGAAATCGCCCGTTATCAGCCCTGATCTCGAATCTGGAATGCTATCCCAACGGTTCACCCATTGACCCTCCGTAATCCAGAGGAAAAAGGGCAAGTTTCACCTTACCATGTTACCCCGTCTTACGCCATGTTCAGCCTGACTCGCCCATTATCAGCACCAAACAGGAAACTGTCCCATCGAAAGAGTGACGTATTACTCAGGCACTCTTGCGTAAAGTGAGTGCCAGGTTCTAGTTTGTGGCGAAGGCGCGGAGCCGCTCCTCGAATATTGTTCTTGCGGGAAAGCCCATGGAGCACGCGTACGTGTTCAAGTCCAGCAGCTTCTTCCCGTTCCTCAACGCCTTGT
>Ga0209056_10001394_pt1 | contig 26704 bp, 26 predicted proteins | sample GraSoiAngelo_114_FD_185876 | JGI IMG/M metagenome (GOLD analysis project Ga0209056, IMG submission 185876) | Grasslands soil microbial communities from the Angelo Coastal Reserve, California, USA - 14_0903_13_40cm (SPAdes) (version 2) | ecosystem: Environmental > Terrestrial > Soil > Grasslands... | reverse complement strand
GCGAGCGGTCGCCGCTCTCCAGCCGTTCGACGAGGGCCGGATCGTGGTCGATGGATTCGCACTTGTCCCCGGACCGGTACCGCCCGAAGCTCGACTCGTGCCGCTGCGGCGTCGAGTGGGTCTCGTGTTTCAGGGGCACGCGCTGTTCGAGCACCTCAGCGCACTCGACAACATCACGCTGGCGTTGCGGCACGTCCTCGGCAAAAGCCGAGAGGACGCGGATGCGGTTGCGGAGAGACTGCTGGACTCGCTGGAGGTCGGCGCGCGGGCGAGCGCCTGGCCGCGTCAGCTTTCGGGCGGTGAGGCGCAGCGCGTCGCGATCGCGCGCGCACTGGCACCGGACCCCGCGCTGTTGCTCATGGACGAGCCAACCGCAGCTCTGGACCCTCCGCGGCGCACCGCGCTCGGAAACACCTTGCGCCGCTTGTGCGAGCAGGGGCGCGGACTGCTGGTCGCGACACACGACGCGGAATTCGCGCGGGCGCATGCCGATCGGGTGCTCACGCTCGGTACTTAGGAGGCTTTAAAGTGAGGGTTCTCGATCAGGCCGAGCAGGTTTCCAAAGGGATCCGCGACCGTCGCGACCCGAATGTCACCACCGACGTCCTGGATGGGCGCCGTCACGGTCGCGCCCGCCTTGGTGAACTCTTGAACCGCTGAATCGAGGTTGGGAACTCCCCAGTAGGCGACACAGCCACCGGGGCCCGGCGGAACTCCCGTGACGTCCGGATCCAACCCGAGCTCGAAGCCGCCAATCTGGAAGCCAACGTAGTACGCCTCGTCAAAGTAGGGCTGCACGCCGAATGCTGCGGCGTACCAGACTTTCGCGCGCTTTAGATCTGAGACGTGGTAGATGACCGTGCGCAATCCGAGGACCAATGGGCGCTCCAGGATGTGAGAAGTAGTCGATCAGTCGCGCTTGCGCAGGAAGACATGCATCGCGCGCTCGCCGGCGACGTGCTTGAGACACTCGTAGCCTAACGCCGGCAGATTCAGCCCCGCGAGCAGCGCTTCGCCGGCGCCGAGCAGGAGGGGCCTGACGGCCCGGTGCAATTCATCAATGAGGCCGGCGCCCAGATACTGCCGGATTGTGGCGACGCCACCGCCGAGGCGGATGTCGCGCCCGCCGGCCACCTCCCGCGCCTGCTGCAGTGCGGCTTTGATGCCGCCTGTGACGAATCGAAATTCGGTGCCGCCGGCCATCCGCAACGGCGGCCGCGCGTGATGGGTCAGGACAAAGACCGGCGTGTGATACGGTGGCTCGTCGCCCCACCAGCCTTTCCAGCTTTCGTCCGGCCACGGCCCCCGCACGGGGCCGAACATATTGCGTCCCAGGATCCACGCGCCGAGACCCGCCAATCCTTGCTCGGCCATTTCGTTGTCGACGCCCGTTTCCCCGGCCTTCGGATTGCCGTGCATCTGTTGCCAGACGCGCGTCGAGAAGAACCACTCCATGAGGAGCGGGCCGCCCAGACCCAGCGGGTTCTGAAGGTCTTGGTTGGGTCCGGCGCCGAACCCGTCGAGCGATATCGCAAAGCTGCTGACACGAAGTTTGGACAACACTTCCGACTCACCTTCTCGGAAGTTCGTGGATGATTGACCAGATCACGCCAAACCGGTCGCGAAGCTGGCTGAAGCGCGTCGCATAGAACGTTTCCTTCAGCGGCATGTAGACCTCACCGCCCTCCGCAAGCAGGTTGTGGACTCGCTCGGCTTCTTCCGTAGAATCGAGCGAGAGGTACACGTAGACGCTGCGGATTTTCTGGAAGACGGAGGGAGGAACATCATTTCCGATCAACACGGTGTCGCCAATGTTCATCCGCGCATGAATGATCGCTTTGCCGGCTCCACTCGGCGCTCCTGGAGCCTGGCTCTGGTTCATCATCATCGTAATTTTGCCGCGGAGATGTTTCTCGTAGAAGCGAAACGCCTCTTCGCAATTCCCGCCGAAATTCAGTTGGGTATACAGCTTCATCGGTGGCCTTTCCTGCGAATTATTCGGAGGCGCGTGCTCGCAGCGCCGGAGGACGCAAACTACGTCCTCCGGTGGAGCGACTGATGTCAGTGAGAGGTCATGGTTCTGCGGGAGCCCTCGGTGGCCAGTCTCGCTTACGGATAGAAACGCACGAACAGCGCCCCGGACGAAAACCAGCTACGCGCATACAGACTTGGACCAATGCTGGTTGAGCCACTCGAGGACGACGAGGTGTGATCGTACTGGATCTTGGCCTCGGCGCCGACGCTGAATGCAGGAGCCGGACTGTACTCCCCGCCGATCGCGCCGGCGATGAACCACCCGCTGCTCGTCGTCGATGTCTGCCCCGCGGATCCATTCACCCTGGTTGACCCGTGTAACAGCCCGAAGCGGGGGCCAAAGTACATGTTGAGGCGCTCCTGCGGGTGCGCGACCGAGAACACGCCCAGCCCGACGATGGTGTGCGAGTCCCACGCGGTGTCGGAAGTCACCGGGTAATCGGCGCGCGCGGACAAGAAATCGACATACGGCTCGAGCCGGAAATGGGCGCTGACATTGATAGGTAAGAACACCCCGATGTCGGGAACGGAGATACCGACGCCCACACGACGGGCGTGGTCTTGCGCGGCGAGAGGCAGCGTGAGAGTAGCAACGGCGCAGAGGATGACGACTGGCTTGGCGCTCATGGGGATCCCCGCTCGGAAGTGGAGGCTTGCGGATGCTAAGGTTCACGCACGCATCAGGCTGCGCTCATCACGGTACTTCACGTAGACGGTTCTGCGCGGTGGCAGCGCGCACAACTCCTTCATGCCGATCTTCTTCGCAATCGTGCGCGCGCCTTCATTATTGTCATCGATACAGGCGATGACGCGCTCGACCTTGGCCGTGTCGAACGCCCACATGAGGATCAATTCGCAGGCGCGTTTGGCGAGTCCCCGCCGTTGGGCCTCCGATCGCAGCGCGCATAAGACTTCGAAGTCCTTGCCGTCGAATGCCTGAGATCTGATCAACCCACCGATTCCGATCGGGACCTGCCCTTCCATGACGGCAAAGAGGCGGTGCTTATCGTCCTGCTCCGGCTCGGGCAATGGTCCGACGAATTCCCAGACGTCTTCCTGCAGTTGCAGAGAACGCAGCAGGGCATCGTGAGACGCGTTTAGGGGCAGAAGCTCCATGACTCAGTCCGAATGGGGATACGTGGAAAGTACTCTTATGGAGCCGTGACCGCGAAACTATAACGCCCCGAACCGACGTCCACGATCACATCGTTGCCCCGCTGCCGGGAGGAGCGAACGCCTTCGCTGGCGTTGAGCGCAACGCCTCCTTCCCGCACCTGGTCGAGGAGCGCGTCCCACAAGGTCACTTCCGCGGACGTGTTGGCCGGAACGGTGAGGTCGAGTACGAATCGCCGCCCCTCGAGTCTCCACGCGGACTTCAGCGTCCCGTAACCCGTTTCGAGAGAAGCGCTCGCGCTCGTCAGGCCGGCTCCCGGTCGTGGCGCGATTCGTGACCGCCGGTATCCCACCGCCGCCGAATCCACATCGATCCCGCCGATGTTCCGGTACATCCAGTCGCCGACCGCGCCGAAGGCGTAGTGATTGAACGAGTTCATCCCGGGATCTTCGAACGAGCTGTCGGGTCGAATGCCGTCCCACCGTTCCCACATCGTCGTCGCCCCTCTGGTAATGGGGTATAGCCACGACGGGTAGGTGCGCTGGGTGAGCAATGCGAACGCGAGCCCAACGTGGCCGGTGGCGCCGAGCACATGCAGGAGATACGGCGTGCCGAGAAACCCAGTCGTGAGATGGTGCTCGCGCGCTTCTACATCCTGCGCTAGGCGCCCGGCTGCGACCGACACCAGCGAATCCGGAAGGAGATCGAACGCGACCGCGAGCGCGTAGGCCGTCTGCGTGTTCTCGCCCACTCGACCCGTACTCGAGACGAACTCCCGGTCAAACGCATCTCGGATCGCGTGGAAGCGTGCACGATACGCGGCCGCTTCGTCACTCCGGCCGAGCGCCGCCGCGCTGCGCGATACCAGATCGGTGGAGTGCGCCAGGAATGCTGTCGCGATCAGGTCCGTTCCCGTGGTCGCGCCGGGATACGAGGGATCGTCGCTGTGGAGCGCGAGCCAGTCGCCGAACTGCCATCCCGGTTTCCAAATCAGGTCCGTGCCCGCGCGGCGCCGCGCGTAATCGACCCACGCGCGCATGCTCGGATACTGGCGTTCGAGAACTCCTCGGTCGCCGTACGTGAGATACATCGTCCAGGGAATGATGACCGCGGCGTCGGACCAGCCTGCCGTGCCCGCGAAGCGTGTCGAGTCGCCGCCCAGTGGATTCGGAATCACCCAGGGTACACTGCCGCTACGGTCCTGATCGGCCGCCATATCTGCCAGCCACTTCGCGAAGAAACCGGAGACGTCCATGTTGAACGCGGCAGTGCGCGCGAACACCTGAGCATCTCCCGTCCATCCGAGACGCTCGTCGCGTTGCGGGCAGTCAGTCGGCACGTCGAGAAAATTGCTGCGCTGACCCCAGACGATGTTGCGCAGCAACTGGTTGAGCAGCGAGTCCGAGGTGACGAGGCTCCCCGTCTGCGCGAGGTCGGATGACACGGCGATGCCCGTGATCGTGGTCGAATCCGGCGGACCAGGAAGTCCCGCGACGGCGACATACCGAAAGCCGTGGAAGGTGAAATGCGGCTCGTACACCTCTCGAGCTTTCCCGCTGAGGGTGTACCGATCCGTCTGGCTGGCTCGGCGCAGATTGGCGGTGTAGAGATTGCCGTCACGGTCGAGCACTTCGCCGAAGCGGAGCGTGACCGTCGAGGACGCCGGGCCCCGGACGTTGAGACGCGCCCAGCCTGTGAAATTCTGACCGAGGTCGAACACCGTTTCGCCCGATGGCGCTCGATGGATGTTCACCGGGTGCAGCTCGCGCACGCGACGCACCGGTGGCGACATCGATGCTACAAGGGCGGCCGGAGGAGGATTCAGAAGGGCAACTGCAGACCAGTCGCGGTCGTCGTACGGCGCGCCCGCCCAGCCGCTGAGTTCCCGCCGCGCGTCGTACGTCTCGCCGCCATAGATGTCTGACGCGAGAACCGGCCCAGCAGTCGTCTTCCAGTCGGAATCCGACACGACGCGCTCCGTCCGTCCGCTCTCATAGTGGATCTCGAGTTGCGCGCGTACGGCAAGCCGCCGCCCGTAGAGGTTGCGTTGACCGAAGAATCCAAGATTCCCGCGGTACCAGCCGTCGCCGAGCATTGCGCCGACGACATTGGCGCCCGGTCGCAGGAGCGGTGTGACGTCATAGGTCTGGTACTGGAGACGGTGGTGGTACGAGGTCCAGCCGGGCGTGAAGAGCTGGTCGCCGACGCGCTGGCCGTTGAGGTAGAGCTCGTAGAGGCCGAGGCTGGTGACGTAGAGACGCGCCGTGCGCACGCGGTCGTCAACACGAAAGGCCCGTCGCAAGAGTGGCGACGGAGATGGGAGGCTATCCGCCGCCGTTGCCTTCGGGCCTACCCAGCGGGCCGTCCAGTCCGCGGGTTGCAGCAGTCCGGTTTCCCAAAACTCAATCGCGCTCCATGGAGACTCGCGGCCGCTGTTGTCCCAGACGCGCACGCGCCAGTAATAGCGCGTCCGCGACACCGCGGGCGGGCCGCGGAAGGTCACGAAGACCGAGGTGTCGGACATCACTCTGCCGGAATCCCACAACAGATTTACGCCACGCGTCAGGCTCGCTTCGCTGGTCGCGACTTGCAGTTGATACGCAGCCTGCGTCGTGTTGCGCCGGGTGCTCGCGATCCGCCAGCTCAGCCTCGGCTGCACCACGTCGATGCCGATCGGATCTGCGAGATACTCGACGCGCAGTCCGGCGACCGTGAGTGTGGCTTGAGGGAGCATCTGCGCTGGTGCAAGCACGGTCAGTGGCAGGACGATCATGATGCGAAGGGTCATTTGGTCTGCACCGCATGCCCGCCGAACTCGTTGCGCAGCGCGGCGATCACCTTGGCGCCGAAGGACTCCTCCTGGCGGGAGCGCAGTCGCGCGAGCAGCGACAACGTGATGACCGGCGCCGGCACGTTCAGGCGCATCGCCTCCTCGACTGTCCAGCGTCCCTCGCCCGAATCCTCCACGTAGCCGCGAATGGCGGCCAGCTGGTCGTCACGGGAGAACGCGCGCTCCGCTAGCTCGTTCAACCAGGAGCGCACCACGCTGCCGTGGTTCCACAGCTTGGCGATCTTGCCGAGCGGGAGCTTGAAGTCCTGCGAGGCGTGCAGGATCTCGTAGCCCTCGGCATACGCCTCGAGTAGGCCGTACTCGATCCCGTTGTGCACCATTTTGACGTAGTGGCCGGCGCCGCAGGGACCCACGTGCGCGTAGCCCTCGGCGGGCGCGAGCGTCCGAAAGATCGGCTCGCAGTGCTGGAACGCCGCGGGTGACGCGCCGATCATGAGGCAGTAGCCGAGCGTGAGGCCCCAGACTCCCCCGCTCGTCCCGACATCCACGAACTCGATTCCCTGTTTCTTGAGCGCTTCCGCGCGGCGCAGCGAGTCGCGGAAGTTCGAGTTGCCGCCGTCGATGACGATGTCTCCTCGGGCGAGATGCGGCGCGAGCTGCTCGATGGTGCTCTCGACGGGCGCGCCGGCCGGCACCATCACCCAGACGACTCGACGCGGCGCGAGTTGTTTTGCGACATCGGCGAGGTCCTTCGCCCCCTTCACTCCTTTGGCGACGTGCGCCTTCACTGCGTCGGCGCTCGAGTCGTACACGATCAGCTCGTGCCCGCCCTGGAGCAATCGCTGCACCATGTTGCCGCCCATACGGCCCAACCCGATCATCGCCAGTTGCATTGCCGCTCCCTGGAAGGTCGACGATACGCGTGGTTTCTGAGCCAGCAGAATAGCCCAGAATTCGTCGGTGGTATAGGATTGGGCCACTTCATGGGCACTGTCCACACCGGGCGCTACGTGATGATGGGCGTGAGCGGGTCCGGCAAGACCCTGATCGGCTCGATGCTCGCTCGCGCGCTCGGCGTCGAGTTCGTCGAAGGTGATGACCTGCACCCACCGGAGAATGTGCAGCGCATGGCGGCCGGGATCCCGCTGACGGACGACGACCGCCGCGGTTGGCTGATCGCGATCGCGACCAGACTCCGCGACGCGAAACGCGCCGGCCCAGGGCTCGTCGTCTCGTGTTCGGCGCTCAAGCGGAGCTATCGCGATCTGCTGCGTTCCGTTGGGGACGAGGGGCTCCGGTTTGTGTATCTCGCGGGGAGCCGAGCGCTCCTCGCGGACCGCTTGGCACAACGCCGCGGCCACTTCATGCCGCTAACGCTGCTCGATAGCCAGCTCGCCATTCTGGAGGAACCGTCACGGGACGAGCGCGCGTGGGTGTGCGACATCCGTGGGACGCCACAGGCTATCGTCGCCGATCTGTTGACCCGCGCGGCATGAGCCCAAACGCTCGGCTGCTGCTCTACGCGTTCGGCGCGGTGGTCGCGCTGATCGTTCTCATCGCGCGCTTCAAGCTGCACCCCTTCATCGCGCTGATCTCCGTGTCCCTCGCCGTGGGGGCTGCCGCGGGCATGCCGTTCGGCAGTGTCGTGAAGGCGTTCACAGACGGAGTCGGTGGCGTCCTGGGATTCATCGCAATCGTCGTTGCCCTCGGGACGATGCTGGGCAAAATGATGGCAGAGTCCGGTGCCGCGACCCGCATCGCGACGACGCTCATCTCGCGATTCGGTGAGCCACGCGTGCATTGGGCAATCATGTTCGTTGCCTTTATCGTCGGGATTCCGGTCTTCTTTCAGGTTGGTTTCGTCCTGCTGATTCCGCTGGTGTTCACGATTGCACGTCGCACAGGGATGTCGCTCGTGAAGATCGGCATTCCGCTGGTCGCCGGGCTTTCGGTCGTGCACGGGATGGTGCCGCCGCATCCGGCGGCGATGCTCGCTGTCGTCGCGTACCACGCCGATGTCGGGCGCACCATCGCGTACGCACTCCTGGTCGGGTTGCCCACGGCGGCGCTGGCCGGCCCGATCTTCGCCTCATGGATTGCGCCACGCATCGCGCTCCCCGCGGACAACCCCATGGCCACGCAACTCGCGGGTGACGTTCCCCGCGAGATGCCGAGCTTCTCTATCTCGCTCTTGACCGTGCTGCTCCCAGTCATCCTGATGTTGTGTGCGAGCGCGGCCGACGTCGCACTCGACACGGCGAGCTCACTCCGCTCGTCGCTCGACTTCGTGGGGAGCCCGATCGTGGCGCTGCTGCTGGCGCTGCTGTTCTCGTTCTGGTCGCTGGGCTACAGGCAGCACTTCAGGCGGGATCAGATCCTCAAGTTCGCCAATGACTGCCTCGCGCCGACCGCCGCCATTCTCTTAGTGATCGGCGCGGGTGGCGGATTCAACAGGGTGCTGCTGGAGAGCGGCGTGGGGAAAGCGATCGCGGACATCGCACTGGGATCGCACGCCTCGCCACTCCTGCTCGCGTGGACCGTGGCGGCGCTCATCCGCGTCGCCACCGGCTCGGCGACCGTGGCGATGACAACGAGCGCCGGAATAGTCGCCCCGATCGCGCTGGCGACGCCGGGGACGCATCCGGAGCTGTTGGTGCTCGCCACGGGCGCGGGCTCGCTGGTGCTGTCACACGTGAACGACTCGGGGTTCTGGCTCATTAAGGAGTTCTTCAACATGACCGTGCAACAAACGCTGAAGACGTGGACTGTCGCGGAGACGATCATCGGGGTGGCGGGTTTGGCTCTCACGCTGTTGCTCAGCCTCGTGGTGTCGGGGTGTACGTCCCGCGAACCGCAGAGGCGAGAGCTGAGCGCCGCAGGGTGGATCGATGTGACGGCCACGCTCGATCCGGCGAGGACTCCTGTGTATGAGGGCGACGCGCCGCTGAAGTTCGATTTTCTCAAGGACATGCGGAAGGGCGATAAGCTGACGCTGTCCGCCTACTCGATGGGCGCGCACAGCGGGACGCACATCGACGCCCCGATGCATTTCATCGCCGACGGAGCACCGATCGATCAGGTGGCGCTGGACCCGCTCATGGGCGCCGCGCGGGTGATCGATATCCCGGACAGCGTGCGGGCGATCGACGCGACCGAGCTGAACAGGCACGACTGGCGGGGCGCGAAGCGGGTGCTGTTCCGGACGCGGAGCACGCTGCGCGGCTGGATGGACTCCGCGTTCCATCGCGACTTCGCCTACATCGCCCCGGACGCGGCGCAGCTGCTCGCAGACGCCGGGGTCGTGCTAGTCGGCGTCGACTACATCTCGGCGGAACAATTCGGCGCTCCGGCGCCGCGGACGCACCAGATTCTGCTCGGGCGCGGGATTCCCATCGTGGAGGGGCTGGATCTCCGCCCCGTGCACGCAGGTGACTACGATCTCATCGTGCTATCGATCAAAGTGCGAGGACACGAAGGCGCGCCGGCGCGCGCCATCGTTAGGGCGCGGTGAGTCTGGCCGTGTGGCCCTTTCGGCCCGCGGCGTTGAAAGCGGCGACGCGGACTGTACCGCGGAAAGGGATCGGACCGCGCACCTCGGCACTGCGGACTGTGGGCTCGCTGCCGTCCGTCGTGTAACGGAGCGTGAAGCCGGGTAGCTCCATGCTGGTGTGAACCGCTCCCCCTTCGACCTTCAAGCCCGGTGTGGGGATTCGATAATTGAGGCCCGGGACCTCCCGATCGAGTCGAGGCAGCTCGCGCTGGCCGACAACATTGACGAAGCGGGACCAGGCTTCACGGTAGAGCGAGTCGGACTTTGCTGGGTCGCGCTCTCGCGCCCAATCCGGATCGGGCGCCCACGCCCGCTCGGCGAGCGCGAACAATCGCGGGACCAGCATGTACTCGACGCGCCCCTCGCCGCCCAGCGTCTCCGACCACAGATCGGCTTGAATCCCCACGATGTGCGCGCGGCCGTAGTCGGTGAGCCGATCCTTGCCGGCGAACACAGACGGGTCCAGAGGGTTGCCGCGACGGTCGAGACGGGTGTTGCGGTAGTAGTCGAACGGAATGAAGTCGAACGGCTTGCGCAGGTCGACGTAGCCGCCCCAGTCGAGTCCAATCTCGTCCGGACTCTGATTCCACGCGAGATCGAAGTACAGATTGGTCACGGGACTCAGCACGACATCGTAACCGCCGTTCGCGAGGCGGTAGGCGAGGTCCTCGGCGCCCCACCCCGGGACGTTGTTCCACACATAGGCGCGCCAGCCGCGCTCGGCGAATCCGGGATTGACGATGGTGGCCGCCCGGCCGTCGCGATGGGTCTTGCGCACCGCGATTTCTTCCCAGCCCGACGGGGCGATGCCCTGGGCCTTCAGGATCTGTTCCACCCGGCCGTAGAAGACGAACCAGAAATCGTCGACGCTCGTGAGGCCGTGCGCTTGCATGTACGCGTGGACGGCCGGCGACCCTACCCAAACACCGGCCGGAACCTCATCACCACCCATGTGAATGTGGCGCAGCGGCGCACCGGCCTCACGGTGCATCGCGGCAAGATCGCTCACCACGCGCTCGATGAACCCATACGTCGACTCGAGCGCCGGGTTCATCACGTTGTCGGGGTAACCTTGGACCGACGTGTAGACGGAGCGATCGTCCGGGTCGTTGAGGCGGTACTGCTGGTTGCGCTGCATGGCTTTGACCGCGGCGCGCGCGTGGCCCGGCATCTCGATCTCCGGAATAACCTCGACGTGCCGCGCCGCGGCGTACCGCACAATCTCGACGTAGTCAGCATGGGAAAAGAATCCGCTACCCCAGGGCCGGTCGACCGCGGGCCCAGAGCCGAATGCGGGCTGAAGATGCTGATCCGAATCGGGCGGGTGGCCGCGTCGCGCGCCCACTGCGGTCAGCTCGGGGAGGCTCGGGATCTCGACCCGCCACCCTTCGTCATCCGTGAGGTGGATGTGAAAGACGTTGAGCTTGTAGCGGGCGAGGAGATCGAGCGTGCGCAGCACGAGCGGCTTCGCGTGGAAGTTGCGGGCGACGTCGAGCATGAACCCGCGATAGCCAAAGCGCGGAGCGTCCACCACCCGGATCGCCGGCAGCGTAAGACCCGCGCGCGGAGTCGGCTGAGGCAGCAGACTGCGCAGCGACTGGAGACCGTAGAAGACGCCGGCGGGCGAGGCGCCCACGATACGAACGCCCTGGACGGAATCCACCAAGAGCGAGGACGCCTCTGGTGAGGTTTGACCTTCGACCGAGCCAACTTCGAGTCGGAGACGCGGGCCGACTCCCTTCCCGGTACCGCTGAAATACGGTCGCAGGTATGCCGCCGCGAATGCCGCCTCGGTTTTGAGCGCTTCGGGCGCTTCGACCGGCGGCATCGCGGTGAGGCGCAGCGCTCCCGCTCCTTTTGTCAGCTCCACCGGCGTCGGGAAAACCGGCGGCAAATCACCCGCGGCGAGATCGCGAATCGCGGAGTCGAGCGCGAATTGCTTCTCGGGGCTCGCGACGCTGGCATGCTCGAAGGGGGCGGCCACGTAATCGCTCAAGGGGACACCCACGTCCTTCGCGTCGTCGAAAACGATGTAGGGCCCCTGTGGCGCGAAACTCCGATTGAGCAACAGGTCCGTGACGTACGGGATCCGCACGCCAGCGCCGCGCGCCAATCCAGCGAACCCGGCTGACGGCACCAGGCGGTGCAGGTCGCCGGGCAAGTCTTCGATGGTGAATCCGGCCCCGACGCTTCCAGGCCGCGCGCCGTGGAGCGCGTTATAGTAGATCGCCCATCCGCTCGGCGGCAGCGCCTTCGTGCCGCGGTTGGTGAGCGTGAAAACCGCTCGAGAACTGCTCCACTCGTTTGTAATGCTGTCCCCGACGAGCTCCCAGCGCAGCTGCAGGGATGTTTGAGCGGCGACGGGCCTCGCCGTGAGGGCGGCGGCCACGAGAAGTGCGGGCAGTGCAGGAAGGAGTCGGTTGCGCATGCGGGAGATTAGACCTTTGCGGGTCGCTATGTCCAGTGCGGCAATGGCCGCGCTCATCTATTTCGGTTCAGGCCCGAGTAGCGGCAGGCCGGCGTTCAGAGTGATCGCGTTCTTTACCGGCAAGGAGGATCCAGCGCATATCAGCTTTTTACATGAAGCCGAGCGATGGTTTCCGGAAACGGCGGCGAAATACCACTTCAGCTTTGACACCACATCCAATTGGCAGAATCTGAATGCAGACTTTCTTGCTCCGTATCAGGTCGTGGTCTTTCTTGATACGCGTCCTGAAGAACCCGCACAACGAGCGGCGTTTCAGGCGTACATGGAGCATGGCGGAGCTTGGATGGGCTTTCACTTTGCCGGTTTTGCGCTGACACCTTCGGCGTATCCGGCAAACTGGGACTGGTACCACAACACATTTCTCGGGTCAGGATCGTACGTCAGCAATACATGGAGACCGACGTCGGCCATTCTCCGGGTTGAAGACCGCACGCATCCGGCAACTCACCATCTGCCCGAGACGTTTCGGTCCTCGCCCAACGAGTGGTACCGGTGGGAAAAAGATCTGCGCCAGAATCCTGACATAGACATTCTGCTTTCCATCGACTCGAGCAGCTTTCCGCTGGGCACCGGGCCAAAACCACACGAGATCTGGCACAGTGGATACTATCCCGTGGTTTGGACCAACAAGAAATACAAGATGATCTACCTCAACATGGGTCACAACGACATTGACTATGAGCACAAGTACGATACGACGAACAAGACGTTGTCACATACGCTGAATAACCCAATTCAGGATCAGCTAATCATCGATGGCTTACTGTGGTTGGGGGACAGAGAGTCATTCTAGTGAGGGCGTTTTTGACCTGCCTCAACACGCACAGCGAGGCGATTCTCCTCCGGCGGCAGCGGACACGTAGCGAAGGCCGTGTAGGCACAAGGCGGACTGATCGCACGATTGAAATCAATGGACGTCCAGCCGGTCGAGTCCGGAACCGGCACCCACAGATAACGGCCGGCGGGATACGTCTCGAGCCGATTGGTGGAGTCCTTGAACATCAGCCAGAGCCACTTGGGATCGCTGGGCTCGGCAAACGCTTCGAGGCGCATCTCCCTACCGGCGAGGTGGAATTCCAGCTCGCCCGGAACGGCGAGATGCTGTTCGGCGCCTGTTACATCCGCGAGGCGGAAGACCCGCCGTTCCCGATACGCCTTGAGTCGCGCGGCGACACGCCACCGCGGGTCGGGCTCGAACTCCGGCGCCAAGGTGAACCCCTTGAGACGTGGACTCGCCAAGTCCGTCACCCTGAGGTACTCGCGCTCGTCCTGGACATGGATCCACATGCGCAACGAACCAAAGCGCAGGTAGGTCGGCACCGAATCGTCCTCCGTAAGAAGTGTCACGGTCGACGCGATTGGACGCTTCTGGTCCGAGAGGAGGCGGTGCCCGCGCGCGGGTTCGACTTGCACGACCCGACCGCGCCGCACGAACGTACCGACAAGCGCCCGCGGGCCGGGCCCTGGGAGAACGATAGGCAGTGAGGAGTCTGTCCCAAACGGCGTTCGCCCCTCGTTGAGGAGCCACAGACCGGCAAGCCCGACGAAGCGTTCGCCGATCGACTGCTGTAGCTCCGAGCGCCACGCGGCGTGTGCAGCGAGGAACGCCGGCCGATCAACGGGCGGCGGATTAGGCCACGCCCCGGACGAGCAAGCACTCACCGTCGCGGCGAGCAGCAACCATTGGGCGTTCTTCATGAGCGCCACAGCGTCACGATGAGCGGTATCACCAGCATCTTCACGAGCCAGTCGCCGGCATGGATCGCGGCCACTTTCCACGGGACGTTTTCCCAGAGGACCGATCCCGTCAGCAGGATGACCGGAAATCCGACCCACAGGACAAGGCCGAAGTGGACTGCATAGATCCAGCTCCTGATGCCAAGGAGAGTGACGAAGCCCGCAATCACGTAGGCGAGGATGATGCACCGCACCAGCTCGACCAGCAGTTTCCCCGTCGGCATCTTCGCTCCCGCCATCGCCGCGACGGGGTCCAGTCCACGCAGCCGCATCCAAGGCTTTAAAAACAGCAGAGGACTGTACCAGAGCCAACCCAGCACGAACACGACGACGGCGGATACGAGCACCGGCAGGTAGTTCACGTGCACCATGTCACGCTCCCCGGTTCACTTCCCGAGCCTTGCTCAGTAAACGCTCCGCGAAATCGAGTCGCTCCTGGGTTTCGGCTTGCTCCTGTTGGAGATCTTGGAGCCGACTCTCGAGTGCCTCGAGTCGCGCCGTGACATCGTCCGATAGCGCTTGCGGACGAGCGGCACGAAGGCGAGCGAGCTTGATGACGGTGAGCGCGGGGATCCCCACGAATATCAGGAGTGCGGTAAGAAACACAGCAGGTTCCATGTGGCTGTCCTCGTGTTGCCTGGTGAGCGCGGCGGGCCTAGGCCGCGGCATCGTGCTCACCACGATACACCAAGCGGCCGGTGGCAACCAGCAGAAGCAGCACTGCTATTGCTCCGCACACGGCCGCGTACCCTAACAGCAGAGGCAACCGCTTTGCGCGAACGCGGTCCCAATTGTTGAATCGAAGACCGATCTCCTGCGCCGTGAGTGCACGTGATTCCGTCCCATCCAGGATCGATACCCGGTGCTGCTCGACCAGCGTGCCAAGCGGCTGGCCGCGCGCGTAGATCTCCACACGATCCTTGCTATCTGCAAGGGAGAGGGCCAAGGGCGCCGGCGTCCACCAGATGTCAGCGCGCCGCGAGAGCTCGCTGTAGAGCGCGACGGCGGGAATGCAGAACAGCGCGGCCATAAGAGCTGAGAAGAAGATGCGGAGACGGGGCGGCATGCTTCACCTCATTGTGAACGCTGGATGACGACCGCCGTTCCGTAGCAGAGAACTTCGGTCGCCGAACCTTGTCGGCCAACTTCCGAGCTCTCGTATCGGACTCCCACGACGGCATTAGCCCGGAGTGCTCGAGCATGTTGGAGGAGCAGCTCGTAGGCCTGCTCTCGCGTTTGCTCACACATCTCGGTGTACGCACCGATCTGCCCACCGATGATCTGCTTCAGTCCACCCAGAAACCCCTGGCCGATCGTTGGCGATCGCACGACGATTCCGCGGACGAGGCCTTTGTATTCGGTGATGCGATATCCCTCAATCGAAAAGGTCGTAGTGGTCTGCAGCGTCTCTGGCATCCATGCTCCTTGAGGACGTTTGTCGTTGCTTCATCTGGGACCGGTGGGAACACGGGGCATGCCGGCCGCGATGACGATCTGTAACGCTTCGTCCTTGGTGAAGCCCTTGCGCACCAGCGCGTCGTAGTAGTTGCGCGTGAAAGCGGCCAGCCGCTCGGCGTTCTCAGGCTTCGACAGGACTCTGAGCATCCCCTCCATCATGGCCTCCATCATCTGGCCCATCATCGGGCCCATCATGGCAGAGGCTTGTTCCAGCTGCGCCTGCATGGAGTCCGGCTTCGACGGCCTCTGACCTGACGCTCCGGTCGGAACGAACAGCAGCAGCGCGAGCGGCAATGCTGTCGTCACAAGTGATCTGCTGTGTACTCGACGGGCGAACATGGCACTCACCTCCTGATTGGTACTTGAGCGGCGCGGCGAATGCGCCATGACGTTGGTCGGGAGTTATCACTTGGCTGGCAGCGAGGACGCATACTTTGCAGCCACCTGGATCCATTTCCCGAGCCTGGCATCCGTTTTCAGCCCTGCAGGCTCCACCAGAATCCATCCCTTCATGGGCCGTCCCGTGAGATCAAACAAACGCGTATGGGGTTGCGCGAGGGCTTTGTCGGTCTCCTCTGGAGCCAGGCGCACGATAAGCTCGTTGTGATGTATGCCAACGCACATGTTGCCATTGAGAAGAAACGCGACTCCACCGAACATCTTCTTTTCCACGAGGCCTTTGCGCCGGCCGAGTGAGCCGCGAATTCTTGCTGCTAACCGTTCATCAAAGGCCATTGAGAAGACTCATTCCTTAATCTACGCGCCGTCAGGCGCCTCGCGACACAACCCACCGCGCGGCCGCTCGCTGCATCAACGCCTGGCCGTGCCACGCACACAACACAGGCACATCGCCCGAGATCTGACCCACGAGCCGCGGATGCGCGAACAGAATTACGAGCGCCGCGTCAGGCACGAGCCGCTCGAGGCGCGCCAGCGATGCGTCACCCAGATCGGCGCGGCCTTTCCATGACCGCGGCTCAGCATAGACAAGCAGAATTGAGTGGTGGGCGCCGGGGCCACGTCCCGGGGCTACTCGGAATCCGGAATCCCTCAGGGTCTTGTGAAACACATCCCGCGGCGGAATCGAGTACGGCCCGCCGACATCATCATCGACGATCGCAACGCTGAGACTGCGCTGAAGCGACGGAGCAGCGCCCCGAAGCAGATGCACGGTCCGATCCGCCAAACTGTCCGCGAACTGCTGATGCTCGGCGAGTTGCCCCTCGTCCAGTGCGCTCGGCTGACCCCGCGACGGCGCCCCGGGATTGGGCGTTCCCCAACTCTCCACGGCCTTCTCATATCTCTCGAGCGCCTGCCCCGCCCGATCGGCAGGCACTTGCTCCAGTGCGCGCACGACGCCAGCCCAATCCGTCGGATAGAGCAGCACGTCACATCCCGCCGTCACCGCCGCCGCCGCCGCCACTCCCTCCGGTGCCGCTGCTGTCGCGCCGGCCATGATAAATGCGTCCGTGACGACGAGCCCATCGAATCGAATCGTGTCGCGCAGGTAGCCGAGTATCGGTTTGGAAAACGTCGCGGCCGAGCCGGTCGAATCCCACGCCGGATACGCGACGTGCGCGGGCATCACGCTGCCGACGCCGGCCTGCACGGCGGCGGCGAATGGCGCGCAGTCGGCCTGCTGCAGCTCCGACGCGGGAACGTCGACAACGGGCAGTCCCTCGTGCGAATCGGTCGTCGTGCGGCCGTGTCCCGGGAAGTGTTTGGCGCACGCGAGCACGCCGTGCTCCTGGCAGCCGCGGATCCACGCCGCCGCCTGCGCGCCGACGAGCTGCGGATCGGCGCCGAACGACCGGGTCTGCACGATCGGATTCTTCGGCTCGACGTCCAAATCGCACACGGGCGCGAACGCCCAGGTGAGACCGACGGCGCGCGCCTCGGGGCCCGTGATTTGCCCGCACGCGTACGTCACATCGAGATCATTGAGGTAGCCGAGCACGGCGGGAGGCGGTAGCTCGGTGAGGCCCTTCACCTGCTGCCCGGGCCCGCGCTCGAAGTCCGAGCCGAGCAGCAGCGGTCGGCCAGCGATATCGCGCAGCGCACTCGTGAGCGCTGTCACCGCGTCGCGCGTGCCGCCGAAGAGAATGAATCCGCCGACGCCGGCCGCGAGCGCAGCGTCAATGGTGGCACGATTGGATCGGAACGAACCACGTCGCCAGCGCAGCGCCGGACAGACGAGACGCGCGCGCGGCTGGATCACGGCGGCGTGACGTGCCCCAACACGCGCGGACCGCGCGCGCCCGTCGCGGCCGGCAGGTTGCCGGGCTTCCCCATCACGGTCTCGAGGCCGAGAAACGCAAAGGCGACCGCCTCCTTCGCCTCGCCATCGAAGAAGAGCTGCTCGAACAGCACGACGGGACGAGGCTGCACTTTGGCGGCCAGCCGCTCGACGAGCGCCGGATTCTTCGCGCCCCCGCCGGAGATGACGATTTCAGCTCCCGAGTCCCCAGCCCCCAGCCCCCAACGCCCAACCGCCCGCCCAATGGTCTCGGCAGTCAGAGCGGTGGCGGTGGCCACCGCGTCGTTATCCGAGCCGCCCGCTTTCCGCACGCGCGCGAGCAACTTGTCGGCGTACTCGATGCCGAACCGTTCGCGCCCCGTGCTCTTCGGCGGCGGCTGATCGAAATACGGATCGGCCAGCAGCTCATCGAGCAGCTTCGCGATCGGCCGGCCGCGCCGGGCTCGGTCGCCGTCGCGATCATAGGACGCGTCGGGATCGACCTTGCGCGTGACCGCGTCGATGACCGCGACGCCGGGCCCAGTGTCGAACGCGAGCGCTCCGGCCGTCACCCCGCGGCGCGGCACCCACGTGACATTCGCCATGCCGCCGAGGTTCAGGAGCCAGCGCCCATGCTGCTCGTGCCCGAAGAGCATCACGTCGGCGAGCGGCACGAGCGGAGCACCCTGCCCTCCTGCGGCGACGTCGCGCGCGCGGAAGTCGCTCACGACCCGCACGCCCAGCCGCTCCGCCAACACCGCGGCATCGCCGAGTTGGAGCGTCGCTCGACCCGGCTCATGCCAGATCGTTTGTCCGTGCGAGGCGACGAACGCCAGATCTCTCGGGCTCGTTTTGGAGGACGCAAGCAGCGCAAGCACCGCTGCAGCAAAACGTTCACCCAGCGCCACATGAAGAAAGGCGAGCTCCTTCGGTGTACCGCGCGCGATGCCATCGATGATCGCGCCACGCTCGGCCGCGCTGTAGGGCTCCTGCCGGAACGCGATCAACTCGGCGCTGGGTGCATCGGGAGGAGTGTCGCGCAGCTTCACCAGTGCCGTCGACACCCCGTCGAGCGACGTGCCCGACATGACGCCGACCGCGAGCGCTTCCATCAGGACCGCCCCCCCGACGTCACGGGCGGCGGATCGCCGACGACCGGCCGGACGAACCCGCCAGCCGCGTCGAGTAGGCGCCGCGCCTCCGCCGCGTCCACGCCACGGCGCACCATCACGATGGCGAGCTTCACGCTGCCCGCGGCGCGCTCGATCGCGGCGCGCGCTTCGGTGCGCCCGACGCCGCAACACTCCATCACGATCCGCTCGCCGCGATCCACGAGCTTCGCGCTCCACGCCATCAGATCCACCATGAGATTGCCGTAGGCTTTGCCGAGCCGAATCATGGCGCCGGTGGTCAACGTGTTGAGCACGAGCTTGGTCGCGGTGCCCGCTTTGAGACGCGTCGAGCCGGTCAGCACCTCGGGACCAGCGATGGGATTGATGATGACGTCGCACGTCTCGGCCAACACCTTGGGCGGCGTCGAGCACGTCACGAGAATCGTGCGGGCGCCCAGCGTCTGCGCGCGCGCCAGCGCGGCCCGCACGTACGGCGTGGTGCCGCTCGCGGCGATCCCGACTACGACGTCCCGATTCGTGACCGCCGCCGTGTCCATCGCCGCCGCGCCCGCGTTGACGTCGTCCTCGGCGCCCTCGAGACCCTTCACCAGTGCTCCGTAGCCACCGGCGATCACGCCGACGACCATCGACGGCGGCGTCCCGAACGTGGGCGGACATTCGGTGGCGTCGAGCACGCCCAGCCGCCCTGACGTCCCCGCGCCGACGTAGACCAGCCGTCCGCCCGCGCGAAACGCCTCGACGAGCAGATCGATCCCCTTCGCGATCCGTTCGCGCTCACCGCGCACGACGCCCGCTATGGACGCATCTTCGGCATTCATCAGGTCCACGATCTCGAGACTCGAGGCTACGTCGATTCGCTCGGTGTTGCGATTGCGCTGCTCGGTGCTGCGGGGATCATGGAAATCGGGTTTGGACATGGAAGGTGGCGTCAAATTAGACGTTGACCGCGGCTTGGGTCAACTTCCAGATTAGGAAATGAAGAAGATCCTCGTCCTCTTCGTTGCGACGCTCACCTTGTCCTGCGGCGTCCCGCGCGCGCCCGAAAACCCAGCGCCCGAACTTCTTCCCGCGCATACCGTCGTCATTCGCGGCACGCGCACGATTCCACCTGCGTGGACGCTTCGGTCGAAACCCGCGACCGGGCAGCATGCGATGGTCGTGTCTGCTCATCCGCTCGCGACCCAGGCCGGAGTGGAGATTCTGAAGCAGGGGGGCAATGCGATCGACGCTGCCGTCGCCGTCGCGTTCGCGCTCGAAGTCGTGCTCCCGGACGCCGGCAACATCGGTGGCGGCGGATTCATCGTGCATCGCAGCGCCGCGGGCGACGTGCTCGCGCTCGACTATCGCGAAGCCGCGCCCGCCGGTGCGACACACGACATGTATCTGGATTCCGCCGGGAACGTGACCGACAAGAGCCTCGTCGGGCATCTCGCCGCGGGTGTCCCCGGTAGCGTCGCCGGCCTGCACGCGGCGTGGAAGCGCCTCGGCTCGCTCCCTTGGCCCACGCTGCTTGCTCCCGCGATTCGGCTCGCGAATGGCCATATCGTGGACAGCGCGCGTAGCCGCGACATCACGAACGACCGGGAGCTGCTCGCCCAATTCCCGGCGAGTCGCGCGCAGTTCCTCCCGAACGACAGCGCCCCGGTGCCGGGTACGCTGTGGAAGCAGCACGACCTCGCGCGCACGCTGCAGCTCATCAGCGATTCCGGGCCAGACGTCTTCTACCGCGGTCAAATCGCCGATCTGATCGTGGCCGAGATGCAGCGCGGCGGTGGATTGATCACGAAGAATGATTTGCGCGCCTATCGCGCTAAATGGCGCACGCCGGTCGAGCTGACGTATCGCGGCTACACGATCTACTCGATGCCGCCGCCCAGCTCCGGCGGCGTGACGATGGGCGAGATCCTGAACATCCTCGAGGGCTACGACACGATCCCGGCATTGGGCACGCCGGCATACGAGCACCTACTTGCCGAAGCGATGCGGCGCGCGTTCATCGATCGGAACCACTGGCTTGGCGACCCCGATTTCGTCCAGATGCCGATCGAGCGCCTGCTCTCGAAGTCATACGCGGCGTCTTTGCGGTCTGAGATCGATCTCCAGCATGCGACGCCGACTCCCCCGTCCGTCACGACGGGTGGCGGCGTCCACACTACGCATTACTCGATCGTCGACGCAAAAGGGAACGCGGCCTCGGTTACCACGACCCTGAACGGCGGTTTCGGGAGTGGCGTTACCGTCACCGGCGCCGGGTTCCTCCTTAATAATGAAATGGACGACTTCGCGTCGGCGCCCGGCAAGCCGAACATGTACGGCTTGGTGCAGGGTGAGGCGAATGCGATCGCGCCGGGCAAGCGCATGCTCTCGGCGATGACGCCGTCAATCGTCCTCGACCGCGGCGGCAAGCTGTTCATGGTGGTTGGGACGCCGGGCGGGCCGACCATCATCACTACGGTGGCGCAGGTCATCCTGAACGTTCTCGACCAGCGGATGAGTCTCGCTGATGCGGTCGCGGCGCCGCGCATCCATCATCAGGCGTTGCCCGATGTGATTCACTATGAGCGTGACGGTCTGACCGAAGCGACGGTGCGCGCGCTCGAGGCGATGGGGCACAGGATGGAAATGCGGCGCGGGATGAGCGGCATCGTCGCCGCCATACAGCATACCGCCGGCGGATGGATCGGGGTTGCCGATCCACGCTACGCCGGCGGTGCTCTAGGCTACTGACTAGTACGACTGACACGCTCACCATTTCGCGCTACGTTTGGAGCCCTATGCGCCCCCCCCCATTAAAACAGTCATCGCCCGCGGACGTCTGCATCGTCGGCTCTGGTGCCGGCGGTGGAATGGCGGCTTACGTCCTCACCCGCGCCGGTCTCAACGTCACCGTGCTCGAGGCCGGCGCACCGTGGGACAACACGACCGACTCCGCGATGTTCAAGTGGCCCTACGAATCGCCGCGCCGCGGCGCTTCCACTCCCGCCAAGCCCTTCGGCGAATTCGACGGCTGCATCGGCGGCTGGGAGCTCCCGGGTGAGCCGTACACAGTTGCTCATGGCGACAGCTTCCGCTGGTGGCGCGCACGCATGGTCGGCGGGCGGACCAACCATTGGGGCCGGATCTCGCTCCGCTTTGGGCCGCGCGACTTCAAGGCGAAAACGTACGACGGCCTGGGGGACGACTGGCCGATCAGCTACGAGGACGTGCGCCCCTACTACGAGAAACTCGAGCAGCTAGTGGGGGTGTTCGGCAGCAAGGAAAACGTCCCCAACGCGCCCGACAGTCTGTTTTTGCCGGCCCCAAAGCCACGCTGCTACGAGCTGCTGGTGCAACAGGCTGCGCGCCGGCTGAACGTCACCTGCGTTCCGGCGCGTCTGTCGATCCTCACGCGCCCACTCAATGAACGTCCGGCGTGTCACTACTGCGGGCAGTGCAATCGCGGTTGCAAGACGAACTCGAATTTCTCCTCGACGAATGTGCTGATCGCGCCGGCGCTCAAGACCGGGAAGCTCAACCTGATCACGCACGCGATGGCGCGCGAGGTAACGCTCGATCGCACGGGACGCGCGAGCGGCATCACCTACATCGACACCACCGACGGCAGCGAGCATCATGTCGATGCGCGGGTGGTGGTGTTGGCCGCCAGCGCCTGCGAGACGTCGCGGCTGCTCCTCAACTCAAAGTCGTCGTCATTTCCGAATGGCCTGGCGAATGGCAGCGGCACGGTGGGCAAGTACCTGACCGACACGACCGGCACAGACGTGGCGGGCTTCATTCCCAAGATGATCGACCCTGTGCCACACAACCACGACGGCGTGGGCGGGATGCACGTCTACATGCCGTGGTGGCTCGACAACAAGAAGCTCGACTTCCCGCGCGGCTATCACATCGAGGTCTGGGGCGGGACCGGCATGCCGGAATTCGGCTTCATGGGCGGCATCCAGAATTACCCCGGTGGCGGCGGCTACGGAAAACAGCTCAAAGCAGATTATCGCCGGTACTACGGCGCCTACGTCGGGTTCTCGGGTCGCGGCGAGATGATCCCCAACGAGAACAGCTACTGCGAGATCGATCCCAAGGTGGTGGACCGCTGGGGCATTCCCGTTCTCCGTTTCCATTGGAAATTTACCGACCACGAGTACTTGCAGGTCAAACACATGCAGGAGACGTTCCGCGCTCTCATCGCCGAGATGGGGGGCGTATCACATTCGCAGATGCCGTCGCGTGAAGACGGCTACGGCATCGCGGCCGGCGGCGTAATCATTCACGAGCTGGGCGGCGCGCGCATGGGATCGGATCCCAAGTCGTCCGTGGTGAACGCCAACTGCCAGACCCATGAGGTCAAGAATCTCTTCGTCGCCGACGGCGCTCCGTTTACCTCGCAGGCCGACAAGAACCCGACCTGGACGATCATGGCGCTCTCCTGGAGGACGTCGGAGTACATCGCGAACCAGATGAAGGCGAGGGCCCTATGAAGCGGCGCGAAGCGGTAGGCGCAATCGCGGCGGCCGCGCTGACGGCGGCGTTTCGCTGGACGCCCGAAGAAGCCCGGAAAGCCGCGCAATGGGCGCGCGATGCGGTCGCCTCGCAGACGCCGTATCAAGCGCAGTTCTTCACACCGCACGAATGGCAAACCGTGCGCGTGCTCGCCGACCTGATCATCCCGCGCGACGAGCGGTCGGGCAGCGCAACCGAAGCCGGCGTCCCGGAGTTCATGGACTTCGTGATGAACGATCGTCCGGACGGGCAGGTCGAGATGCGTGGCGGGCTGGCCTGGCTGGACACGGAGTGCCGCGAGCGCTCGGGCAAGGCATTCCTTGATTCCACCGAGGCCGGGCGGACCGCGTTGCTGGACGACATCGCCTGGCCCAAAAAGGCAAAACCGGAGCTCAGCCAGGGCGTCGCGTTCTTCAACTTTTTCCGCGACCTCACCGCCTCCGGTTTCTATTCCAGCAAGATCGGCATCGCCGATCTCGACTATCGCGGCAACGAATTCGTGCGCGAGTGGACCGGCTGCCCGCCGCAAGCGCTGCAGAAGCTCGGCGTCCATTACGAGGATTGAATGGCCAAACGACTTGGCATCGGGATGGTGGGCAGCGGCTTCAACGCCAAGTTCCACTTGCAGGGATTCGTCGGCGTCCGGGATGCCGACGTCCTGGGCGTCTGGAGTCCCAACGCCAAGAATGCCGCAACGACGGCGGGCGTCGCCAAGAAGCTCGGCGTCGGCGACGCGAAGCCGTATCCCTCCATCACCGCGATGGTCGAAGATCCGGCCATCGACGCGATCTGGCTATCCGGGCCAAACTACGCGCGCATCGAAAATGTCGAAGAGATGGTCAGTGCCGTGGAGCGCGGGAAGGGCAAGCTGATCGGCGTCGCGTGCGAGAAGCCGCTGGCGCGGAACGTCGCGGAAGCAAAGCGCGTGCTCGAGCTCGTGAACAAGGTCGGACTGGCGCACGGCTATCTCGAAAACCAGGTCTTTGCGCCGCCGGTCGAAGCCGGCCGGACACTGTTATGGGCGCGGGGCGCCAAAATCACGGGCCGGCCGTATCTCGCGCGTGCCGCGGAGGAGCACAGCGGACCGCACGGCCCCTGGTTCTGGCAGGGCGCGCTTCAGGGCGGCGGCGTGCTCAACGACATGATGTGTCACTCGTCGCTGCTGGTGCAACACCTGCTCACCGACCCCACGAAGCCGTCGACCTCGGTGCGACCGGCGCGCATCACGGCGCACATCGCGAGCCTCAAGTGGAGTCGCCCCGCGTACGCCAAGAAGCTTTCGGCGACGATGGGCAAAGACGTGAACTACGACAAGACGCCGTCCGAGGACTTCGCGAGCGTCGTCATCGAATTCGCGACAGACGATGGGCATCGCGTCCTGGGCGAAGCCACGACCTCGTGGAGCTTCGTCGGCGCGGGCCTGCGGCTGTCGGCCGAGCTACTCGGGCCGGAGTACTCGCTGGCTTGGAATTCGCTCGACTCAGGGCTGAAGCTGTTCTTCAGCCGCGAGGTGCAAGGGAAAGTCGGCGAGGACCTCGTCGAGAAGCAAAACGCCGAGATCGGTCAGATGCCCGTGGTTGCGAACGAAGCGGCCGCCTACGGCTATGAAGCCGAAGATCGGCATTTCGTCCAGGCATTTCTCAATAAACAAAAGCCAGCGCTCACCTTCGACGACGGGCTCCAGGTCGTGAAGGTGCTGATGACGGCCTACATGAGCGCCGAACAAGGTCGCACTACCGATTTCCCTGGTCCGGGCATCGACACGTTCGTCCCCGCCGTCGCCCAAGGAACCTGGAAGCCATGATCACCACGTTAGCTTTGCTCCTTATGGTACAGGCGCCCGCTCCCCAACAGTGGCCGCAGCACTCCATGGATCGCCCGCGGCCTCCCGTCGTCGATCCCGGTCCCGAACGACCGCCCGCCCCCAGGCCCAAGGATGCGATCGTCCTGTTTGACGGCTCGAATCTCTCGCAGTGGCGCGCCGAAGACAGTAGCGCGGCGAAATGGATCGTGCAGGATGGCTACGTCGAGGTAAAGCCCGGCACAGGCATGCTCGTCTCGGCACGTGGCTTTGGCGATGTGCAGCTGCACATCGAATGGGCCACGCCGGCGGTCGTGAAGGGGGAAGGCCAGGAGCGCGGGAACAGCGGCGTCTTCTTGATGGGGATCTACGAGCTCCAGGTGCTCGACTCCTATCAGAACGACACCTATCCTGATGGCCAGGCGGGCGCGATCTACGGCGAGAATCCCCCGCTCGTCAACGCCACCCGGCCACCCGGCCAATGGCAGGCGTATGACATCGTGTTCCGCCGGCCGCACTTCAAGGCGGACGGCTCACTCGAGCGGCCAGCACACATGACGGTGTTTTTGAATGGGGTACTGATTCAGGACAACTTCGAGTTGGTGGGGCCCACGGCGAACAAGGCGCGACCGCCTTATCGCGCGCATGCCGACAAACTGCCCCTCAAGCTACAGGATCACGGGAATCCGGTGCGCTACAGGAATATTTGGATTCGAGAGCTTAGCGAGTAAGCTCCGCCTGAGGGGCGTCTTCCCGTGCGGGAGCTTTGAAGAATGCGGCGAAGAACAATAGCACCGCCGCCGCAAACGCAGCCGGCAAGATCCAGAAGCTCCGCCACTGATCGAGTGTCAGAGCCCCCCCGGTCGCGCCGGCCAGGAAGCGGTCGTACACGTTACCGGCGATCTGCGCGCCAATCAGCATCCCAACGCCATACGTCACCAGCACAAGGAAGCCCTGCGCCTGGCCACGCACCGCCGGCGTCGACTTCTTGTCGACGTAGATCTGGCCCGTCACGAAAAAGAAGTCGTAGCATGGACCGTGAAGCAGGATGCCCAGCGCGATGAGCCAGAAGACGGCGCTGGGGGCCGCGATTGCAAAGAGTGCATAGCGCAGCACCCACGCGCCCATCCCCATGATCAGCATCTTCTTCACGCCGAGCCGCAGGAACAGCATCGGCATCAGCAGCATAAAGATGGTCTCGGACATCTGCCCGAGCGTCTGAGTCGCCGCGATTCGCTTAACACCGGCGGCACCCAGGAATAGCTGCGTGAAGTTGTAGTAGACCGCGAGTGGGATGCACAACAGCAGTGAGGCTGTAATGAAGACATAGAACGGCCGGTCGCCGATCTGCTCAAACGCATCGAGCCCCGCGATGCTGCGCAACGAGACGGGTTGCCCTCTACCCGGTGGCGGCGTGTGCGGCAGCGTGAAGCTGAAGACGCCGAGCAAAACGCTGGCAGTCGCTGCCGTGTACAGCGGCATCGCGGTCTGCTCCGGGACCACGCCGGTCACCTTGCCCAGGAACAGACTGATGAACAACCCTGCCACAATCCACCCGACTGTCCCGAAAACGCGGATCAAGGGAAACTGCTGCTCTTGTGACTGGATATGGTGGAAAGCCAGACTGTTTGCGAGGCCGAGCGTCGGCATGTAACACAGATTGTAGAGGAGCAGAAGCAGAATGAACGTCGTGGGGGCACCAGTGAAGCGCGGGACGGCGAAGAGAATCAGGCCGCCCAGCACATGCAGTATGCCGAGGACTTTTTCCGTCGCGAAATAGCGGTCTGCCACGAGCCCGAGGAAGAACGGCGCAGCAATGGCCGCCACGGGGTTCACCGTGTACGGCCAATGCGTCAGCGTCGTCA
>Ga0209056_10001392_pt1 | contig 26708 bp, 21 predicted proteins | sample GraSoiAngelo_114_FD_185876 | JGI IMG/M metagenome (GOLD analysis project Ga0209056, IMG submission 185876) | Grasslands soil microbial communities from the Angelo Coastal Reserve, California, USA - 14_0903_13_40cm (SPAdes) (version 2) | ecosystem: Environmental > Terrestrial > Soil > Grasslands... | reverse complement strand
TTCCCCGAGGCCGGCGGCACGGCCGTGTCGATCTTCGTCCGCCAGCCGGTCACCTACAGCGTCTCGCGCCCCTCGGGCATCGGCGACATCACGATCGAGCTCAGAAGTCGCACCCGGGCGCTCGGCGTCGCCGGCGTGTCAGCGCGCGGCCGGCCGCGCGTCCTCCGCCCGAAGGGCAAGGGCCGTCCGAGCGAGGTGGCGGTCGACGCCCAGTCGCTCGCCTACGAGCGCGAGACGAATACGCTCATCGCGCGCGGCGGGGTGACGCTCACGCGGGGCGATACGACGCTCACCGCGGACGAGGTGCGCTACGACCGGACGAACGCCGTCGCCGAGGCACGCGGCCACGTCGTCATCACCGACCCCGAGGCGACCGTCGAGGGGGACTTCGCGCACCTCAACCTGGACGACGAGTCGGGCTGGGTGGAGGCGGGCACGGCGGAGCTGAAACCGAGCAACTACACGCTCACGGCGGCGCGCATCGACAAGCGGGGCGGGCCACTCTACGCCGCCGCGCGCGGCGTCTTCACCACGTGCCGGTGCGGCGGCCTCGAGAAGCCGTCGTGGAGCATCGCGGGCGCCAGCACCGACGTCGCGCTCGAGGGCACCGGCGTGGTGCGGCACGCGACGTTCCGCGTGAAGGACATCCCCGTGCTCTACTTTCCCTACTTCCTCTTCCCGGCCAAGACCGACCGGCAGTCGGGCTTCCTCTTTCCGCGCCTTGCCAACTCCAACCGCCGGGGCTTCCAGTACGAGCAGCCGTTCTACTGGGCCATCAACAAGAGCACGGATGCCACCGTCGCCGTCGACCTCGAGACGGCGGCCCGGGTCGGCGTGATCGGCGAGTATCGCTACCTCCTCTCGCGCACGGCGCGGGGCAACTTCACCGCGGCATACTACAACGAGCAGATCCGCGGCCGGCCCGCGGGCACGGTGGCGCCGAACGGCCAGACTCCCGACATCCCCGAGAACCGCTTCGCCTTCTCCGGCCAGCACCGCCAGCCCTTCTACGGGGGCAGCCAGCTCTACCTCCGTCTCTTCGCGATCAGCGACGACGCCTTCCTGAAGGAGATCAACACGTTCGCCTTCTCGACGCGACGCGACCTGGCACTGCGCAGCACGCGCTTCACGACCTCGCGCGCGGGCATCGTCAAGACCTGGGACAACGGCCTCGCGTGGATCGAGAACGCCTACTACCAGGACCTGATCGATCCGCAGCCCCTCGCGCTCCAGAAGCTCCCCCGCCTCGAGGCCGAGCACGCCGTGCCGCTCCTCGGCGACCTGCTGGTGGGCCGTCTCGACGGCCAGGCGATCGATTACCAGCGCGAGCGAGGATACGGAGGCCTGCGGGGCGACCTCGGCCCCGAGCTGTTTCTCCCCTTCCACCTCGGCCGCGCGCTGAACGGCTCGCTCACCGGCCGGCTGCGCGAGACCGCCTACCACCTCACCGACACCGAGCAGGTCGGCTTCGTGGTTCCCAGCTCCGGCGTGGGCTCTCACTTCCGCGCCGCCCCCGAGCTGCCTCGCCTGGACGCCGACCGCAGCCGTGAGCTCGCCGAGGTGAGCGGGCGGACGGGGACGGAGTTCGCCCGCGTCTTCGACTTCCGCCACTTCGGGCTCGAGAAGCTGAAGCACACGGTCGAGCCGGAGCTGCGGTACCTGTTCGTTCCCGGCGTCAGCCGCCCGATCTTCGACGAGCGGATCCTGCCGCGATGCCACTCGCCGCTCAGCGCGGGAGAGCGGCCGGGCGTCAACTGCGGCGCGGGACCGGGCATCATCAACCTGCCGTCGTGCGCCGACGTGGCACGGCCGCGGCCGGGTGACAACTGCGGGCCGGCGACGCTCTTCAGCGAGGGATTCCTCTTCGACGACCGCGATGCCATCAACCGGCGGAACTTCGTGTCCTACGGCGTCAGCACCCGGCTGCTGGCGCGGCCGCCGACAGCCGCCGAGGCCGCCGCCCGCGAGGCGCAGGGCGAGACCGGGCGGGCCCCCGCGGGCGGGGCGCGGGAGCCGGTGGAGGCCGAGACGCTGGCGCAGGGCCTCCCCGCCGCCGCGGTCCCGGACTTCGTCGGCCCCCCGGCGCCGCCGTCGCCGACCGCGCCCGCGGAGGCGCCCGCCGCGCCGCCGCGCGAGCTCGTGCGGGCGAGCGTCCTCCACGGCTACGACATCTCCCGTCCGATCGCGGGGACGAGCCACGCGAGCGACACCGACCTGGGGCTCCGGCTGACGCCGGTCGACTACCTGGGCCTCTCCTACAACGCGACGGTCAACCTCGAGCGCTCGGCGGTCCGCGGGCAGTCGATCGGCCTCTTTCTCCGCGAGCCCTGGTGGACGGCGCCGACGCTCGTGCGCAACTACCAGACGGCCACGACGGTCGGCATCTCCTACCGCGTCGTGGAGAGCAGTGCGAACCGGGATGTCAACGTGAAGGGTCCCGAGGCGGCGCTGCTCTCCACCACGGGCTTGCAGGAGGTGGACGGTTCCGTGTACCTCCGCCTCGGGAACTACGTGGGTTTCACCTTCCTATCCCGCTATGATCTCTTGAGCACGCCGCAGCCGGGCGGCAAATCTCTCGGCCCGCACTTCCTCGAACGGGACTACGCGCTGCGCTTGATCTCGCGCTGCAACTGCTGGCTGCTCGAGGCCGGTGTGCAGGACAAGACCAACCCCGACGAACGCCTCTTCCGGGTGCAGCTGACGCTGGTCGGGCTCGGCTCGTTCGGACGGCCGCCCCTGCGGCGCAACTACGTCGGCTTCGCGCCGCTCGCCGACATCGGCTTCCGCCGGCCAGGTGCCGCAGCCGCAAGCCCGTACTAGCATGAAGGGCGTCGTGCTCGCGGGCGGGCTCGGAACGCGGCTCCTGCCGCTCACGCGGATCACCAACAAGCACCTCCTGCCGGTCCTCGACCGGCCGATGATCTACTATCCGCTGCAGACGCTCATCAACGCCGCCATCACCGACATCCTGATCGTCACCGGAGGGCCGCACGCCGGCGATTTCCTCCGGCTCCTCGGCAACGGCGCCGAGTTCGGCCTCGCCCACCTCAACTACACCTACCAGGACGGCGAGGGTGGGATCGCCGCGGCCCTGGCGCTCGCCGAGCACTTCGCCGATGGCGGCAAGATCTGCGTGATCCTCGGCGACAACCTGATCGAGGGTTCGATCGCTCCCGCGGTCGCGCGCTTCCGCCGCCAGCCGAGCGGGGCCCGCATCGTCCTGAAGGAGGTCGACGACGCGGAGCGGTTCGGCGTCGCCGAGGTGCAGGACGGCCGCATCGTGTCGATCGAGGAGAAGCCGCGCCGCCCGAAGAGCCGCTATGCCGTGACCGGCATCTACATGTACGATGGCCGCGTGTTCGACATCGTCCGCACGCTCGAGCCGTCCGCGCGGGGGGAGCTGGAGATCACCGACGTGAACAACTGGTACCTCGCGCACGGCGAGCTCGCGTGCGAGGTGCTCGAGGGCTGGTGGACGGACGCCGGCACCATGGAATCGCTCCACCGCGCCGGCAACCTCGTGGCCCAGACGGGCGCCAACCGGACGGACGGCCCGACGACTCGCGTGCCCATGCCCGCCGCGACGGCCGAGCGGACGCCGCGCCGCCGGGCGAGGGGTCGGTAGCGATGCGCCTCCTGGTCACGGGCGCCGCGGGCTTCATCGGCACGAACCTCGTCCGCCACGCGCTCGGCAAGAAGGGGGTCCGGCGACTGGTCGCCGTCGATCTCCTCACCTACGCGGGCAACTACGCGAACCTGGCCGACCTCGAAACCGACCCCCGCTTCCGCTTCGTCCGCGCGGACATCGCCGATCGCGAGGCCATGGCGGCGCTCGTCGACGAGGAGGCGATCGACACGCTGGTCAACTGCGCCGCCGAGACGCACGTCGACCGGAGCATCGCCGACCACTGGCCGTTCGTGACGACCAACGTGGACGGCACCCTGGTGCTCCTCGAGGCGGTGCGCGGGCGGCCGAGCTTTCGCCGGTTCCTGCAGGTCTCGACCGACGAGGTGTACGGCTCGATCGCCGCCGGCCGCGCGACCGAGGGCTGGCCGACGCACCCGTCGAGCCCCTACGCCGCCAGCAAGGCAGCCGCCGACGCCTTCGTGCAGGCCTACGCGACGACCTACGGGCTGCCCGCGGTCATCACCCGCTCGTCGAACAACTACGGGCCGTACCAGTTCCCCGAGAAGCTGATCCCGCTGTTCGTGACCAACGCCCTCGACGGCCAGCCGCTCCCGCTCTATGGCGACGGCATGAACGTGCGCGACTGGATCCACGTGGAGGATCACTGTGCGGCGCTCTGGCACGTGCTCGGGATGCCCACCGCCCGCGGCGAGGTGTTCAACGTGAGCGCCGAGCACGAGGTTGCGAACCGCAGCGTGACGGACCTGATCCTTCGCCTGCTCGACCGCCCGGCCACCCTCGTGCGCTACGTCGCCGACCGCCCCGGCCACGACCGCCGCTACGCGCTCGATGCGGGCCGGCTGAGGCAGTCGGGCTGGCAGCCGTGGCGCGGCTTCGAGGAGGGCCTGGCCGCCACGGTCGCGTGGTACCGCGAGCACCGGTCCTGGTGGGAGGCGATCAAGAGCGGGGCGTATCGGGAGTACTACGAGGACATGTACGGGGGCCGTCTGCGCGACAGCAGCGCGGTGCCGCGGCCGTGAGCGCCAGCGGTCCCGCACGACCGGAGCACGTCCCGAAGCCCTGGGGTCACGAGACCATCTGGGCGCGGACCGACCGCTACGTGGGCAAGATCCTCCACGTCCGCAAGGGCGAGTCGCTCAGCTATCAGTACCACCGCGTGAAGGACGAGACGATGCGCATCCTCGCCGGCCTGGTGGACCTCGAGGTGGCGGCGCCGGAGGGGGAGCGCCGCACGGTCCGGCTCGGGCCGGGCGACGGCTGGCACCTCCCGGCGGGGACCCGCCACCGCCTGACCGCCCTCGACGACACCGACATCCTCGAGGTGTCGACGCCCGAGCTGGACGACGTCGTCAGGCTCGAGGACCGCTACGGGCGTTCCTGAGGCCGATGCCGACCGCCGTCATCACCGGGATCACGGGCCAGGACGGGTCGTATCTTGCCGAGTTGCTGCTCGAGAAGGGCTATCGTGTGATCGGCATGGTGCGGCGCGCGAGCACCGAGAACTTCGAGCGCATCGTCCACATCCGCACCCGCGTCGAGCTGCGCCAGGCAGACCTGCTCGACGAGCTCTCGCTCATCGACCTCCTGCGCGACGCGCGGCCGGACGAGATCTACAATCTCGCCGCCCAGTCCTTCGTGCCGACGTCGTGGGCACAGCCCGTGCTCACCGCCGAGTTCGACGCCGTCGGGGTGACGCGGCTGCTGGAGGCCGTGCGGCTGGTCGCCCCGGAGGCCCGCGTCTACCAGGCGAGCTCGAGCGAGATGTTCGGCCGTGCGCGCGAAGTCCCGCAGCGCGAGACGACGCCCTTCTACCCGCGCAGCCCCTACGGCGTCGCCAAGGTGTACGCGCACTACATCACGGTGAACTACCGGGAGAGCTACGGGCTCTTCGCCTGCTCGGGCATCCTCTTCAACCATACGAGCCCCCGGCGCGGGCGGGAGTTCGTCACCCGCAAGATCTCGGACGGCGTGGCCCGCATCAAGCTCGGGCTCGCGGGAGAGCTGCCGCTCGGCAACCTGACGGCACGCCGCGACTTCGGCTTCGCGGGCGACTACGTCGACGCGATGTGGCGGATGCTGCAGCAGCCCGAGGGCGACGACTACGTGGTCGCCACCGGGGAAGCGCACAGCATCCAGGAGGTGGTGGAGATCGCGTTCGCCACGGCCGGCCTCGACTGGCGCCGCTACGTGCGCGAGGATCAGGCGCTCCTGCGCCGCGCCGAGGTCGACCACCTGGTGGGCGATGCCTCCAAGGCACGCCGGGTTCTCGGCTGGGAGCCACGCGTCGGCTTCCCGGCGCTCGTCGAGATGATGGTGCGGGCGGATATTGACCGCCTCGGCGGCAAGGGCGGAGGAGGCTGACCGCGCGAGCGGTCAAGTCAGCCGATGGGGTCCGGGGGTATCGGAGGAGCGCAGCGCCCGCAGGGCGCGAGCACCGCACGGGCCCCCGGTTTCAGATGACGGTCCTCGTGACCGGCATCGGCGGCTTCGCCGGACCGCCGGTCGCGCAGGCGCTGCTCGCGAGCGGACATGCGGTGGAGGGCGTGCTGCGCGCGCCGCTGGAGCGGCCGCGGCTTGCGAGGCTGCCGCTCACCCTGCATGCGCTCGACCTGCTCGACCGCGAGCGCCTCCGTGCGCTGCTCGCCGAACGCCGCCCCGACGCCGTGCTCCACCTCGCCGGCCTCTCGTTCGCGCCCGCCGCGGAGCGCGACCCCGAGGCGGCCTACCGGGCGAACCTCGGCGGCACGCTCGCCGTCCTCGACGCCGTGCGCTTCGGCGCGCCGCGGGCGCGCGTGCTCGCCGTCACCTCGGCCGAGGTCTACGGCGCGGTCGCCGCCGCCGAGCAGCCGATCACCGAGGACGCTCCATTCCGTCCGCTCACCGTCTACGGCGCGAGCAAGGCGGCGGCGGATCTGGCGGCCGCGCAGTGGAGCCGCGCGTACGGCCTCGACGTCGTCCGCGCCCGGCCGTTCAATCAGACGGGAGCCGGGCAGGACGCTGCCTTCGTGTGCGCGGCGCTCGCCCGGCAGCTCGCGCGCATCGAGGTAGGCTGCCAGGAGCCCGTCGTGTGCGCCGGCAACCTCGATCCCGTGCGCGACTTCAGCGATGTGCGCGACGTGGCGGCGGGCTATGTCGCGCTCCTCGAGCGCGGCCGGAGCGGCGAGGTCTACAACCTCTGCTCGGGCACGGGATGCTCGATCGCGGAGGTGGTTGCCATCCTGCGCGCGCACGCCCGGGTGGCGGTGCGGGTCACGAGCGACCCGGCGCTCCGGCGCGCGCTCGACGTCCCGCGCGTGGTCGGGAGCCACGCCCGCGCCACGCGTGACACGGGCTGGGAGCCGCACTTCGCGTGGTCCGAGACGCTCGCCTCCGTCCTCGAGGACTGGCGCGCGCGCGTGGCGGCCGGGGGGTAACGGGCCTGTCCGCGCGTGCTTGCCGCTCAAGGGGTGCGCGGGTATGCTTTTCCGTTGGACCATGGAATTCCAGCACCGGACGCTCGAGCAGCTGCTGCTCGAGCAGGGACGCATCGGCCCGGACGACCTGCGCAAGGTCAAGCGTCTCCAGCAAGAGCGTGGCGAGCGTCTTGAGCGGCTGCTCCTCGACCTCGGCTTCATCTCCGAGGAGGACCTGCTGCCGCTCCTGGCGACGTACCTCGGGGTGGAGACCGTCCCACGCCGCGACTTTCCCGCCGCTCCGGTGCCCCTCGGCAACCTGAACGTCAAGTTCCTGAAGCACGCCAAGGTGATGCCGCTCGCGCAGACGAACGGCACCTTGCGCGTCGCCATGGCCGACCCGGCAGACTACTACACCATCCAGGCGCTCCAGGTCGCGACCGGGCTCGCCATCGAGCCGCGCCTCGCGCGCGAGCGCGACATCCTGGAAGGGCTGGACGCGGCCTACGGCAACGGCGCCGGAGCCGATGCCAGCGCCTCCGTCTCGGCCGAGGCCGACGTCGAGTACCTCTCGGACGACGAGGAGGACGTCAACCACCTGCGCGACCTGGCGAGCGAGGCGCCGGTCATCCGCCTCGTGAACCTGCTCATCAACCGCGCCGTCGAGCAACGTTCCTCGGACATCCACATCGAGCCCTTCGAGAACGAGCTGAAGGTCCGCTACCGAATCGACGGCGTGCTGCACGACGTCGAGACGCCGGCGCGGCGGCTGCAGGCCGCTATCGTCTCGCGCATCAAGATCATGGCGAAGCTCAACATCGCCGAGCGACGGCTGCCGCAGGACGGGCGGATCAAGCTCAGGCTCATGGGCAAGGAGGTCGACCTCCGCGTCTCCACCCTGCCGACGCTCTACGGCGAGAGCGTCGTGCTCCGCATCCTCGACCGCTCGAGCATCGTCGTGAACCTCGACGCGCTCGGCTTCCCCGAAGACACGCTCGGCCAGTTCAACCGCCTGATCACCAAGCCGTACGGGATGATCCTGGTCACGGGACCCACCGGCAGCGGCAAGACGACGACGCTCTACGGCGCGCTCGACAAGATCAACTCGCCCGACAAGAAGATCATCACGATCGAGGACCCGGTCGAGTACCAGCTCTTCGGCGTGAACCAGATCCACGTGAAGCCGCAGATCGGGCTCACCTTCGCGAACGGGCTGCGCTCGATCGTCCGGCAGGATCCCGACGTCATCATGGTGGGCGAGATCCGTGACTTCGAGACGGCGGAGATCGCCATCCAGGCGGCGCTGACTGGCCACCTCGTGTTCTCGACCCTGCACACCAACGATGCCTCCGGGGCCGTCTCGCGGCTCCTCGAGATGGGCGTCGAGGACTACCTGCTCGCCTCCTCGCTCCTCGGAGTGCTCGCGCAGCGGCTGGTCCGCCGCGTGTGCATGAAGTGTCGCCGGCCGGCCGAGATGGCGGTCGAGGCGATGCGGGAGCTCTCGAACGGCGACGCGGCGGTGCAGGTGTACGAGGGCGCGGGCTGCGAGGAGTGCGCGCACACGGGCTACCGCGGCCGCTCGGGCATCTTCGAGTTCCTCCTGGTGAACGACGCCATCCGCCAGCTGATCCTGAAGCGCGCCTCCGCCGACGCCATCAAGGATGCGGCCGTCGGCCTCGGCATGCGTACGCTTCGCGACGACGGCTGGGCCAAGGTGCGCGGCGGGAGCACGACGGTGGCGGAGGTGGTGCGGGTGACCCAGGAGGAGGTCTAGCTGGGCCTCCTCGACCGGCTCCGGCGCGCCGCGCGGACGGGCGCACCGGCGCCGCGGGTAGCGGTGATCGGGCTCGACGGCGTCGGCGTCCCGCTCGTCCGGGATCTCACGGCGCGCGGCCTGATGCCGAACCTCGCACGCCTCCTCACGGCGGGCACGCTCGCGCCGATGCGCTCGTCGATCCCCGTCATCTCGAGCGTCTCGTGGACGAGCTTCATGACGGGGCGCAACCCCGGCAAGCACGGCGTCTACGGCTTCACGGACGTGAAGCCCGGCACGCTCACGCTGTTCTTCCCGAACTTCGGCAACGTGCGGAGCGAGACCTTGTGGGACGTCGCAGGACGCGCGGGCAAGCGCTCGATCGTGCTGAACGTGCCCAACACCTATCCGGCCCGGCCGCTCGACGGGCTCCTCGTATCCGGCTTCGTCGCGGTCAACCTCGAGCGCGCCGTCCACCCGGCGAGCCTCCTGCCGCGACTCCAGGCCGAGGGCTACCGCATCGACGTCGACTACCTGAACGCCGACCAGCGGCCCGAGGTCTTCTTCGAAGACCTGGTGGCCACGCTGGAGGCGCGGCGCCGCGTCTACCTCGCGCTCGTCCGCGACGAGCCGTGGGACCTCTTCATCGGCGTGATCACCGAGTGCGACCGGCTCCACCACTATTTCTGGCACCAGTACGTCGATCCCGCCGCGCCCCACCACGCCCGTTTCCTCGACTTCTACCGGCGGCTCGACGACGTGCTCGGATCGCTCGTGGCCGCGCTGCCCGCGGGCGCGGCGCTGTTCATCGTCGCCGACCACGGACACACGCTGATCCATCGCGAGTTCTACCCGAACGTGTGGCTCCGCGAGCAGGGCCTGCTCGGTCTCAAGGCCGAGAAGCCGAAGGGCCTCGCCGACGTCGACCCGGCCTCCAAGGTCTTCGTCCTCGATCCGGGACGGGTCTACGTGCACCGCCAGGGACGCTTCCCGCTCGGGCCGGTCGGGCCCGCCGAGGCGGAGGACCTCCTCGGGCACGTGCGCGAGGGCCTGCTCGGGCTCGAGGACGAGAGCCCGGGGGGCCCCGGCGACGGTCACCCGGTGCCCCGCGTCTTCGCACGCGACCAGATCTATCGCGGGCCGTGTCTCGAGAGCGCCCCGGACCTGGTCCTCGACTTCACCGACGGCTACGACCCGAAGGGTGCCTTCGGGCGGACGGAGCTCTTCGGGAGGAGCGCGCTCACCGGGATGCACACCTACGCCGACGCCCTCTTCTTCGTGAATCGCCCGGGCGTTCCCACCGACGACCTGGACATCGTCGACCTGGCCCCGACCATCCTGGCGACGCTCGGCGTCGACCCGCCCGCCGACATGGACGGGCGGGTGCGTCTGCGCCTTGAACAGACGCCAGAGGCGCGAGTCTAAGCCCCAGGGGGGACCGCGATTCGCCGGCTCAGGTTGAAAACCAGCCCCTGCTTGCATATGATTCCGGCGGTTTTCCCGCAATTTAGACTCCGCGGCGCGGGGCGGTGACGGTGGGGCTGAGCGGGGGTTTTCCTTGGCGCAATTCCAGTATCGTGCGGCTGATCCTCAGGGGAAGATCGTCGAGGGGACGATCGAGGCGGCCGAAGTGGGTGGTGTCGTTGCGCGGCTGCACGACCGAGGCCTGGTCCCGATTCGCATCGGCGCAGCGACCGAAGGGACGCGGGCGGTGGCGCCGCGCGTCGCGCTGCCGTCGCTACCCGCGTTCGGGCGCCGGCGCATCAAGGGCCGCGAGCTGCTGGTCATGACCCAGGAGCTGGCGGCGCTGGTCTCCGCCGGCCTGCCGCTCGACCGGAGCCTCGCCACGCTCGCGGAGCTGTCCGACAACCTGGAGCTCCGCCGCATCGTCACCGAGGTTCTGCACGCGGTGCAAGGCGGCAAGTCGCTCACCGAGGCGCTCGCCCAGCACCGGGTCTTCCCGCCGCTCTACGTGAACATGGTCCGCGCCGGCGAGGCGGGCGGCTTCCTCGAGGGCGTGCTCCAGCGGCTCACCGAGTACCTCGACCGCGCACAGCAGCTGCGCGACGAGGTGCGCTCGGCGCTGACCTATCCCATCCTCCTCACCTTCGCGATGAGCGGCTCGATGATGTTCCTGCTCGTCTACGTGCTGCCCAAGTTCTCCTCGATGTTCGCCGACCTCGGCCGCGCGCTGCCGCTGTCGGCGCGGCTGATCCTCGGCCTCTCGGAAGGCATCCGGAGCTACTGGTGGGCCGGCGCCCTCGGCATCGCTGCCACCGTGGGAGGCGTGCGCTACTCGATCCGCACGCCACGCGGCCGGTACAGCTGGGACCAGTGGCGGCTCCGGCTCCCGGTGGTGGGCCTCGTGCTGCGCAAGATGGAAGTCGCGAGCCTCGCGCGTACCCTCGGCACGCTCCTCAAGAGCGGCGTGCCGATGATGCAGGCGCTCGGCATCGTCAGGGAGACGGCCGGCAACCAGGTCATCGGGCGCGCGCTCGGCGAGGTCGAGGTGGGCGTGCGCGAGGGCGCGGGAGTGGCCGAGCCGCTCGCCCGCTCGGGCGTCTTTCCGCCGCTCGCGGTGCAGATGATCGCGGTCGGCGAGGAGACCGGCCGCCTCGACGAGATGCTGCTGCGCGCCGCGGAGCACTACGACCGCGACGTCCGCGTCCAGGTGCAGCAGTTCACCCGGCTCCTCGAGCCCGCGCTCATCCTCGTCATGGGCCTCGGAGTCGGCTTCATCGTGATCTCGATGCTGTCGGCGATCTTCAGCGTGAACGATCTGCCGATGTAGGAGGGAATGCCTCATGTCACGGCGTACACGGAGCGCAGGCTTCACGCTCATCGAGATGATGGTCGTGATGGTCATCATCGGCCTTCTGATGGCCCTCGTCGGCCCGCGCTTCATCCGGCAGGAGGAGAAGGCGAAGGTGGGGGCCGCGCGAGCCCAGATCGAGCTCCTCGGGACGGCGCTCGATACCTTCCGGCTCGACGTGGGCCGCTATCCGAGCACGCAGGAGGGCCTCGCCGCGCTCCGCCAGCGCCCCTTCGGCACCGACCGCTGGGACGGGCCCTACCTGAAGAAGGACCTCCCGAAGGATCCCTGGGAGCACCCGTACTACTACCGCAGCCCCGGCGAGGGCGGCCGCCCCTACGACCTCTACTCCTACGGCGCCGATGGGGCGCCGGGGGGCGACGGCGACAACCGCGACATCACGAGCTGGGAAGGCGGCACCGGATGAGTCACGCCGCGCGCGGCTTCACGCTGATCGAGATGGCGATGGTGCTGCTCATCATCGCCGTCGCCAGCGCGCTGGTCGTGCCGATGATCGAAGGCGGCTTCGACAGCCGCGAGGTGCGGCGCGCGGCGCGCCAGCTGGCGGCCACCATGCACTACTGTCGGGGCGAGGCGGTCGCGATCGGGAAGCCGCAGGAGCTCGTGATCGTGCAGGCCACCAACACGATCAGCACGACCGGGGGGCGCTCGGCAGTCCTCAGCGACCGGGCCGTCATCGAGCAGATCCGGGGCGCCTTCGAGCCGGCGCCGGGCGTGGCCCAGATCCTCTTCTACCCGAACGGCGCGACCACCGGCGCCGACGTGTCGCTGATCAGCCGCCGCGATTGGCTCGAGAAGGGCCGCCCGAACCGCATCCTCATCCACCTCGATCCGTGGGTCGGCACGGTGTCGGTGCAGTGATCCGGCGACGTTCATGAGCCGCTCCCGCACACACGGGTTCACCCTCCTCGAGATCGCCGTCGCGCTCGCGATCGTCGGCATGGGGGCGGTCACCTGCCTGCAGCTCTTCAGCGGCAGCCTCCGGCTCCAGGATCGGGCGTCGCGCGAGAGCCGCGCGGTGCTCGCGGCGCGCGCGGCGATGGACGCGCTTCTCTTCCAGCCCGAGATCCGCGACCACAGCGAGGAGCGGACGAGCGGCGAGGGCTACCGCATCCGGATGCTCGTCCGGCACGCCGGCCCCGAGGAGGGCCTCCGGAAGTCGGAGCTCGGCTTCGAGTCCGAGCTGAGCCTCCGCTATCTGCAGGTTGAGGTCGCCTGGGAGGACGGCACGGGCATCAAGACGTATACGCTCAAGAGCCTGCGGGCGGCCCCGGAAAATGACTGAGCGGCCCGACGGATTCACGCTCTTGGAGCTCGTGCTCGCCATGAGCGCGCTCGCCATGATCACGGCGATCTGCTACGGCGCGTTCCATCTGGGCATCCGCGCGGTGGAGTCGGGCGAGCGGGCGGTGGTGACGGCGCAGCGGCTGCGCGTGGCCACCGACGTCCTGATCCGTCAGGTGAAGTCCGCCGTGCCATATCCCGCCCGCAACAAGGACGATGACGTGTACCCCTACTTCGTCGGGACGGCCACCTCGCTCACGTTCATCACCGCCAACGCGCAGCGGGGCGGCGGGGGCCTGGCCCGGGTCGTCTACCAGCTCGCCGAGGACGAGTCGTGCACGGTCGCGCCCTGCCTCGTGCTCAAGGAGACGCCGTTCTTCTCGCCCGACGTCCTGGGGCGCGAGCCGGTCGACAACGATCCGTCGCTCACGGGCGTCGACCTCTTGCACGGCTTCCGGAGCCTCAAGTTCGAGTACCTGATGAACGACGGCGCCGAGACCGAGTGGCGCGAGTCCTGGGACGGCCAGACGGACGAGATGATGCCGGCGGCCGTCCGCATCGTGGTGACCGGGCTCCCGGGGCTCGAGCTGGATGCCTGGGGACAGGAGATCCCGGTGATGGCGACGGCCTACGGCGAGAACACCGGCGAGGTAGAGGAGGAGGACTTCGAGGAGCCCGGCAATCCAAACGACCCCCTGGAACCCCTGCCCCCGGAGGATTGACGGCGACGAACCCCAACGTGCCCACCCTCCGCCGCCAGCGCGAGCGCGGCGTCGCGTTGCTCCTCGTCCTCTGGATCTTCGTGGTCCTCGGTGTCCTCGCGGTCGACTTCGCGCGCTACATCCGCGACGACGCGATGGCGGCCGTGAACTTCGCGGAGGAGACCCGGGCGTACTACCTGGCGCTCGCCGGCATGAACCGGACGATCTACGACGCCGACCGGCAGCACGAGCGCAATCCAACACCGGGCGCGCCCGCGCCGGCGCCGGCCGTCAAGGACGACGACGAGGACGATGACGACTCGATTTCCGCCGACGGGCAGTGGCACGACGGCGAGTTCGCCGGCGGCCACTACACGGTGCGCATGACCGACCAGGCGGCCCTCATCTCGCTCAACAAGGTCGACGACGCCGTCCTCACGCGGGTCATCACCAATCTCATGCGGGGCGGCAACGCCACGACCGGCATGGACCAGCGCCAGTCGAACGAGGTTGCCACCGTGGTCGACTCGATCCTCGACTGGCGCGACACCGACCACCTGCGGCGCGCGCACGGCGCCGAGAGCGAGTATTACCTGAAGCGGCGTCCACCCTACCGGGCGAAGAACGGCTTCTTCGATTCGCCCGAGGAGCTGCTGCGCGTCCGCGGCGTCACGCCCGCGCTCTACTACGGCCACGACGGCATGCCCGGCCTGCGCGACGTCTTCTCGGTCTACAGCCGCAGCCCGAACGTCCATCTCCGGTACGCTCCTGCCGCGGTGCTGCAGGCGCTGCTCGGTGTCGATGCGGACACGGCCGCGGACCTGGTCGCGCAACGGGACACGGACGACACCGGGTTCAAGCAGCAAGTCCTGGCGCAGCTCGCGGACCCGCACCTCATCGACCTCGCCAACCAGGCCGACGAGGAGCCCCGCACCGTGCTGCTCGAGGGACGAGCGGACACGCAGGTGCAACGCAACCAGTCGAGCGTCGCGGCGGTGGTGGACCTGACCGCCGAGTCGGCGGAAGGCGCGCGTGTGATCCGCTGGCTCGACCGGGCGCCATGGACGGGAGCGTTCACCCCGGGGAGCGCGGCGGCGCAGGGATGACGGTCGGCGAGCTCACCCAGCGCCTGCGGCGCGCGGACTTCCTCGACGGCCTCGGCATCTACGTCGGGGCCCACGAGGTCGCGCTGGCGCACGTCGTCAAGCGCTTCTTCAAGGTGGCCGTGCGCCACGCGCGGACCTACCCGCTGCCGCCCGCCGAGCGCGCCGCGGAGCGGCGCCAGGCGCTCGCCCAGGCCGTCCTCACCTTCGCGCGCGAGCACCGGGTGGACACGCGCCGCGCGTACCTCTGCCTGCCGCGCGCCGACACGGCGTTCAACCGCGTGCTGCTCCCGGCCGCCGCGCGCGAGAACCTCGCGCAGGTGCTCGAGTACGAGATGGAGCACCTGATCCCGCTGCCGCGCGACCAGGTGTACTTCGACTTCTCGGTGCGCGAGCTCGGCGAGGACCGCCTGGAGGTCCTCCTCATGTGCATCCCGCGGGAGGTCGTGCGGGTCTACCTCGAGGCGCTCGAGGACGCCTTCGTACGCCCGCGCGGCATCGTCCTCGCCTCGACGGCCATTGCCGACTACCTGGCCTTCTGCCGCGGTGGCCCGAACGGGCCGATCGGGCTGCTCGTCTCGGCGGGCGAGGCGGTCGCGCTCGCCCTCCTCACCGGCGGCCGGCTGGTGGCGAGCCAGCTCGTGCCGGCGCACCGCCTGACCGAGCCCGCGGAGGTGTCGCGGTCGCTGGCGCGCCAGCTGGCGGACGTGCTGATCTCCCCCGACGAGGTGCAGCTCTATCATTGGTCGCTCAGCAACGGCGCCGGGGCCAACGTGCCCGCGGTGGGGGAGGGAGATCTCCTAGGTCTCGCGAGCGGGCGCCTCGAGGCGCCCGCCGAGTTCTTCGAGTCCTCGGAGCCGACGCTGTTGCCTGCCGTCGGTGCGGCGCTCGATGCGGTGCGCGAGGGCACGGTCCCGCTGAACCTCCTGCCGGTCGAAGGCCGCCGGCGCTACGAGGAAGGCCTGTCGATCGCGACCATCGTGCTCGTCGCCGTCGCCAGCGTGCTGCTGCTCGTGTGGGGCGGCAGCACCCTCGTCAAGGACGAGCTGCTCCGGCGCCAAATGGAGGAGGGCCTCGTCGCCGTCGAGCCCCAGGTCCGCGAGGCGAAGCTGCTCCAGGACGAGATCGCGAATCTCCGCAAGCAGATCGACATCCTCAGCGCGGGCCAGGACCAGCGGGTCACGCTGCTCCTTCGCGAGCTCACGGATCTCGTCCCCGCCGACGCCTACCTGACCTCGCTCAATCTGCGCCAGGGCCGTCTCACCCTCGAGGGCTCGGCGCGCTCGGCCTCCGACCTGATCGCGGCGCTCGAGAAGTCGAGGCACTTCCACAACGTGAGCTTCACGTCGCCCACGACGAAGGCCGGCGACAAGGAGCGCTTCTCGATCGTCGCGGAGGTCGCGAAGTGAACCTGCGTGCGCTCTGGGAGCTGGCGCGCCGCTGGTATGCCGAGCACTCCGCGCGCGACCGGCGGATCATCGGCGGGGTCGGGATCGCGGTCGGGCTCTCGCTCGTGTACGTGGGCGTGGTGGAGCCGCTGCGCGGCTACCGTCGTCGCGTGGCGGAGGAGATCAGCGAAGGCCACGACCGGCTCGAGCGCGCCGCGCGCTTCGTGGCCGCGGTGGATACGCTGCGCGCCGAGCGTGCCGAGCTGAAGAAACGGCTCGCCGAGGCGCAGGGCCGTCTCCTGCCCGGCGACAGCGGCACGCTCGCCGCCGCCGCCCTCCAGGAGCGAGCCAACACGCTCGCATCCGAGAAGGGCGTCTCGATCCTCAGCACCCAGGTGATGCGCGAGGAGGCCGCCGACCCGTTCCGCAAGGTGGCCGTGCGCCTCACGCTGTCGGCCGAGCTCAAGCCCTTTGCCGAGCTGCTCTCCGGCCTCGAGTACGGTCCGCAGCAGCTCAGCATCCCGTTCGTCGAGGTGAGCCGCCGGGGTGCGGTGCCCGGTGCCAAGGGACCGCGGCTTCTCTCCGCCACGGTCGAGGTGAGCGGATACCTGCCCGCCAAGGACAAGGTGAAGGAGGTCGAGGCGGAACCGGAGGCGGGCACCGAAGGGACGCCCGGTGGCCCAGAGCCCTCGGGCCCCGGAGGACCCGAGGGCGCGCCAGGCGCCGGCGAACTGGTGCCGGGAGCGGAGCCGGGACTCCTGCCGGTGCCTCTCACGCCGCCGGCAGGGGCTGAGAGCGCACCGCTGCCGATCGCCCCGGCGGCGCCCGCGGCCGAGAACGCACCGGCGGTCGCGCCGCCGCCTCCGGTGGCCGCCGTGCCACCGGCGCCGGCCGACTCGCCACCGGCGGTACCCGCCGCGCCACCACCTGCTGCCGCCGTCCCGCCGCCGCCGGCAACCGTGCCGCCGCCCGCAGCGGAGGCGCGGCCATTCGCCCCACCTGCCCCCGCGCCGGCGGCGCCCGGAGCCACCTGATGGGACGCTGGGCGATCATCAACGCCGTGCTCGGCGTGATCGTCATGCTGCTCGCCCTCGAGATCGCACGGACCTGGGGGCGTGCGTTGCCGCCGGTCGAGGTGGCCGCGGGTCCGCGGACCCCGGCCGCCGCTCCGGAGAAGCGCGAGAAGGGTAAGCGCGCCGCGGCGGACAAGGCCGGCGCGCACGCCGACGAGACACCCGCCGCGCTGGTCACGGCAATCGCCGAGAAGGACCTCTTCGACATGAGCCGGCAGAAGGCCAGCGAGGAGACGAGAGGCGCCGAGCAGCCGCTGGCCGTCACTGGGCCGCCCGCCAACGTCACCCTCGTCGGGGTGCGCATCTTCGGTAAGGACCGGGAGGTCTTCATGACCGAGGCGGGAGCGCAGAAGCGGCTGCGCACCGGAGACCAGGTGGCCGGGTACACGGTCAAGGCGATCGACCCCGGCGGCGTGACCCTCACCTCGCCCTCGGGCGACACCGTGACCATGCCGCTCGTCGTCGACGCCAAGGGGGCGGCTCCAGCGAGGCCCCCGGTTCCCGTGCGGCCGGGAATGCCTCAACCGCCCCAGGCCGTCGGCTCGCCGGCCGCGGGCGTCCAGACGATGTCTCCAGCCGCCGGGGTCGGGGTGAAGCCGCCGACACCTGCCGTGGTGCCCCCCCGGCCTCCCATGGCGGGTGTGCCCGCGCCCGTTGCGCCGGCGCAGAATCCGCAACAGATCCAGCAGCTGCCGCCGGACGTGCGACAGAAGCTGGAGCACATGAAGCAGAACTCGGGCAATTCCCGTATCGGCCGCGGCCGGCGGTGAGGTAGGAGGACGGCCGCGGTGAGGGGGTGGATCGCCCGAGGAGGGGGCGCAGTGCAGGGGCGAAGGATCTCGGGAGCGATCGGGGTGGCGGTCGCGGTCGGCGTGGCGGCCTTCGTGGGGCCGGCGCGCGCGCAGGAGCAGGAGGCGGCGCCGCCTCCGCCCGCTGCCGCAGGCGACCAGCCGCTCGGCGAAGAGGAGGCGATGGTGCTCAACTTCGAGCGGGCGGACATCCGCGAGGTGATCCACAGCCTCGCGACCGCGCTCGGCATCAGCTACACGATCGACCCCCGCATCGAAGGGCAGGTCACCATCCGCACCAACGGCAAGATCGCCCGTGAAGACCTGTTTCCGCTGTTCAACCAGATCCTCCGCAACAACGGCATCGCAGCGGTTAAGGTCGGTGACATCTACCAGATCCTTCCCGTCGCCGAGGCGAAGACGCGGGCCATCGTGCCGCCGTCGGCTGCAGCGAGGCAGGGGGCGCGCGCCACCGACAGCTTCGTGATCGAGATCTTCCCCGTCCGGCACGTCTCGTCGGACGAGATGGTGAACATCCTGCAGCCGTTCGTCACCCCAGGCGGCGATGCGCTCTCCTACCCGCGCTCGAACCTGGTCGTGGTGACGGATCTGCAAACGAACGTCACGCGGCTGCGCGAGCTGGTCACCACGTTCGACACGGACGTCTTCCACAACCTGCACGCCCGTGTCTTCAAGATGCAGTACGGCGACCCGGACGAGCTCGCGAACGAGATCCTCGGGCTCCTCGCCCCCTACGGCGTGACGCCCACCGGCGAAGGCGAGGGCGGCGTCTTCTTGATCCCGCTCTCGCGGCTCAACTCGATCGTCGCGATCGCCTTCGACCCGGTCATGTTCACCGAGATCGAGCGCTGGCTGAAGCTCCTCGACATCCCGCCCGAGGAGAGCGCGGGGCGGCAGACCTTCGTCTACCCGGTGGAGAACGCCAAGGCGGCCGATCTCGCGGCAGTCCTGAACGAGCTCTTCGGCGGCGGTCCCGGCGGGGGAGGCGGCGGTCTCGGGCGCGCGCCGGGGGCGGCGCCTGCCGGCATCGGCCTCTTCGGCGCGGGCGGCGTCGGGGGCGGCGGCGGCCGCGGCGGCTTCGGCGGAGGCGGGGGCGGCCGGCGTGGTCTCACGGCCGCTGGTGGCGGGGGGGGCGGGTTCGGCGGTGTGGGCGGCACGCCCCAGCAGGGCGCGGGGGGCGTGCCGGGAGCGGGCGGAGGAGGGTTTGGAGGCCGTGCTGGCGGCACTGGCGGGCGGCTCGGCGGGCGCGGCATCGGGGGGGCCGCCGGCGGCGTGGGCGCGGGGGCTCCGGGCGGGGTGCCTGGAGCGCCCGGCGGCGCGCGCGGCATCTCGCTCCCCGGCGGGGTGGCCGGCGCGCCCGGCGCCCCCGGGCAGCCTCAGGGCCCGCCACCCATCTTCAAGCAGGAGGTACGCATCGTTGCGGACGACGTCACGAACTCGCTCGTCGTCCTGGCGACCAAGCGCGACTACCAGCTGATCCTCGACGTCGTGCGGCGGCTCGACGTCGTGCCCCGGCAGGTCGTGCTCGAGGTGACGATCGCCGAGATCGTGCTGAACAAGGACCTCAGCTTCGGCGTCGAGTACGCGCTCGCCGAGGGTCGTCTCAATCAGGCGATCCCGAACGTGCCAATGGGCACGGATCCGCTCTTCAGGAACCGGGGGAACCCGAGGGGAACCCACTCGCTCGGCGGTCTCATCGGGACCGCGCAACGGATCCCCTCGACCGGCGCGTTCGCAGTCATCTCCGATCGCAACAACTTCAACATCTTCATCAATGCGCTCCAGTCACGGACCAACGTCAAGATGCTTTCGACGCCGCACATCGTCGCGGCGGACAACCGCGAGGCTCACATCCTGGTCGGCCAGTCGATCCCGATCCTCACTTCGAGCTCGGCCAACCTTGCGGCAGGAGTCAACACGGCAATAGTGAACTCCGTCCAGTACCGCGACACTGGAAAGATCCTCACCATCCTGCCCCAGGTGAACTCAAAGGGGCTCGTCAACCTGCAGATCCGGCAGGAGGTGAGCGCGGTGCTGGCCGGGGCTACCGCCTTCGGCAACACGAACTCGCCGGCCTTCAGCACGCGCGAAGCGGAGACGACGGTGGTCGTGCAGGACGGCGACAGCGTGCTGATCGGGGGCATCATCGACGACACGCTCACCCACACCCGCAGCGGCATTCCTTTCCTGATGGACATCCCCGTGTTCGGCCGGTTCTTCCGCACGGAGACCGACAACACCGACCGCGTCGAGCTGATCGTGCTGATCACGCCCTACGTGATCCGCAACCGTGACGAGGCGCGCGACGTGACCGAGGACTTCAGCGATCGCATCGAGGGGTTCAAGCGGCTCCGCGAGGCCATGCGCGCGAAGCGTCGTCCGCATGCGCCGGCAGCAGCGGGCGCGGCGGACGCCGAGCCCGGGCCGGGGTCTGCGCCGCCGCCCCGCCGGCCCGACGTGGTGGCACCCGAGGGGGCTCCGTAGCGCGCCGGCCGGCCGCGCGGGGCGGCGCCCGGCGGCTTGCAGTGCGCCGGCCTCCACGGTAAGTACGATGGATTTCTAACCCGGCTGCGACTGTGAGGTGGGGCCGATGATCGTCCTCGTCATGCTGATCAGCGTCCTGTCGCTGGGATTCGCGGTCTTCCTCGCTCGCCAGGTGCTCGCGGCCGACACCGGCACGCCGCAGATGCAGGACATCGCCGCGGCGATCAAGGAGGGTGCGGAGGCCTTTCTCCGGCGGCAGACCCGGACGATCGCGATGATCGGCCTCGGCGTCGCGGCGCTCATCTTCATCCTCTATGCGGCGGTCCGGCCGCACAATCCGAACGACCCGACGACCACCTTCAACATGGCGATCGCGACCACGCTGTCCTTCGTCTTCGGCGCGCTCTGCTCCGGCATCGCCGGCTACATCGGCATGTTCGTCTCCATCCGGGCGAACCTGCGCACGGCCTCGGCGGTGCGCTCGAGCCTCAACCGCGCGCTGCAGATCGCGCTCCGCGGCGGCGCGGTCTCCGGCCTCTTCGTCGTTGCCATGAGCCTGCTCGGCGTGGGCGGCCTCTTCGCGCTCATGCGCGCCTTCGGCGTCGCCGATGAGAAGATCCCGCTGCTGATCGTCGGCTACGGCTTCGGCGCGAGCCTGGTGGCGCTCTTCGCGCAGCTCGGCGGCGGTATCTACACCAAGGCGGCCGACGTGGGCGCGGACCTGGTCGGGAAGGTCGAGGCGGGCATCCCGGAGGACGACCCCCGCAACCCGGCCGTCATCGCCGACCTGGTCGGCGACAACGTCGGCGACTGCGCGGGCCGCGGCGCCGACCTGTTCGAGTCGACGGCGGCGGAGAACATCGGCGCGATGATCCTCGGCAGCGGGCTGGCGGTGGGCGCCGCGAAGGCCGGCATCCACTTCACTGAGGGCATGCTCGGCGTGATGCTCTTCCCGCTCGTCGCGCGCGCCTTCGGTCTCGTCGCCTCGATCATCGGGATCATGGCCGTGCGCACGGACGAGGACGAGGATCCGATGCAGGCGCTCAACCGCGGCTACTACGTCGCGGCCCTCCTGGCGGTCGGCGGCTTCGCGGCGGCGACACGCTGGCTGCTGCACGCGCCGGAGCAGCCCGGCGCGTGGCTGCGGTTCTTCCTGTGCGGCCTGGTCGGCATCGCGACCTCGCAGGCCTTCGTCTACATCACGCAGTACTACACCGAGTACCGCTACCGTCCGGTGCGCGAGATCGCCGAGGCGGCGCAGACCGGGCCGGCCACGACCATCATCACGGGGATGGCGGTGGCGCTCGAGTGCACCGCGGTCCCCACCCTCGTCATCTCGCTCGCCATCCTCGGCTCGTACTTCCTCGGCCGTTCGACCGGCATCGCGAACGCGGGCCTCTTCGGGACGGCGGTCGCCACCATGGGCATGCTCGCCACCGCGGCCTACATCCTCGCCATGGACACCTTCGGCCCGATCACCGACAACGCCGGCGGCATCGTCGAGATGAGCCATCAGCCGGAGGAGATCCGCAAGAAGACCGACCGGCTCGACGCCGTCGGTAACACGACGAAGGCCCTCACCAAGGGCTACGCCATCGGCTCGGCCGCGCTCGCCGCCTTCCTTCTCTTCTCGGCCTACCTCGACGAGGTGCGCAACTACGGCTTCCCGATCGCCACCGTCGACATTGCGCGGCCCGAGGTGTTCGTCGGCGGGCTCCTCGGCGCGATGCTCGTCTTCCTCTTCTCGGCGCTCGCCATCCGCGCCGTCAGCCGGGCGGCCCAGTACGTCATCAAGGACGTGCGGGAGCAGTTCAGGGAGAAGCCCGGCATCCTCGCCGGCAAGGAGCGCCCCGACTACGGCCGCTGCGTCGACATCGTGACCCGCGGGGCGCTGCGCGAGATGGTCCTCCCCGGCGTCCTGGCCGTCTTCATGCCGATCGTCGTCGGCGTCGTCTTCCGCGCCGCCTTCCACGTGGGGGCGGAGTCCGTCGCCGCGCTCCTCATGGTCGGCACGATGAGCGGCATCCTGATGGCGACGGCCCTCAACAATGGCGGCGGTGCGTGGGACAACGCCAAGAAGTTCATCGAGACGGGCCAGTACGGCGGCAAGGGCTCGGACGCCCACAAGGCGGCCGTCGTCGGCGACACGGTGGGCGACCCGTTCAAGGACACGGCGGGCCCGAGCCTGCACGTGCTGATCAAGCTGCTCAGCACGATCACGCTCGTCATGGCGCCGCTGTTTATTTGATTCCGGGGACCCGTGCGGTGCTCGCGCGGCGGCGGCGCGCTGCGGCCCAACGCCCGCGCGGCTCCGCCGCGCGCCCCGGACCCCGTCGGCTGGCGTGACCGCTCTCGCGGTCAGCCTCCGCCGGGGGCTCGCTCGGCTTGACTCGTCGCTCGGTGGCGCTCACACCGAGCTGCTATTCCGCGTCGATCTACCGCCGCCGGCGCTCGGGGTAGACACCAACCGGGCACTTGGTCGCGCAATCGTCGACCAAGTAGACCGCCGTCGGGTTACCGGCTGGATTGGGGCAATACGCGACGAGCTCCGTAGGCGGCTTGCCCTGTCCCGTCTGATGGCACGTGACGACGAGTTGCCTCGGATTGTTGGCGGGAAGAAGCGTCTGGCAGCACACCTTCGGCGGCGAATGCTCGGCGGCAGCAATACCAGCGAAGAACCCGATCGCGAGGACAGCTCGCAGCGCCATCATGATAGCATCCTCCATCGAGGCTACCACGAGGGGTCGCCATTGCGCCAGCCTCGGGGCCACCTGCCAGCTACAGACGCGGCTGCATGCGCGGGCGCCGCGCGTCGAGTTTTCAACGCACGGAGTCATCCAGGTGCATGTGCCATGGGCCGCGCCGCCCGGGGGACGGGCTGGCATGCACGCGGCGAAGCCGCGCGCGGGTGCCCTGGGTTCGTGTTGGGCTCCCTATGCCCAGCGTGACTACGTCGCGCTCGCGACGCGCACTGCGCGCGGGCGCCACCAGGCGTAGAACGGCAGCCCGCTGGCGATGACGGCGAGGCTGCCCCACGTGTAGGCTGGCTTCGTGACGAGCAGGTCGACGACCAGCACGCCGACCAGGAGGAGGTAGGTCCCCTGGAGCCACGGGTAGCCGACGCCGCCGGGCCGTTCGCCGGTGCGGCGGGCGAGGACGAAGAGACCGCCCACGGTGAAGAGGTAGAAGACGAGCTCGGCGATGATCACGTAGTCGAGCAGGTCTCCGTAACGGCCCGAGAGCGCGAGCACGGAGGCCCACGCGCCCTGGATCCAGAGAGCGGGCCCCGGCACGTGACGCGCGTTCAGGCGCGCGGCGGGCGTGAAGAAGAGGCCGTCGCGTGCCATCGCCCAGGCGACGCGTGCGCCGGCGAGCACGAGCCCGTTGACGCAGCCGAAGGTCGAGATCATGACGGCCACGGCCATGAGCGTGGCGCCGACGGGCCCGCCGGCCAGGCGCTCCATCACCGCCGTGCCGACGCGGTCGGCGGTTGCGTGCTGGATGCCCCGCGCGAAGACGTCGTGGCCCTCGGGGCTGCCGCGAAGTGGAAGGACGTTCAGGTAGGCGACATTGGTCGCCAGGTAGAGCGCGCAGACGAGCACCGTGCCGAGCAGGAGCGCGCGCGGCACGGTCCTCGGCGCGTCGCGCACCTCGGCGGCGGCGAAGGTGACATTCGCCCAGGCGTCGGCCGCGAAGAGCGCGCCGACCATCGCCGCGCCGAGCTGGGGCAGCGTGTGCCTGAGGCCGTGCTCGCTCGCGAACGGCGAGGTGCCGAGGTTGGCGGTGCGCGCCGCCGGGTTTCCGAGGCCGAGGCCGAGAGCGACGACGGCCGCCAGGGCGCCCACCTTGGCGATGGTGAACACGGTTTGCACGAGCCTGCCCTCATCCAGACCGCGGGTGTTGAGGGCGGTCAGCGTGAGCACGACCAGCACCGCGCAGGCCTGAACGGGACTCACGCCGAGCGGCCCCATCGTGACGAGCCGGGCCGCCGGTGAGAGGGCCGCCCAGAAGGTCCCCGCGAAGGTCGCGAAGGCGACGGCGACGGCCGCGATCGTGCCCGTCTGGATGACGAGCACGAGCGTCCACCCGTAAAGGAAGCCCCACAGGGGCCCGTAGAGCTCGGCCAGGTAGACGTACTGCCCGCCCGCACGCGGCATGGCGGCCGCGAGGCGCCCGTAGCTCGTCGCGCCGGCCACGGTGAGCGCGCCGGCGAGCACCCAGACGAGCAGCAGCCAGCCGGGCGCCGGCAGCCGCCGCGCGATGTCGGCCGACACGATGAAGATGCCGGAGCCGATCATCGAGCCCGCCACGAGTGCGGTCGCGTCGACGAGCCCGAGACGCGCCTCGAGATGGTTCCTCACGTGCTCTCCGTGCAGCTGGCCTCCGCGCGGCGAAGCTGGTAGAGGGCGCCGCGATGCTCGAGCAGCTCGTGAGCGCGGCCACCGGTTTCATCGTGGCGGCCATCTCGGCGGGCGGCTATGCCGGGATCGTGCTGCTGATGGCGATCGAGAGCGCCTGCGTCCCGCTGCCGTCCGAGATCATCATGCCGTTCGCGGGCTACCTCGTCTATCGCGGCGACCTCGGGCTCGCCGGCGTCGCCGTCGCCGGCGCGCTCGGCTGCGTCCTCGGATCCCTCGCCGCGTACGCCGTCGGCGCCCGCGGCGGGCGGCCGGCGATCGAGCGGTGGGGTCGCTGGGTGCTGCTCTCGCCGCGCGAGCTCGCGCTCGCCGACCGCTGGTTCGCCCGCTGGGGACGGCAGACGGTCTTCTGGGCGCGGCTCCTGCCGATCGTCCGCACCTTCATCGCACTGCCCGCAGGCGTGGCGCGCATGGAGCTCTGGCCCTTCGTCTGGCTCACGTTCGCGGGATCGCTGCCCTGGTGCTGGGCGCTCGCGTACGCCGGACTCCGGCTGGCGGAGAACTGGCACCTCGTCCGTGAGAAGCTCCACGGCGTCGACACCGCGGTCGCCGCGCTCGTCGCCGTGGCCCTCGCCTGGGCGCTCTGGCACCGCGTCCGCGCGCTCCGCCACCACCAATCAATTTAACACGGGGCCCCGTGCGGTGCTCGCGCGGCTGGGCCGCGCTGCGCTCCTCCGATGGCCCCGGACCCCGTCGCGCGCCCGCGGCGAAGCCGCGGGCGGCTCCTACAGCACACGGGGCCCGTGCGGTGCTCGGGCGGCTGCGCCGGTTCGCTGCTGCGATGCCCGGGACGCCGTCGCGCGCCCGCGGCAATGCGGCGGGCGGCTCCCACAGCACACGGGGCCTGGTGCGGTGCTCCGGCGGCTCCCGAGCGCGGGGTTGCGCTCCGCAGCGACGACACGCAGCGACACGCAGCGACACGCGGTTTGACCCCTGCGGGGGAACACGTTAAAAATTGCGCGGTTCGCGGCCTCAGGCGGTCCGCGCGGGCCACGCGGCACCGCGTCGCGGACGGCTCGCCGGTAGCTCGAAAAGGGATCCCCGATGGCGACGATGATCACCAGCGAATGCATCAATTGCGGCGCCTGCGAGCCCGAGTGCCCGAACACCGCCATCTACCAGGGCGGGGTCGAGTGGCAGGCGCCCGACGGCGCAACGCACCCGCCGCTGTCGAACGACATCTTCTTCATCGTGCCCGAGAAGTGCACGGAGTGCGTCGGCTTCCACGACCACGAGGCCTGCGCGGCGGTCTGCCCGGTCGACTGCTGCGTGCCGAACCCGGACATTCCCGAGACCCACGAGGTGCTGCTGGAGCGCGCGCGGGTGCTGCATCCCGAGCTGACGATCGCCGACGACGCCCCCTCGCGCTTCAAGAAGGACGGCGCCCCGGCCTCCACTCCCCAGGGGAACGGGCACGCCGCGGCCGCCCCCGCGCCGGCCACGCCGGCACCCGCCGCGCCGAAGGCGGCCCCGGCACCGGCGCCGCCGAAGGTCGCCGCGCCGGCTCCCCCGACCCGTGGACGGGTGGAGAAGCCCGCGGCACCGCCCCCGAAAGCCCGCCGGGCGCCAACCTTCTCCGGCGAGCTCCAGATCGAGTACGACCAGCTCGTGGCGGAGCTCGGCGCGCCGCGCCGCCGGCTGCACTCGCCCGCTGCCCTCCTTCCCCTCGGTCTCCTCGCCGCCGGGCAAGGCTTTCTCGGCGCGCTCTCCCCCGCCATGAAGCAGCGCATCGACGCGTCCGTCTCGGATCGGCGCTTCTTCGACCCACAGCTCGCGACGGCGGCGAACATCTTCCTGAACATCGTCCTCTATCCGGTCGCC
>Ga0209056_10001390_pt1 | contig 26732 bp, 20 predicted proteins | sample GraSoiAngelo_114_FD_185876 | JGI IMG/M metagenome (GOLD analysis project Ga0209056, IMG submission 185876) | Grasslands soil microbial communities from the Angelo Coastal Reserve, California, USA - 14_0903_13_40cm (SPAdes) (version 2) | ecosystem: Environmental > Terrestrial > Soil > Grasslands... | reverse complement strand
CCGCCGCGCGCGCCGCCATCTGCGTCATGGCGCTCGCCATGATTCCCTGACCGCGGACCGCCTCGACAGTGTATGCCCCCTCGAGCAGCGCCTCGTCGGCACGGAGACGCGGGTAGAGGTTCCCGAAGAACCCGCGCACTCGGTCGTTCGCGCTCGCGAGCACGAGCCACTCCATGAAGTACGGTCCGCCATCCGGCGTGACGGCGACGTAGCACGTCTCGAGGCCCGACCGCAGGATCCGCCGCTGGCCGAGCCGTTCGAACATTTGATCGTCGCTGAGGCCGGGCGCGGTGAGATCCAGGAATGTGAGGTCGTCTCCGGAGATCAGGGGGCGCACTACGATCGGCAGCTTCGCGGCGGGCGCGGGAAACGGCACGGTCAGGTCACGGCGGAGACCGATCGAGCTGCAGTTCGAGTACAACCGGTGCGACACGACCCGCCACACCCGTCCCGCGTGCCCCGTGATCAGCAAGCGCACGAGATCGCGCAGCCGCAGGAGCCATCCCCGCATCTACACCACGTCCGACACTAGACCGAGCATCTCCAGGTAGGGTAGCGGGTCCAACAGCCGGACGCCACCGACAGCCAGGCTGACCCTGCGCTCCAACGTCACCGAGGTCGCGTGGCGAGCTCGGCCGCCCACAGCTGCAGGGCCGCGACTTGTCGAAGGGTCGGCGCAACCAGCGACCGGCGGCGATGCAGCGTGTCGACCGCTGCGGCGGGCGTGATGCCGTCCCTGGCAACGAGCCACGCGGCGTAGAGCGTGGGGGCACGTCCGGATCCCGAGCCACAAAACACGAGCACCGGTCGCTTCGCGGCACGGGCGGCCGCGAGAAACTCGACGCCGGCCCGCAGTTGGGTCACTGTGGGACCGGCTCGATCGCGCACCGGAAGCCAGAGCACCGCGGCCGCCGACGCGAGCCAACCGGGCGGGGACGCTTCACCGACCAATGAGACGACGTGCGTCACCCCGGCGGCCTGCAACTCCCGCCAGCGGCCCCGCGACGGCACGCCGGCAATCCAGCAGCCGGATTCCACTTCCGTCGGCCGATTGCCACGCCGTTCGTTACGGACGCTCAGCCACGTCAGCCACGCCGAGCGCACAAAGGCGCGACGTCCGAGCCAACCGTCGAGGAGTCGCTCGACGAGGATCATGGTGCTAGCCTCGGGGTCCGGCGCTCGCTGCTGACGGCGTTTGAGGAGGGGGCGGAGTATGGTGGCTGAGGTGGAGGATGCCGCGCCCCACCATGGCGCCGATGAGCGGGAACGGGTCGTCCCAGGCGAACGCTCGCTTCGCCTCGCAGCTGAGCGTCCACGCGAGCCACGCTCGCCACGAGATCCCCGCCGCCCGTGCCGCGAGCACATCACGCCACGGGTTACACCAGCGCACACCGGCTCGCGCCGTCCCGATGCGCGGGCGGGCCTCGCCGACCAAATCCGCGTACACGAGCGCCGGGATGTTGACGCCCGCGCGAGCGCCCAGATGATGCCACAGGTTGAAGCGCGGATTGACCTCGAGCAGGTACAACCGGCCATCGGGGGCGCGCTTGAAGTCGAGCTTGGCGACACCGCGCAGCTCGAGGCGCGCAACGATGTCTCTGCCCAAGGCCGTTACGTCGGGCGCGTCGCTTGTGACCAGCGCGGTGCTGAAGCCGTAGGCGGTAGGCCATGTGCGGATCTTACGTCCCGTGAACTCCGCGACCCTCGCGCCGCGGTCGTCAACGTACACGTGGTAGCTCTCGACCTGTGTTTCCGCACCCGGAATCAGCTGCTGGACCAGCACCGGCAGCCGCGCGGCGGCGAGGCGCGGCCACAATTCGCGCAACACCGTCGGCGACTCGACGCGGAGCGCTTTCGCTGACCCGCCGATCGCGGGCCACGCTTCGTCGCGGCGCGGCGGCTTCAGCATTACGGGGAAGTCGAGGTCGAGCGGTGCGGCATCCGTGCGCGGATCCAGCACTCCGCCCGGAGGAACGGGCAGGCCGAATCGCTCGGCCAATCTCTGAAATCGGGACTTGTCCACCAAATCCTCGACCAGTTCGCTCGCGGGGACAACGAAACGGAACCGGCGTCGCAACCGCTCGCGTGCGCGCGATATGAAGAGCACGTAGCGATCCTCATCGTAGAACAGAACGGGCGGCTGGGGTGCGGCGGCGGCAAACTGCTCCAGGAGCCCGAGCAGCGCGTCCGGGGAGTCCCGGGGATCCGCCCAGTCGAGCTTGACCCGAGCGAGGCGCGAGTAGCGCGCCGGCTCGCCACGCGGCACCGAGACCGCACATGGGACTCGCGCCAAGGTGAGTGCGCGCAGCAGATCCGTGTCACCCAACACGCACGCGAACGCGCTCACTCGAACCGCGTCCCGTCGCACAGCACCGTCGCGATCCGCTCTCCCGCACGTCCATCCCAGCGCTCGAGCACCGGCGGCGTGGGCGGCCGCGCGGCGCGAGCGGCCTGTGCCGCCTCGCGGATCACCGCACGGCGCGGCGGCACCAGCCGATTCGTGCCCGCCTCGCAGGTAATCGGTCGCTCCGTTGACGGCCGGACGGTCACACAGGGCACCCCGAGCCAGGTGGTCTCCTCCTGCAGGCCACCCGAGTCCGTCACGACGAGTGCGGCGTCCGTCACGAGACTGAGCATCTCCAGATAGGGGAGCGGGTCGAGCAGGCGCACGCCCTGCGCGATCGCCTTGCCGTTGAGGCGGCCGATTTGCGCCCGGGTCCGCGGATGCACGGGAAACAGCACCGGTCCGTCTCGCGCCAGCAGCGTCAGCGTCTCCAACAGCTCGGCGAGCGTTTCCGGGTCATCGACGTTGGCGGGCCGGTGCAACGTCGCGACCGTGTACCCACCCGGCGCGAGCCCGTGGCGGCCGGGCGCGGCCAGCGCGCGCGCGGCGGGCAGGGCGACGATGAGCGAGTCGATCATCACATTCCCGACGAACTGCATCCGCGCGGTGGGCAGGCCTTCCTGATGCAGATTCGTCAGGGCGTCGCGCGACGGTGCGAAGAGCAGATTGGCCAGATGATCGGTCACGATGCGGTTGAGCTCTTCGGGCATCGTGCGGTCACGGCTCCGCAGGCCCGCTTCCACGTGACCGACGGCTATGCCCAGCTTCGACGCCACCAGCGCGGCGGCCACGGTCGAGTTCACGTCGCCATAGACCAGCACGACATCCGGTGCCTCCTGCACGCACACCGGCTCGAGACGCTCCATGACCGACGCGGTCTGTTTCGCGTGTGACCCCGACCCCACGCCGAGCGCGTGGTCCGGACGTGGCAGATGCAGATCCCGGAAGAAGGCGTCGGACATCTCGGGATCGTAGTGCTGTCCCGTGTGGACAATGACGTGCCGCGCGTTGCGCGCCGCGAGGGCCCGGGCGACCGGCGCGAGCTTCATGAAGTTCGGCCGCGCGCCGACGACGGAGAGGATGGACGGGGGAATCAGAAGATCCGGGTCAGCGTGTAGACCGTTACGGGGATCGACAACAAAAATCCCCCAAACCGCAGCACGTCGCCGGTGCTCGTCCGGCCGCGGTGGGGCATCACGTATTGATCGCCCGCGACCAGACCGGCGTCGTCGATCGTCCTCCCCTGCGCGATCGCCTGTTGCAGCGCCTTCCCCTGCCAAATGGGGCGTCCGGCGCGATCGATATGGAGTTTTCCCAGCTCGGCCTCGGGCGTGGGGCCGCCGGCGGACATGAGGGCGTCCGACAGCAATGCCTCAGCCGGCACCCCGTAGAAGCCCGGCCGTACCACGGCCCCCTCGATGGAGAGGCGGACGTACGCGCGTGCGCGCACGACAGGGTCGCGCAAGTTCTGGCCGAGACGCCGCGTCATGTACGGCTGCAGCTCGGACCGGAGCACCCCCGCCAGCGACACGTCGCCGATGACCGGGAGGGTGATCGCCGATCCGAGACCGACTGTGAAGGTATCGGACAAGGCGGTCTCACCCTCGACGGCGAGCAGGATACGATCCCCAACCTTGAAGTCGCCCTCGGTCAACCGCTGCCGAATGGACGCCGCTTCCCGGGCGGCCTCGCCCCGAACGGCGGTAGAGGCACGCGTCGATTGCACCAGCTGTTCCAGATTCTCGGCGCGCGCCTCGAGCCGCTGGCGGGTCGCGCCCAGCCCCACGGCGACAGCGCTATCGCCGCCCGGCGCCTGCGCCGCCACGGACCGCGCCGCGCACAGTGTCACGGCGACGGCGATCGCCATGCGGAGAGTCGTCATGGTATTCCCGCCCCTGTTGGTTTGGATTCTTCCGACAGCAGCATCTTGCTGGCCTTGCCTTCGGGGTCTTCTTCCCAGACCTCGTATCCCTCCAGGGAATACGAGTAGTAGCTGTAGGCGGTCCCCGGCCGCACGTCGTTCATGATGGCGCCGAGGACGCGCAGCGGCAGCCGGTGCAGCATCTCCACCTTCGCCTCCGCAAGGCCGCGATCCGTCACGCCGGTGCGGAGCACGAGCAGCACGTTGCCGGTCGCGGCCCCGAGCGCGTACGGATCCACACCCGCCGCGAGCGGCGCGCTGTCCACCAGGATCACGTCGTACGACGACCGGAACGTCGCCAGCAGACGCGGCATCGCGTCCGAGCAGAGCAGCTCGGGGCCGCGGTGCATCCGAGACCCCGCGCCGATGAACGACAGTCGCTCGTGCGGCGTGTTCTGCACCGCGAGCTCCGGCGGGATGCTGCCGGCGAGCACGTCGGTCAGGCCAGGACGACGAGCCCCGCGCAACGGCCGGTGCAGCGCGCCGAGCCGGACATCGCCGTCGATGAGCAGGGTACGGAATCCCACGGCGGAGAACGCGTAGGCCAGATTCGCGCTGACGAACGATTTTCCCTCGCCGCGTCCGGCACTCGTGATGGTGGCCAGCAGTGGGCCGACGGCCCCCGCGGCGTGGTGCACGTTGAGGCGAATGCCGCGCAACGCCTCGACCGCCCGGGCGCCGTCGTCGGCATCGGCCTCGGGGCCGCGGTGCTTCCCGAGCGGTTCGCGACGCGGGGCGGTTTGCCGCACATGCGGCACGGCCCCCAGGATCGGCAGGCCCATCGCGCTGGTGATCTGATCGGGACGGCGCACCGTGGGATCGGCCCGGTCGCGGACCACCGCCCCCGCCACACCGACGCCGAAACTGGTCAAGAACGCGGCGATGATGAGCAGCGGAGCGGTGTTGCTGGCGGGCCGGGACGGCCGCACCGCACGCTCCAGAATGCGTACGTCGGGGAGCGTGCTGACCTCCGCCAACCGCGCTTCCTGATACCGGTGCTGGAGATTCGAGAACAGCTGTTCTGCGTTCGCCTGGTCGCGCGCGAGGCGGATCTCGGAGAGGGCGACGGGCGGCGCGGTCCGCAGATCGCGCGCGATCGAGTCACGCTGCTGCGCGAGCACCTGTTCGCGCGCCGCGAGTCCCGCCATGAGCGTGCGCGCCAATCCCGGAATGACGCGCCGCGACAGGGTGTCGACCTGCAGCGCCAGCCGACGGACTGGCGGGTGGGTGTCGGCGTAGCGGAAGCGCAGCGCGCGCAGCTCCGCCTGACGATCCGTCAACTCCTTGAGCGCGGCGGTCAGCTCGGAAGAGCGCTGCACCGATCCGATCATCGCCAGCCGGTCGACCGCCACCCCCGAATCCGCGGACCGCGTCAGGAGCTGCGCGATCGCGGCACGATCGCGCTTGAGCTCGTCGAGCGAGACCTGGAGATCGATGTAGCTGGCATAGGTCGGGTCGGCGGTGATGCGCCGGCCGTCGGGCCCCTGCGCCGGCCCCTCCGACGGACGCACCGCATTCCGAACCCGAAATGCCGTCAGCGCCGCCTCGGCCGTGCGGAGATTCGTCTGCGCGTGATCGAGTTGGTCCTGCAGAATCGCCGTCAGCTCCGTGAGCCGCTGGCGTTTCAGATCCGCCGCGGCGGCCACAAACCGATCGGCGACCGAGTTCGCGATCCCGGTCGCCTGATCCGGATTCGGGCTGCGGCGCGCGATGCGCACGAAGTTGCCTTCCTGCCCCGCGCGAATGCGCAGCTGTTCGCTGAGCTCCACCGCCGCCTCGCTGATCGTGGCCAGGGTGAAGTCGACGCTCCCGCCAGGCCGCACGGCATTGGTCGGCGGCGTCCAACTCACGCCGAGCATGCCGCCCACCGGATCACCCCAGCTCCCTTCCTGCAACACCTGCTGCTCGGCGACATCGAGGAGGCGGAAGGCCTTCCCTTCCCGGTCCAGGAGGAGCCGGTAACGACCCGGCCGGATCTCCCCGGTCACGGTCAGCGTCGCCAGCGCCGCGTTGTCGTCGGCCGACTTGGGCCTGAGGTAGAGCCGCCATTGCCGCACGACATCATCCAGGACGACGTGCGAGCGCAGCAAATCAAGCCATCCCGTCGCCGAGCCGAACAGCTCGCCTTGCTGGATCGGCCCCCGATCCTGCTCGCTACGGGAGGCCTGATCCGGGATTTCGAGCCACACCGTCGCGTGCGCCTCGTAGGCCGGCTTGAGGAAGCGCGCGCCGAGGACTCCCGCCACTGTCCCGACGGCGGTGACAGCGATGATAAGCCATTTGGACGCCCGCATGGCCGTCACCACCCGACGCCAGTCGTCTGCCACCGCCGGTGTCAGCGGCGGCTCGGCTTTCCGTGCCGCGCTTGAGCGCGCCGGAACGACGAGCATCGGTGCCTTCTTATCGGGAGTCCACTCGCTCGTCATCGCCTGGTATCCGGGTTGCGTGGTGAATGGGTCGTGGGCCCGTCTCTCGGAGCGTCCAGCGCGCCGCGTGGTGCAAGGGCGATACCGCGGCGGGGCGTCGCCGAGCGATGCGTAACGCGCGTGTCGCCGCGTGATATAGCGCACAGTCGCGCCCAGCGGCGCAGGCGGCGCCGGTCGAGTGTCACACTTTCGACACACCTGTGAGTCGTTGTGCGCGCCGACCATCTTGACAGCGCGACCAAGAACTTGTCTCTTGTGTGACACACAAGCGCCCGCACCGCAGCGCTGCACGGCGCCGGTAGGGACAGGACGGCGTACTAGGCGCGGGGGGCGGGAAACGAATGCGCGCAGCAACCTACCACGACGGCAACGGTGCTCACTCCGCTGGAGCGACGGGTGCAGAAGCAACCGCGCTCAGCGACCTCATCTCCACCTCTCCAGCGGTCCGGCAGAGTATTCGCATTCTAGTCGCCGACGACGAGCGCATCCTCCGCGATAGTTGCGCGAGTGTGCTCAACGCCGACGGGTATCACGTCACGACGACCGGCCGCGGTCGCGAGGCGCTCGATCTGCTGCAAACCCGAGTCTTCGACATCGTCCTGCTCGATCTGTACATGTCCGATGTGCCCGGGATGGAGTTGTTGCGCACGGCGCTCGGCACGCATCCCGATACCATCGCAATCGTGATCACGGGGAAGCCCAGCGTCGAGTCCAGTCTCGAAGTGTTGCGCGCTGGCGCCACGGACTATCTCCCCAAGCCGTTCACGGGGACGCAGCTGCAGATCATGGTGGGCCGCGCCGCGCACGCGGTGATCGTCGCGCGCGAGACGCGCGCGCAGGAATCCTCCCGCCCGGCCGGCGGGAACAGCGACAAGGTGCTGTTGCTTGGCACGGCGCCGCCGTTCCGCGCCGCCATCGAACAGGCGCGCAAGGTCGCCCCGACGAATGCCTCGGTGTTCATCACGGGCGAAAGCGGCGCCGGCAAGGAGCTGATCGCGCAGTTCATTCACGCGCACAGTCACCGGAACGCGCGTCCGCTGATCGCCGTGAATTGCGCCGCGCTCCCGGAGCCGCTGCTCGAATCGGAGATGTTCGGCCACGTCAAAGGCGCGTTCACCGGCGCCATCCGCGACAAGGCCGGCTTGCTCGAGATGGCGAACGGCGGCACGCTGTTCCTCGACGAGTTGATCGAGATGGCCACGCCGATTCAGGCCAAACTGCTGCGGGTCATCCAGGACGGCGTCGTGCGGCGCGTGGGCAGCGAAAACACCGACGCGGTGATCAACACGCGCTTCATCGCCGCGACCAACCGCGATCCCGACGAGGCCGTGCGCAGCGGCGCGCTGCGTAAGGACCTGTTCTACCGGCTGCGCGTCGTCCCGATTCACGTGCCGCCCCTGCGGGAGCGGCCCGACGATATCCCGCTCCTGGCAGCGTATTTTCTCGAGCACTCCTGGCGCGCGCACCGGGGTGGGAAGGAAACGCTGCCGACGTTGACGAAGGCGGCGATGTGGGCGCTGCGCGCCTATCCGTGGCCCGGGAATGTGCGCGAGCTGCAGAACGTGATCGAGCACGCGGCCGTGCTGCTCGAGCCGGGGGCCAATGTGTCGCCCGAAGACCTGCCGTTCATCGCCGATGCCGGCGCGGAGCCCGAGCCAAATGCCGCGGCGGATAACGCACTGGCCGACGGCGGCTACTACACCGCCCGCGAGCGTCTGCTGTCCAAGTTCGAGCGGCGGTTCCTGACGAGAGTCGTGATTCGCGCGGGCGGCAACCTGTCGAAGGCCGCCAGGCTGGCGCATATCGATCGGACGTCGTTCTATCGGCTCATGGAGCGCCACGGCCTGCAGCGCGATTCGCTCGCGAACACGCCGGACGAATAAGCCGTCCGGCGTCGCACGCCTCACGCACAACTGTAACTCGGGCGCCTCACAGCGCCCGCCCTCCCGCCGAACGCCCCGTGCTAAGTAGTTGCAGACCTTTTCGTTGGCGTGTTATCGGCCGCAGCATGTGACGTGCGTTCGCCCCCATCGGATACCTACGACGGGAGTGAACGTGGTCGGAGCACCAGCGGTACCGGTTGGGAGCCCGGGGGTCGGGGGGACCGTTCCCCGCCGGAGTGAGTTTCTGCCGTTCGCCCCGCCATCCATCGGCGAAGAAGAGATCGCCGAGGTCGTGAATACGCTGCGCTCGAGCTGGATCACGACCGGACCCAAGACTCGGGCATTCGAATCCGATTTCGCCGCCTATCTGCAGGCCCCCGGCGCGCTGGCGGTCAGCTCGTGCACCGCCGCCTTGCACACCGCGCTCGTGACCTCCCGCGTCGGACCAGGCGACGAAGTCATCACCACGCCCATGACGTTCGCCGCATCGGTGAACGTGATCGAGCACGTCGGGGCGCGCCCGGTGCTGGTCGACGTCGAGCCCGACACGCTCAACCTCGATCCTCGCGCGGTCGAAGCCGCGATCACGCCGCGCACGCGCGCGATCCTCGCGGTGCATTACGCCGGCCACCCGGCCGATCTCGACGCGCTCTGCGCGATCGCCGACGCCCGCGGCTGCCTGCTGATCGAAGACGCCGCGCATGCGCTCCCGGCCCGCTACCGCGGCCGCCCTATCGGCGGCGGTCCCCGGGGCAACCCCGTCGCGTTCAGCTTCTACGCCACGAAGAATCTGACGACGGCCGAGGGCGGCATGCTCACGGCGGCGCCGGAGTTCCTCGCGCAGGCGCGGATCGTCGGGCTGCACGGGATGAGTCGCGACGCGTGGAAGCGTTACGACAAAGGGGGCAGCTGGTTCTACGAGGTGCTGCTGCCCGGCTTCAAGTACAACATGACGGACATCCAGGCGGCGCTCGGGCTCTGGCAGCTGCGCAAGCTGGCGCGCTTCCAGCAGCGGCGTGCCGAGATCGTGGCGCAGTATCACAGCGCCTTCGCCGAAGAGCCCGCACTCGAGCTCCCCGTGACGCGCGCCGAGGTCGACCATGCGTGGCACCTCTACGTGCTGCGCCTGCGCCTCGAGGCGTTGACGATCGACCGCAACCGGTTCATTCAGGAGCTCGCCGCGCGCAACATCGGCACGTCGGTGCATTTCATCCCGATCCACCTCCACCCGTATTACCGGGACCGGTACAGCTTCTCACCGCTGAGCTTCCCGGTCGCCTATACCAGCTACGAGCGGATGCTCAGCATTCCCCTGATGCCGAGCCTGACGGATCGCGACGTGGGCGACGTGATCGAAGCCGTGCGCGACGTGGTACGGACGTTTCGCGCATGACGGCCAAGCGGGCGCTCGATATCCTGCTGGCGGGCCTGGCGTTGCTCGCCGTCGCGCCACTGCTCGCGCTGCTCGCGATCGGCATCCGGCTCGCCGCACCCGGCCCCGTGTTCTATCGCGCGCAGCGCATCGGGCAACACCGCCGGCCGTTCACGATGTACAAGCTCCGCACGATGCGCGTCGGTGGGAGCGCGTCGGCGAGTGTCATTACCGCGAACGGCGACCCCAGAGTCTTCCCGCTGGGGCGTCTCATGCGACAGGCGAAATTCGACGAGCTCCCGCAGCTGTTCAACATTCTGCGCGGCGAGATGTCCATCGTCGGGCCGCGTCCCGAGGATCCGCGCATGGTGGAGCGGTTCTATGCGCCTTTCCACTATAACAGCCTCGCGGTGCCGCCCGGTCTCACGAGCCCGGGCAGCATCTACGCGTACACGCACGGCGAAGCCCAACTCGATCCGCGGGACGCGGAGCGCTCTTACGGGGAGCGCCTGTTGCCCATCAAGATGGCGCTCGATCTCGTGTATGTGCGCCACGTGTCGGTCGGCTACGACATCGCGCTCATCGGGCGAACGATCTGGATGCTGGCGACTGCCCTGTTCGGTCGCCGGACATTTCCCCTCCCACGCGAGCTCCCCGAAGCCCAGCGGATCATGCAGCTGGCAGGCGATACGCGGATGACGGCATGATGCCGCCGGTGAGCGATCGCGCTCCGCCACCGGCCCTCCGCACGCCGACGTTACTGGACCGGTTGGGCGAAGCCCTGGACCTCGGCGGGGTCAGCTGCTGCCAGTGGAAGGGGCACTACAAACGATCCTACTGGGAGAGCGGCGCCGGTGACGTCGACCTGCTCGTCGATCCCGCCTTGTCGGAGCGTCTCGACGGCGTGCTCGATCGGCTGGGGTTCAAGCTCGCGCTCCCGACGCCGGAGGGACTGATTCCGGGGACCACCAGCTGGTTCGGCTATGATACGCACCAGCGCGCGCTCATCCATGTGCACGTGCACGTGCGGCTGACTCTGGGCGGCTACTGGACCACGATGTACCGCCTGCCCATCGAGCGCGCCCTGCTGGACGCCACGGCTCCGCGCCTGCCCTTCGCCGTTCCGGAGCCCGAGCTCGAGTTCCTCATCTTCGTGTTGCGCTCCGTGCAACGCTACCGCCTGCTCGATCTGTTCACTCAGGGTCAGCCGCGCTGGCTGCGCGCGGCGCAGCCGGAGTTCGCGTACCTCCTCGCGCAGGTCGATCGCCGGCGACTCCTCGCGAAGCTCGAAGAGCTGTTGCCCACCATCGACATTGCGTTCTTCGATGCGTGCGCCCGGTCGCTGCGCCCCGGCGTCTCGCGCTGGCTGCGGCTGTGGCTCCGGTGGAAACTGCATGGGCGGCTGCGCCCCCACGCGCATCGGCCCCCGGACGGACTGCTGCTGCGCCGCGTGGGACGCAAGCTGCGGCTGTTGCCGCGGCCCCCTGGTCTGCGTCTCGCCCACGGCGGCAGACTGATCGCGTTGCTGGGCGGCGACGGCGCGGGCAAGACCACCTGCACGGCGGAGCTCGCCCGGTGGCTCGGCGCCCAGCTCGAGGTGCGGACCGCCCACCTCGGCCGGCCGCCGCGCTCGTGGACCACGCTCTTCATCGGCGGGCTCCTCAAGGTCCGCCGCGCGCTCCGTCGCAACGGCCAGCAGGGCACGCCAGGCGTGCTCGAGCTGTTGCGCCTGGTCTGCACCGCGCGCGACCGCTATCTGCTGTTCATGAAGATGCGCCGATTCGCGGAGGCCGGTGGCATTGCCCTGTGCGAACGCTATCCGGTTCCGCAGAACCGCCTGCTCGTGGGTCCGGAGATCGCGCGGCTGCTCGGTCACGGGCGCGATACGCCAATCGCCCGCTGGCTGATGCACCTGGAACAATGGTACTACCGCCGCATCACGCCGCCCGACGTCGTGATCGTCCTGCTCGTGGATCCGGAGCTCGCCGTGCGGCGCAAGACCGACGAGCCCGCGGACTACGTCCGGGCCAGATCCCGCATCATCTGGGAGACCGATTGGCAGGCGACGAGCGCGCGTGTCGTGGACGCGGGACGACCCCTCGCAGAGGTCATCGCCGCGCTCAAAGGCATCGTCTGGTCGGAGATCTAGACATGCCCGGACGCCCGGCGGTGATCGAGCTCGTCGGTCCCGCCGGCGTGGGGAAGACCACGCTGTCGCTGCAGCTCGAGGCGAGCGGCCAGGGACTGCGTGGCACGATCTGGTTTGTGCCCCTCGTGCGGCTCGCGCGCAGCGCACTCTGGCAGCTGCCGACGGCGTTCGCGCTGTATCGCGAGACGGGCCGCGTGCTCTGGGACGAAGTCAAGCACCTCGCCCGACTCGATGCGCTGCACGCCTCCCTGCGCGCGCCGCGCTGGCAGGGCGCGCGCATGGTCGTGCTCGACGAGGGTCCGGTCTACACTCTCAGCTGGCTCCAGGTGATCGGACACCCGCGCTTTCGGGGTGGCCCGCCCCCGTCGTTCTGGGAACACACGTTGCAGCGGTGGTCACGCAGTCTGGATGCGGTCGTGGTCCTCGACGCGCCGGATCACGTCCTCACCGACCGCATCCGCACGCGCGACAAACCGCATCTGTTGAAGGACGGCAGCGTGGACGACGTGTCCGCGTTCGCAAACGCGTATCGCGTCGCGACGGAGCGCGTGCTCACCGATTTGCAGGCCCTCGGCGGCCCGCCGGTCCTGCGCTTCGAAGCCGGCGAAAGCGGCGAGCAACTGGCGCAACGACTGCGCGACGCTTTGGGGCAGGACGTCCATGCGCGTTGAAGCAGTGACTGCGCCCAGCGCCCCGGCCACGCCGGCACCGCAGGCACCCGCATTGACACGGCGGGCGTCGCTCAACGCCGTCCAAGCGCTGCTCGATTACGGCGGGAAGCTGCTGGTGGGCTTCGTGGTGACGCCGCTCCTCGTCACCGGTCTGGGCGCCTCGCTGTACGGTGTCTGGGAGATCCTCAGCCGCCTGATCGGCTATATCACGGCCGCGGATGCCCGCCCCACCGAAGCGCTGCGCCTCGTCATCGCCACGCGCCAAGGACTCAACGATCCGGCCGGCGATCGGCGCGCCGTCGGCAGCGCGCTCGTCGTGTGGCTCATTTTTCTCCCGCTCGTCATCGCCGTCGGTGCGGCGTTGGTGTGGCTCGCGCCGCTCATCACGAAGGTCGATGGCGCCGCGCGGCCGGCGGTGCAGCTGGCGACGGCGCTCCTCGTCGCCACGTTCCTGCTCGGCGCGCTGGCCGCCGTGCCCGAATCGGTGTTGCGCGGCATGAACCTCGGGTACAAGCGCATGGGCCTGCAGGCCGGACTCAGCCTGGCCGGCGGTGCGTTGATGGTGTTGGCCGTGCGGCGCGGTCTGGGGATTCCGGGGCTGGCCTTGTCTCAGCTTATCCTCGGGGGCCTGACCGGCGCCTGCTTCTGGCTCCTGGCCCGTCGCTACGTGTCGTGGTTCGGCGTGGCGTCGCCCAGTCGTCCCGAAGTCCGTGCCCTGCTCGGGATCAGCGGCTGGCTCGCGGGTGGCGAGCTGATCGCCAAAGTCTCGCTCGCGAGTGACGTGCTGATTCTCGGTGCCGTCGTGTCGTCGTCTGTGGTGACGACGTACGTGCTGACCGGGTACGCGTCCCGGCTTGCCCTCGGTCTGCACTTTCTCGTCGTGGGGTCGGCCATGCCGGGACTGGGCGGCGTCCTCGGCGAACGGCAGTTCGCGCGCGCCGCGCAGATCCGGCGCGAGCTGCTGGCGCTGACGTGGCTCTTCTCGATCGTCATCGGCGCCACCATCCTGCTGTGGAATCGGTCCTTCCTCGCGCTCTGGGTCGGCTCCGGCGGTGGGTCGCAGCCGTACGCCGGGTCGTGGGTGAACCTGCTGATCGTGCTTCTCACCATCCAGACCGCCCTGCTGCGGAGCGATGCGTACCTGCTCGACGCCGCCTTGCAGCCGCGCGCGCGCGTCATCATCAGCGCGATCGCCGGTGTGCTGGCCCTCGGCATCGGCCTCGCGCTGACGCCCGCACTCGGGATGGCAGGCGTCTGCCTCGGGTTGCTCGCCGGGCGGGCGGTCCAGAGCATCGCCTATCCCGTGCTGGTCGGCAGATCGCTGCGTTTGGGAGCGCGCCCACACTGGCAGTCACTCGTGCGCCCGATCGTGGCGAGCGTGCTCGTGCTCGGCGCCGCCGTGTTGGTCAGTGACCGCCTGGTGGCGCCCAACTGGATCGCCTGGGTGGCTTTTGTCGCGGCGAGCGTTGCGCTGCTGGTCCCGCTGACGCTCGCCGTTGGCCTGCCCGCCCCGGACCGGCAACGCGTCGTGTCGCGAGTGCGGGAGATCTGGCGCGGCGTGGGAGGGTTCCGCCGTGGCTGAGCCACGCGCCCATTTCACGGTGCGCTGGGGCCTGTATATGACGCTCGCGTCCGTCCCGTTCGAGCTGCCCCAACGGGTCACGCTCCCGGTGGAGATCCCCACATTGGCCGGCGCGCTGTTCCTGGCGGCCACCTTGCTCCAGCCGCAACGCTGCTACGGCCGGATTCCCTCGGCCGTCTGGGCGTTCTTCGCGTTTCTCAGCGCCTTCGCGCTGTCCACCAGTCTCAATTTTCTGACCGATTCCGGCGAGGTCTTGCACGTCTTTCTGCTCGTGCTGCAGGGGGTGTTGATCTTTTGGGCGGCGTCGAACCTGCTCGAAGACGAGAAGCTCGCGGGGGGCGCGCTGTTCGCCTTCGCCGTCGCTTGTCTGGTGCGGGCGGCGTTGCCGATGCTGGGCATTGGCCGCACGGCCACCACCGTGTGGACGGGCGGAGAGCGGCTCACGGCGTTCGGTCAAAACGAAAACAATGCGGCGATGTTCCTCGGCGGTGGACTCATCGTGCTGCTCGGCATCGGCTTCACGCGGGCGCGCCTGTTGCTCCGCCCCCGCCTCCTGGTCGTCCCGGGGTGCGTGCTGATTGCCTACGCGGTCGTGGAGACGGGATCGCGGGGGGGCCTGCTCGCGCTCGCGGCGGGCCTCATTACGCTGTTCCTCACGCGGGGTGCGAATGTCTGGGCCCGTGTCCGGAGCGGTGCGTTGGCGGTCGTGACGCTCGTGATGATCGCCGCCTTCGCGTATGAGACGCCCATGATGCGCAACCGGCTCACGGACACGGCACGATCGGGCGCCATGGCCGGCCGCGAGGATCTCTATCCCCTCGTCGGTCAGATGTTCGTCGAGAAACCCATCCTCGGCTGGGGACCGCTGAACAACCAGTACGAGCTCTCGATCCGGGAAGGCAACCGGTTTCTCAATCGCGCCCGCCGCGACGTGCACAACATCATCTTCGAGACGCTGACGGCGACCGGTCTGGTGGGGGCGTTTGCGTTCTGTCTCGGGATGTGGATCTGTGGGCGCGCCGCGTGGCGGGCGCGGGTCGGGCCGGAAGGGGTCCTGCCCTTTGCGCTGCTCATGGACGTGCTCGTGGCGAACATGAGCGGCAACTGGATGGCCTCGAAGCTCCTGTGGTTCGCGTTCGCGTATGCGATCGCGAGCGCGCGCGCTTGTGTAACGCCCGTGCCACAAAAGGAGCTCGACTCCACTGGAAACGCGTCGCTAACCGCTGTTCCTGCCGGCGTTTAAGGGTGTGCGCCTCACCGTACGGGTTCTGCATAAGGGTCGCCTCATGACGCCACACGAATCGGACAGCATGGTGGGCTTCGTCTCGCCGCGCACCGGCGCAGCGTTGTCGCCCGACGGGGAGACCCTCGTCTCGACCGTCGGCGAGCGCGTGCCGGTCGTGCGATCCATCCCGCGCTTCGTCGCCTCCGATGGGTACTCGGCGGCCTTCGGGCTGCAGTGGAACGCGCACGCTCTCACGCAGCTCGACAGCAGCACCAACGCCGGCCTTTCGCGCGAACGACTCGAGCGGTGTCTCGGCATGCCGCTCGAGCGACTCGCCGGGTTGCGCGTGCTCGAAGCGGGCTGCGGCGCCGGTCGCTTCACCGAGTTGATGGTGCAGGCCGGCGCGCTGGTGCATGCCGTCGACCTCAGCTCGGCGGTGGAGGCGAACCGGCGGAACGTCGGGGCCGCACCCAATTACGTCGTGGCCCAGGCCGATATCCGCGATCTGCCCTTCCCTGCCCGGACATTCGACGTCGTCTTTTGCCTGGGTGTGCTGCAGCACACGCCCTCGCCGGAAGCGAGCATTGCGGCGCTGTGGCGCATGGTTGCGCCCGGCGGACTTCTCGTCATTGATCACTACAGCTGGACGCTGTCACGCCTCACGAAGCTGGCGCCGTTGTACCGGCTCCTGCTGAAGCGACTGCCCCCCGCCTCCGCGAAGCGAATCACCGATGCACTCGTCGATGTGTTCTTTCCGATCCACTGGGCGGTGCGGCGCGTGACGCCGCTGCAGATGCTGCTCAGTCGCGTCTCCCCGTTACTCACGTATTGCCACGTCTATCCGGAGCTGACGCGCGCGCAGCATAAGGATTGGTCCCGGCTCGATACCTATGACGAGTTGACCGATTGGTACAAGCGCCTGCGCACGACGGGACAGATCCGGAGCACGCTCGCGGCGCTCGGGGCCGTCGAGGTCGACGCAGTGTATCGCAACGGCGTCGTCGAGGCGCGGTGCCGGAAGCCGTGGCAGGGCCCATGTGCGGCTTAGCCGGGCGCTTTGATTTCGGGACGCTTCCGCCAGCACCCGGTTGGCGGGAGCGCGCCGCGCGGCTGCTGACGCACCGCGGCCCCGACGGCGAGGGGCACTTCGCCGATACGCACTGCGAGTTGGTGCATCGGCGCCTCGCCCTCATCGATCTGTCTCCCACCGGCAACCAGCCGCTCGCCAATGAGGACGGGCAGATCCTCGTCGTATTCAACGGCGAGATCTATAACCATCGCGAGCTGCGGGTCGTGCTGCAGCGCCAGGGCCATACGTTCCGCGGCACGTCGGACACCGAAGTGCTCGTCCATCTCTACGAAGAGATGGGGGAGCGGATGGTGGAGCAGCTCCGCGGCATCTTCGCCTTCGCGCTGTACGACCGCCGCCGCCGCGTCCTGCTGCTCGCGCGCGATCGCTACGGCGTGAAGCCGCTGTTCTACGCCACCGTCGGCAGCGAGTGGGTGTTCGCGAGCGAGATCAAGGCGATCGCCGCGCATCCGCGCTTCCGGCCTGCCCTCGATCGGCAAGCGTGCTACGACTATCTCGGCCTCGGATACGTTCCGGAGCCGGCGACGGGGTTCGCGAACGTCCGCGCCCTGCCGCCCGGCACCATGCTGCGGATCGCGCCGGAGGGTGACCGCGCCCGAGAGGTCGCGTTGCACCGGTCCGTCGCCCGGCCGGACCGCGAACGTCTCGAAGCGGATGCGACCGACCAGGTCGCCGAGCGGCTGCTGCGCGCGGTCGATGCGCAGGCCGTCGCCGACGTCCCCGTCGCCGCGCTGCTGAGCGGCGGGATCGATTCGTCGCTCGTCGTCGCCGCGTACTGCCGCTCCAGCCGCCCGGACATCGCCACGTTCAACGTCAGATTCCCCGACGCCCGCGACGACGAGACCGCGACCGCACTCGCCGTGGCGAAGCACTACCGCACCCGGCACGAGGTGATCGATCTGCCCGCGCACGATCTCTCACCCGACGCCGTGCTCGGTTTGATGCGCCATTTCGACCAGCCCTTCGCCGACACGAGCTTCATCCCCACGTACGGCATCGCGCGCGCGATCCGCGAGCGCGGGATCATCTGTACCCTCTCCGGCGATGGCGGCGACGAAGGCTTCGGCGGCTACCAAAGCTTCTGGCGGCTGAATCGCCTCGTGCAGCTCATGCGGCTGCCGGACTGGCTGCAGCACGTCGCGCGGGACGCCGGCACCCGGCTCGCCGCGTGGACCCAGGATCTGGGGCGGCAGGTGTCGAAGGCGGCCGCGCTCGCGCAGGCGGGGCGCGAGGCACCGGCCGTTTTGTTCGCCGGCTTGGCCAACTACGTGACCGAAGAGCAGAAGGCCGAGCTCGTGCCGGCCGCGGCACGCTTCGGCCTCGAGCCGGTGTATCGGTTGTACGAGACCGAGCCCGAGCCCGAGGCCGACGATCTCGAGGCGCTGTCGCAGCGGCTCACGGAGAGTTTATTCGCGCTGAGCTTGCCGTCGGACATGCTGCGCAAGGTCGACATGATGAGCATGCGGGCGAGCATCGAGGTCCGCGTCCCCTTGCTCGACGAAGCGGTCGTCGACGTCGGGCTCGCGCTGCCCCACAGCCTCAAGACCGACGGCCGCACCGGCAAGCGCGTGTTGCGGGCATTGGCGGAGCGCTGGCTCCCCCGCCGCGTCGCGCGGCATCCGAAGCACGGGTTCCAGATCCCGCTCGATCGCATGGTGTCCGCCGGATTCCACGCGGCCCTCGATGACACGCTGCTCGCGCCGAACGCACGCACGCGCGGCGTGTTCGATCAACCGCTGGTGCGGCGCTGGCTGCGGGCGTTTCGCGATCGCGCCCCGGGCGGCGCGTTGAGCCGCGGCGGACTGTATCAACGGATCTTTACGGCGCTCGGCCTCGAGGTGTGGCTGCGCGAATTCGGACTCGCCTGGTGACCGCGGCCGATCGTCCGACGATCTCGATCGTGCTCCCCTGCCGCAACGAGGAGCGCTACATCGGCGCGTGTCTCGACTCCATCCTCGCGACGACGTATCCGCTCGACCGCATCGAGCTGCTGGTCGTCGACGGCGAGAGTGAGGACCGCACCCGGGAGATCGTCGCCGAGTTCGTCCGGCGCCACCCGGGCGTCCGCCTGCTCGAGAACCGGCGCCGCATCACCCCGGCGGCCCTGAACGTGGGCCTCCGCGCCGCGACGGGCGAGATCATCCTGCGCATGGACGCGCACGTCGTGTACCCCATCAACTATATCCCGCGTCTGGTCGATGCGCTCCTCACCAGCGATGCCGACAACGTCGGCGGCATCATCGTCACGCTTCCCGCCGACGGCAGCACGATGGCACGCGCCATCGCCGTCGGCTTGTCGCACCCCTTCGGCGTCGGGAACGCCTACTTCCGCATCGGGGTGGGCGCGCCGCGCTGGGTGGACAGCGTCCCCTTCGGCTGCTTCCGCCGCGAGGTGTTCGATCGCATCGGGTTGTTCGACGAGGAGCTGATCCGGAATCAGGACGACGAGTTCAATCTCCGCTTGATCAAGTTCGGCGGCCGCATTCTGCTGCTCCCGGACGTCGTCTCGTACTACTTCGCGCGCCGGTCGCTGTCGGACCTGTCGCGCATGTATTACCAGTACGGCTACTACAAGCCGCTCGTCGCGCGGAAAGTCGACGGCGTGATGACGCTGCGGCAGCTCGTGCCCGGACTGTTCGTGCTGACACTGGCCGGGACGGCCGTCCTGGCCCCGGTGCTCCCGCTGCTCCCCGTCACTCTCGGCATCGCGGGCGCCTACCTCACGGCGCTCGTGGGGTGCGTCATCGGGGCCGTGCGGCGCCACGGGTGGCGCTGCGCGCTCGCGCTCGCCGCCGTGTTCCCCGCAGTGCATTTCAGCTATGGGATCGGCTCGCTGCGCGGTGCGGTCGATCACTTGCTGCAGCGGCGCCGGACCCGCCGCGATCCCACCGTCATCCCGTTGTCCCGATGACGCTCGCGCGCACGTTTGAACCCGTCGTGCCCCTGACGGCGGGCCACCCCCAAGTGGCCGCGTTCACCTATCACGACGTCACCGACGACGCGACCGACTCGGGATTCCAGCGGCCCGCCGCCATGCGGTACAAGCTGACCCGCTTCGCGTTCGCCCAGCAGCTCGACGCGATCGCGGCCGCGGAAGGCGAACCGCCGAGCCTGGTCGTCGACGTGAACCTCGCGCTTCCCGGCCGGCACCGCCTGCTCACATTCGACGATGGGGGGCAAAGCGCCGTGACTGCGGGCGACGCGCTCGCCCGCCGCGGCTGGCGCGGCCATTTCTTCCTGGTCACCCGGCTGATCGGGACGCGCCGCTTCCTCAGCGTCCCCGAGGTTCGCTACCTGCGCAGCTGCGGCCACCTCATCGGGAGCCACTCGCACACCCACCCGGACATCTTTCGCGAGCAGCCACGCACGCGGATGGACGAAGAGTGGCACGTGAGCGGGGACATTCTCGCGCAGCTGTTGGGCGAGCCGTGTCTCTCCGCCTCGGTCCCCGGGGGGGACATCTCGTCCGCGGTGATGGACTCCGCCGCCGACGCCGGCTTGCGCTATCTGTTCACGTCCGAGCCCTGGCTGTCGCCGCGACGCGTGCGGGGATGCTGGATCCTCGGCCGCTATTGCCCGACGACGGCGACCCCGGTCGCGCAGGTGGCGGCCCTCGCACGCTTTCGGGGTTGGCGCGGCGCATTGCTGCTGCGGCGCCTGAAGGAGATGGCCCGCGCCAGTCTGCCCGGCCTGTACCGGCACTACGTCCGCGTCCGCACCCGCGAGTTTGGCGCTGAAGGCGCCGGCGGGAGCGACTGACATGGTGACCGTTCGCAGTGCCACGGCCGCGGAATGGCGCGATTGGGATCAACTGGTCGCGCGCTTCCCGAACTGCCGGATCGTCCATCAGCGCGCCTGGATCGAATGGCTCGAGGCGTGCCATTGCGGTACGCCCTTGTGCCTCGTCATCGAGCAGGATGGCGAGGTGATCGGGGCCAGTCCCGGGTTGTTGTCCCGGCTGGGACCGTTGCGCCTCTACGGGTCGCCGCTCCCGGGCTGGCAGACGCCCATCATGGGTCCGGTGTTCGATCCCGCGAAGATCCAGACGCGGGGCTTGGTGATGGCGCTGCTGTCCTTCCTCGAGAAGCGGCAAGGCATCCACCACGTGGAGCTGCTGAGCGACACGCTCGATGCCACGACGATGCAGCAGCTGGGCTTTCGCGCGGAAGGGGTGCCCACTTATCGCGCCCCGCTATACCCCGGCGACGAGAAGCGCGCGTTCACGGCGCTCAAGGACAGCGCGCGCCGCAACATTCGCCGGGCGTCGAAGCTCGGGCTCACGACGCGCTTCGAGGAAGACGAGAGCTTCGTCGCCGAGCACTACGCGCAGCTGCAGGAGGTGTTCGTGCGCGGCGGCAACACGGTGTCCTTCGGCGAGGCGCGCGTCCGGGAATTCTTCCGCCGGATGCAGGCCGCCGGGAAGCTGATCGCCGTTTCGGTGTCGCTCCCCGACGGCGTCAGCATCGCGTCCGGCCTGTTCACGGCGGACCGGGGGGGGGAGCTGCTCCTCTGGTCGTGGGCGCATCGCACCGCGTACCGCTGGTTCCGTCCCACCGAGCTCATGACCTGGACCGTCATGCAGCGCGCGATGGCGGCGGGGTGCGCCACCTTCGACCTGATGGGACTCGGCGAATTCAAAACGAAGTTCGGCGCCGAGCTCGACATGACGAAACAACGGTGGGTCCGGAGCCGATACCGCTGGCTCACGTCGGCCCGCGACCTGGCGGAGCGCGGCTACCGCTGGCAGCAAGGCGTCCGCGGCCGCCTGGCGCGCATGCGCAGGTTCGGCTGGGGCCAGGCGGACGAGCCCGAGCGCGTGGAGAACCCGGCATGACGCGCGCCGTGGGACGGTGCCCGATGCGCGTGCTCATGGTCACGACCGAATGGCCGCGCGTGCCCTGGGGCACCGCGCAGTTCGTCGCGCGTCAGGCGGCATACCTGCGCGCCGCCGGCATCGAGGTCGAGGTATTCCAGTTCCACGGCCAGCGCAACCCGCTCAACTACGCGTCGGCCTGGCTCGAGGTCCAGCGCCGGCTCTCGCGCGAGCGCTTCGATCTGGTGCATGCGCAGTTCGGCCAGAGCGCCCTGCTCGCGCTGCCGAAGCGTGTGCCGCTCGTCATTACGTTCCGCGGCGATGACATCCAGGGGATCCTGGACGACCAGGATGGACACCTCTCGCTGGCGGGTCGAGCGCTGCGGATGTTCTGCCGCTGGGTCGCGCACGCCGCCGATGCCGTCATCGTCGTGTCGGCGCACATGCAGCGCTACGTGCAAAACGGGAAGCCGGTGCATGTGGTGCCGTCGGGGATCGACCTCGACCTGTTCCGGCCGCAGCCGCAGGCGCCCGCCCGCGCGCGCCTCGGATTGCCGGCCGACGAGAGCCTCGTGCTGTTCGTCGGCAATCCCAAGCTGGCGCGCAAACGCTTTGCGCTCGCGCAGCGGGCCGTCGAGCTGCTCTCGGCCACCATGCCCGCGCGGCTCGTCGTGGGCTGGCAAGTGCCGCATCCCCAGATCCCCGATTATATGGCCGCGTGCGACGCGCTCGTGTTCACCTCGTCGCAGGAAGGTTCGCCGAACGCCGTGAAGGAGGCCCTCGCCTGCAACCTCCCGGTGGTCTCCGTGCCGGTGGGCGACGTGGCGGAGCGGCTGGAGGGCGTCGCCGGCTGCGAGCTGTGCGCCGACGACCGGGCCGAGACGATCGCGGCCGCCCTGGCGCGCGTCCTGACGAACCGCGGGGGACAGTTCGACGGCCGCGCCGCGGTCCGCCAGCTCGACGAGCACCTGCTCACCCAGCGGGTGATCGGCATCTACCACGGCGTGCTCAACGGACGTGCCCCCGCATGAAGATCGTCCTTCTGAGCCAGTACTATCCGCCGGAAATCGGCGCACCGCAGGGCCGGCTGTCCGGACTGGCCGCCGCCTTCCAGCGGGAGGGGCACACCGTCACGGTGCTCACGGCGATGCCGAACTATCCCAGCGGCCGCATTCATGCGGGGTACGGCGGGTTGCTGCGCCGCGAGGTGCGCGACGGCGTGCAGATCATCCGCACCTTCGTCTATCCGACGCAGCGCGCGGACTTCCTGCATCGCTTGTCGAGCTACTTCTCCTTCGTGGTCTCGTCGGCGATTCTGGGAGCGTTCTGTCTCGAGCGACCCGATTACCTGATCGTGGAGAGCCCACCGCTCTTTCTCGGTCTGGCCGGAATCTGGCTGAGCTGGGTGAAGCGGTGCCCGATGATCTTCAACGTCGCCGACCTGTGGCCGGAGACCGCCGTCCGGATCGGCGTGTTGCGGCGCGGCGGGCTCGCGCACTGGATCAGCGAGCGGCTCGAATGGTTCTGTTACCGCCGCGCCAAGTTGGTGAGCGGCCAGACGCGGGCGATTGTCACCGATATCACCGAGCGCTTCCACTGGTGTCGCACGTACCATTTGTCCAACGGGGTCGACAGCCGGACGTTCCATCCGGACCGCCGGACGGCGGCGGCACGCGCGACCCTGGGGCCGGCGGACACCTGTGTCGCGTTCTACGCCGGCTTACATGGCCTCGCACAGGGTCTCGATCGCGTGCTCGAGGCCGCCGCGCTGCTCGCTGACACGCCCATCCGCTTCGTCCTGATGGGCGACGGGCCGACCAAGGCCACCCTGATGAATCAGGCACGCACGCTCGGGCTCAAGAACGTGACGTTCATGGACCCCCGGCCCACGAGCGAGGTGCCGCCGCTCCTGGCCGCCGCCGATATCGTGCTCGTGCCACTGGTGACCCACATCCCCGGCGCCACGCCCTCGAAGTTGTACGAGGCGATGGCGAGCGGCCGGCCGGTTCTGATCGTTGCGGACGGCGAGCCGGCGGCCATCGTTCGTGACAGTCAGGCGGGACTCGTTGTCGCCCCCGGAGACACGGCCGGCCTGGCGTCAGCCCTGCGCGCGTTGTCGGGCGACCCGGCTCTGCGTTCTGCGCTCGGCGCCAATGGTCGTCGCACCGCCGAGCAGCTCTTCAACCAGGCAGAGATCGACGCTCGCTTCGTCGCGTTCCTCGAGCAGGAGAACGCGCGCGCGACCTCAGTGCAGGAGACCGCACGCTCCGCGACCCGCGGCGAAGTGCTGTGAGCGATACCGCGCGACCATTGTCGGTGCTGATGCTGACCAGCGAGTGGCCCCAGGACGCTGGTCACACGGCGCACTTCGTGAGACGGCAAGTGCACTTTCTGGAGGCCGCCGGGGTCCGCGTCGAAGTCTTCCCGTTCCGCGGAGCCAAGAGCCCCTTCCGATATGCGTCGGCATGGCTGCATGTCCGGCGGCTGCTGGCGCGGGGCACATTCGATCTGGTCCACGCGCAGTTCGGCCAGAGCGCGCTGCTCGCGCTGCCCCGCCCCCGCGTCCCCCAGCGCGTGCCGCTCGTCATCACATTCCGCGGCGACGACCTTCTGGGAATCGTGGGCGACGGGGGACGCAAGACGCGCGCGGGCTGGGTCCTGCAGCGGCTTTCCCGGCTCGCGGCGCGCGCCGCCGACGCCGTCATCGTCGTCTCGGCGCACATGGCGCGCTATATCCAGAATGGCAAGCCGGTCCACGTCGTCCCGTCCGGGATCGATCTCGACCTGTTCCGGCCGCTGCCGCAGGCGCCCGCCCGCGCGCGTCTGGGACTGCCGGCGGATGAACGGCTGATCTTGTTCGTCGGAGACGCCACCGATCCCCGCAAACGCGGCGACCTCGCCCAGCGCGCCGTCCAGCTGCTCGACCCCACGCATCGCGCGCGCCTGATCGTTGCGTGGCGCGTGCCGCACGAGCACATCCCGGACTATATGGCCGCGTGCGATGCGCTCGTCTTCACCTCGCTCCAGGAAGGCTCGCCCAACGCCGTGAAGGAAGCCCTCGCCTGCAACCTGCCGGTCGTCTCCGTGCCCGTGGGCGACGTGGCGGAACGGCTACATGGCGTCGCCGGCTGCGAGCTGTGTGCCGACGACCGGGCCGAGACGATCGCGGCCGCGCTGGCGCGCGTTCTGGCACGCGGAGAGCGCACCGACGGCCGCGCCGCCGTCCGTCAGCTCGACGAGCGCCTCCTCACCGAGCAAGTCATTGCCATCTACCGTGCAGCGGTCAGCGGCGCGTCCGCGTGGCCCGCCGCCCCGCGATTCACCACGGCGCGCCCGCCCGCAGCCCGAGGATTGTAGACCTATATGTGTGGCATTGTTGGAATTCTGTCCTTCAACGGAACGCCGGTCGATCCGACCGTGCTGGAGCGCATGAACGACCGGCAGGCGCATCGCGGCCCCGACGGCGCCGGTTACCTGCTCGGGTGGCCCAGCGACGGCCACTTCACCGACGTGCTGCTCCGCGATCTGTCGCAGTGGGACAGCCGCGCCCCGGTGCGCATGGCCCTCGGCCATCGCCGGCTGGCGATCCTCGACCTCTCCGACCGCGGCATCCAGCCCATGACGGCCGATGGCGCCACGATCGTTTTCAATGGCGAGATCTACAACCATCGCGAGCTGCGGAGCGAGCTGGAGGGGACGGGCTGCCGTTTCAGCACGCGCACCGATACCGAGGTGCTGCTCCAGGCGTACCGACGGTGGGGCGAGGGCTGTCTCGAACGCATTCAGGGCATGTTCGCGTTCGCCATCTGGGATCGCCGGCTGGGCCGCCTGTTCTGCGCGCGCGACCGGCTCGGAATCAAGCCGTTCTACTACGCCACGCCGGCGGGCCACTTCCTGTTCGCGTCCGAGATCAAGTCGCTGCTCGCGTTTCCGGACCTCGCCCCCGTGGCCGATGACGACGCGGTCATCGACTTTCTCGTCCACGGCAACTGCGACTATGGCGAGCGCACCGTCTTTCGCGGCGTGAAGGCCCTTCCGGCCGCCCACGCGCTGACGGTCGACTTCGCGAGCGGCCAGATCACGACCCGCCAGTACTGGGAGCTCGCCCCCCCCGCCTCCCGCAACGGAACGACGGACGCGGCGCGTCTGGGGCGGCTCAGCGAGATCTTGTTGGACACGACGCGCTCGCACCTGATCAGTGACGTCCGCGCGGGCAGCTGCTTGAGCGGCGGGATCGATTCCTCGACCGTCGTCTCGCTGATCGGGAAGATTTGGCGTGATCAGCCGGAGGCCGCGACTGCGGTGGGCGATCGGTTCTTCACGTTCACCTCGTGCTGGGACTATCCGGAGCTCGACGAGCGGCACTACGCACTCGCGGCGGCGAACTCCATGGGAGCCACGCCGCACCTGGTATTCCCCACGGCCGATGACTTTTGGGACGTCTTCGAGCGGATGGCGTGGCATCAGGACATGCCCTTCTTCTCGCTGAGCTTTTACGCGCAATGGTGTGTGATGCGCGCGGCCCGCGATGCCGGGGTGAAGGTCCTGCTCGACGGCCAGGGCGGTGACGAGGTGTTCGGCGGCTACGCCAAGTTCCGCTACGCCTATCTCATGTCGCTGCTGCGCTCCGGCAACTGGGGCCGCATGACGCTCGAAGCCGGCCACATGCTGCGTCAGGGCGATCTCTATGTATTGGATTTACGCCGGGGCTATCGCTACCTCCCCGCCGGGCTGCGCCACTTCCTGGGCGTGGACTCGCTCCTGCAGCGGGCGCTGCAAACCGATTTGCGTCGCGCCGTCGCATCCGAGAGCACCCCGGCGACACGGTGGTGGCGGTACGCCTCACAGGCGGGCTCCGGGAAGAACGGCTGGACGATGATGCAGCGGATCCAGGTGGATGACCTGATGGTGGACACCCTGCCGCAGCTGCTGCGCATGGAAGACCGGTCGTCGATGGCGTTCTCGCTCGAAGCCCGCGTGCCCCTGCTCGACCATCCGCTGGTCGAGTACGGCGTCGGGCTCCCCGATCACCTCAAGGTGCGCAACGGCTGGAGCAAATATGCGATTCGACAGGTGATGCAGGGAACGATGCCGGATACGGTGCGGCTGCGGACTTCCAAGCTCGGCTTCGCCGCGCCGGACCGCCGCTGGCTGGCGAAGGAGTTGCGTCCTCGCGTCGCCGAGATGATGAGCGGCGGGATGCGCTGCTCCCGGTTCATCGATCCCGTTCCGCTGCGCCGCTGGTACGACTCTCCG
>Ga0209056_10001388_pt1 | contig 26739 bp, 25 predicted proteins | sample GraSoiAngelo_114_FD_185876 | JGI IMG/M metagenome (GOLD analysis project Ga0209056, IMG submission 185876) | Grasslands soil microbial communities from the Angelo Coastal Reserve, California, USA - 14_0903_13_40cm (SPAdes) (version 2) | ecosystem: Environmental > Terrestrial > Soil > Grasslands... | reverse complement strand
AAGGTCAGGCGCTGCGAATTCCAATCGCCCACAACGAAGGCCGATACTATCTCGACAACAACCAGCTTGCTGAACTTGAGAAGAGAGAGCAGATCGTTCTACGATACGTCGACGAGAACAATATTCCGACAGAGGATTCGAACCCCAACGGTTCCATGGACAACATTGCCGGAATCTGCAACAAGGAAGGAAACGTGATGGGGCTAATGCCTCACCCCGAACGCGCCTCTATACCAATTCTTGCGCCAGACAATCATCCGGAAGGAAGGATAATCTTCGACTCAATGATCGAGACTCTCGAAGGAAGAAGATAGTTGAAACTGCGAGACAGGAAGAAGAAATAGATCCATGACTGAAGAAACTCGCTCTACTCGCCGTCTGGTTCTCGGCATGCTCTCCATCGCCCTAGGCATCGTCTCTCTCGTTGGATTCTTTTCCATCACCTATATCGCAGGAATCGGTTTTCTCGGCGGTTTCTACGGCCTTATACTGATAGCACTAGGGGTAGGCTTGATTCTTCCGAAAAAGGAGCAAAAGAAGGAGGAGATTCCATAAGACTTGATCGAAGAATCATCGGCGAAAAAGAGAACGTATGCGCGCGCCACCGCCATCGTGGGAGGACTTATCGCCGGAGTTGTCGCAGGTCTAATTGCTTATCTCATCGCCGGCCTCGTCGGATTCATCATCGCCTTCATCATAGGAGCAGTCACAGGTTCGCGTGCAACACTTCTAGCTAATCGAGCAAGAGAGCGACCGTCTTGACACGATCCGTCGTCGCGGAGCCTCAAAGCTTTATCCTAGTGGAAGTTCCGAAACCCAATCTCACCGATGAGGAGATCCGGTACGCCGTGAAGAAGCTCCGGCGCGAGCCTAACGAAGTTGAATGGGCGATGCTCGAAGCGCAGTGGTCCGAGCACTGCAGCTACAAATCCAGCAAACCACTCCTCAAACAACTCCCCAGCAAAGGACCCAGAGTTCTAGTCGGACCCGGCTTCGACGCCGGCGTCATCGACATCGGCGACGGCTGGGTCGTAACCTTCCACATCGAATCACACAACCACCCTAGCGCCATCGACCCGTACGGTGGAGCCGCCACAGGCGTAGGCGGTGTCGTCCGCGACATCCTAAGCCTAGGGACCCGTCCTATCGCTCTCCTAGATCCACTCAGGTTCGGATCAATCGAGAGTCTTCACACCCGCTGGCTCTTCGACAACGTCGTTAGGGGAATAGCAGACTACGGCAACTGTGTCTCTGGAAAAGACCTTGTTTATTTCACGAATGACGACGATTTTCACATAAGCGATTTTGAGAGTTTCTTCAACGAATATCAGAAGAATGGAAAATGCTCGCTCGAATTCTCAGATAATCACACGGTCATTCTAAAGCCCAAAATTGAACTGCAGGTTCTTTCTTTCGATTTCGGAAGCAAACGCGCCACCTTTCACAAGGTCAACAGAATTTACAGAAAGCTTGCACCGAAACTACTCAGTGTTCATACGAACCTAGGCCGCATTGTATCGGTAACACCAGAGCATCCAATGTTCGTGGCCAGCAATGACGGCATCATAACGGTCAAGCAGGCCTCAGACATAAGGATTGGAGATAGAATCCCTCTTCTGTGCGACTATCCAGATCAAGACGATCTTCCCAACGGTCACGAAATCGATCTGATCAAAGAACTTACCAGCAGAGATCAAGATGCCCAGGTGAGGATAAGACCTGCTAAGACGAGTCTCCGCCTTGTTAGAAATCAGATCTTACCGGTGTTGCGGAAAGCAGGGGTGCCATCATGGCAGTGGTGTCATTACTTCAAGAAAAAGGGTGGAAGCCATCTTCCGCTAGACTTGTTCTTGAAGCTCGAACACTTGGACCCCAAAACTCCTTTGCAAAGAGACAAGGTTTTGTTGCACTCAGGTACCGGTAGGGTCAACCCGATCCCTGCGATCATACGAGTCGATTCTCACTTTGCAAGACTCGTCGGCTATTTTCTATCCGAAGGTTGTAGATATGACGACAAAGTAGCGAATACCTCAAGGCTAATCTGGACCTTCAGGAAAGAGGAGGTCGATTATATCGATGACGTCTGCTCGATACTATCCCAGATAGGTATTCGATACTCGAAGCGAGAAAACTCACCTAACACGGTTCAAGTAAGGGTTTCCTCAGCCATCCTCGGTTTCGTTTTCCGAGAAGTACTAAGGTGTGGAAAAGATTCCTACTCGATGCAGATTCCTGCCCTGTTCTATCGGGTTAATCGGACCCTACTATTTGAGTTGCTGAAGGGAATAATTAGGGGGGACGGCTCTCTTAGATCTGATTCCTCAAACTCGATTAGTATCAGGTACGCAACAACCAGTCGTTTACTGTTTCAACAGGTCCTACTATTGCTACACTCCATGGGTTATGTAGCCTCTTCGAGATCAACTTGGACGCAGAAATCGACTGTGCCAATCTATGAGCTCGAAGTTTACGACATGGGGCAGGTTCGATCGCTTGCAAACATGTTCTTCCCTAGACTCCGCTCAAAGGCCGAGACCAGATTGGAAGAGTACAAGTTCCCTAAATCGGCAAGGTCACGATTCAAGCGTCATGAAAATTTCGCATCGGTGAAGGTCAAAAAGGTCGAGGAGGTCAACGGTGAGTTTCCGGTTTACAATTTGGAGGTAGACGGCACCCATAATTACGTCACGACCGGAGGAATAATCACCCACAACTGCATCGGCGTTCCGACAGTCGGCGGAGAGGTGGAGTTCGACCCGTCCTTCGAGCGAAACTGTCTCGTTGATGTCGCGTGCGTCGGTCTCGGACGAAAGGACAAGCTCGTCCTCGGCGAAGCCCGGAACCCAGGTGACCTCGTCTACCTTGTCGGGGGACGGACAGGACGAGACGGCATTCGTGGAGCAAGCTTCGCCAGCAAGACACTCACAAACAAGTCTGACACGGAGCGATCCGCCGTCCAAGTCCCGGACCCCTTCACAAAGAAGCTCATCATCGAAGCGATACTGGAGGCCGTAGAGGCGAATCTCGTTCAGGGAATGAAGGATCTCGGCGGGGGGGGCCTAACCTGCGGACTATCAGAGATCGCGGCGAAAGCTGGAACAGGGATAGAGATTGATCTGGACAAGATCCAAACACGCGAGCCCAACATGCAACCCTCAGAAATTATGATATCCGAATCACAAGAACGAATGATCCTCCTAGTCCGAGAAAAAGACGAGAGAAGACTCGTCAGTATCCTTGAGAAATGGGAACTAGGCTACGCGAAAATCGGACAGGTCACCAAGGACGGTCTCCTAATTATCCGGCGAGGAAGCGAGATTGTGGCCAAGGCACCAGCCACATTCGTCGCTGAAGCACCACTCGCACCCAGATCATCAAAGCGCCCCCTGTATCTCGACGCGCTCGCAGAGGTACCTGAGCCGGCCATGCCTAAAGACCTCGGTCAAACTCTACTCGAACTACTCTCTAGTTCGAACATTGCGAGCAAGGAGTGGATCTATCGCCAATTTGATCACGAGGTTGGCATCCGAACCATCATCAAACCGGGACAAGCCGACTCCGCACTTTTACGTCTCCCAAACAAGCGTTCCCTCGCTCTCACCATCGGCGGCAACAGCAAACAATGCTACGTGGACCCTTACTGGGGAACCGTGGGAGCTGTCTCGGAAGCATTCTGCAGTCTAGTCGCTGCAGGCGCGGAACCCGTTGCCGTCGTCGATCATCTGCAGTTTGGAGACCCTGGGAATCCTGAGGTCTACTGGACCTTCAAGGAAGCTATTCGAGCAATTTCCAACTATCTCAAAGCTGTCGGGGTTCCGTGTGTCGGTGGTAAAGTCAGCTTCTACAACGAAGACTCGATGAATCGCAAGGCGATTAAGCCCTCGCCAGTCATCGCCGCCTTGGGACTGGTAGAACCCAAGACCCCAAAGATACTGCAAGCCTTCAGAGAGGAGGAGGACGACCTCATCATCGTCGGCAACACCTCTGATGAAGTGGGCGGGAGCGAATATTACGAACTCATACACAAGCTCACAGGCGGCAAGGTCCCAAAGGTCAACTTGAAGAAAGAGAAGATCCTCTTCCGATCTCTGTTGAGGAACCTGAGAAGCGGCCGAGTAGAAAGTGCCCACGATATCTCGAAAGGCGGATTAGCCGTTGCCTTGGCCGAGATGTCTGTTCAAGGCCGCAAGGGCGTAACCGTTGATCTCGATAGGGTACCTAACAAGACCAGCAGAGTGGACAACTTGCTATTCTCAGAATCAAGATCACGATTTGTACTTGAAACAAGACCCAAAAACACGGCCAGAATCCTCGGCTCGTTCAAAAGGCTCGGGATACACGCCGCAAAGGTCGGAACGGTAACGGACAACGGGATCGAGTTCCTCTCGAACGGACAACCGATCATCACAATTCCCCTCGCTGAAGCTTCAAGGGCCTGGTCCGAAACAATCCCGCGGGCAATGGAGGCGACGCTATGAAAGAGCACTGCGGCGTCCTAGCCATTTACTCTATGCAGAACCGGCCTGTTGCCGAGCGTATCGTCAAGGGACTCGCGGCCTTACAGCACCGTGGCCAAGAGTCATGGGGCATAGCCGTACCCGGCGAGCCAGTCCTCAAGGGCCTAGGTCTAATCGGCCAGGGTGCAGATGCTAGTGCGAAGAAGATTCTCAGCTTCACCAGCAATCGTGGAATAGGACATGTACGCTACTCGACCCGTGGACGGACGACTCTGGAGAACGCGCATCCGCTTGACATTCGTGGCGAATTCGCTATCGCTCAGAACGGAACTATTGCGAACACGGAGGATCTGGAGCCTATGGTCCAGAGGGAATTTCCGATCCTAGGCTCGACAACTGACACGAAGCTTGCTGGTTACCGTCTCCTCCAACACTACCGTGGCGACCAGGATTGGACCCGTGCGTTTCACAAGCTGAGCAAAGAGGTGAGCGGCTCCTACAGCTTCGTCATGATAACCCATGATGGCGAGGTTCTGGCGGCTAGGGATGAAGCGGGCTACAGACCGCTCTGTCTCGGATACGATCCTGAAACAGACACCCATATCGTTGCGAGCGAGAGTTGCGCCTTGACAGCGCTCCAAGCCGACTTTGTCCGGGACATTCAGCCCGGTGAGCTAGTCAGCCTGACCAAAGACGGTCTCAGAATAACAAGGTTCGCAGAGGCGTCACGCCACTATCATTGCCCGTTCGAGTACACCTACTTCGGTCATCCTAGCAGCAAGATTGACGATCACTACGTCTACGACGCGCGACGAAAGCTCGGCAGAGTCCTCGCCCGAAAATATCCGTTCAAAGCCGATGTTGTCATTCCCGTCCCCGACTCCGCGAGGCCCGCAGCCCTCGGCTATTCCGAGGAGAGCGGCATACCCATGGAAGAGGGCTTGATGAAAGACCGCTATCGCAGAAAGGGAAGCCTCCGTAGCTTCATCGAGCCCACAGCCAAGAGCCGGGAAGAGATCGTTCGCGAGATCATCACCATCAAACCCGTCATCGACGGCAAAGACGTCATCGTGGTCGATGACAGCATCGTCCGCGGAACCAGTAGCAGAAACATCGTCCAATCCCTCCGAGACGCAGGAGCAAAGAAGGTCTACATGGTCGTCACCTTCCCACCCATCCGCCACCCATGCTACATGGGGATCGACTTCCCGACAAGGGAAGAATTGCTCGCGAACAAGGCAGACGGTGAAACGCTCAACATCGATGAGCTCAACAGGAAGGTCGCCCATGAAATCGGTGTTGACGGCCTCGGCTACAACGACATCAACGGTCTAAGCGAGGGAATAGGCCTTGGCAAGGACGAGATGTGTTTCGCCTGCGTCACAGGAGAATACCTCGGTCTGAAGAAGGACCCTGTGCTTCGGACACGGGAAGAAATGAAGGCTTAGCCCCAACAATGCCAGGGCTAGTCGGCTTCTACGCGTTCGGCGAAGGACGAGAAAACTGGGACGCACCCCACTTCATCCACTACGGACTCAGCGCCCTCCAAGGACGGGGGCAAGAATCCGTTAGCCTAGCAGCAATCGGACCAGCAGGCACTCTACACACTCTCGGAGGAAAAGGCGGCGTCGAGGAATTCTTCCGCAATAACAAGACAAGCATTCCAAAAGGCTTCATCGGAATCGGGCAAACATCCTCCTACACTGATGACCATCTAGTCCACGTCAAAGCGCCCTACGAGCTTGTTCTCGCACTTGACGGCAAGACAGACCTCCACGAAGAACGTGGTGAAGCCAGCAAGCTCTTCGCCCGACAACTCTCACAACTCCTCCACAGCGAGAAGGAACCACTCAAGGCAACTTCGATGCTCATCAACAAGATAGGAGGCGGATACTCCTTCGTCGCCCTCACCCACAAACAAGAACTCATCAGCGGAAGAAACCCGCAGGGCGTAAAACCGCTGGAAACAGGGAGCGTTGGCTTCGACATTGCTGCCGCCGCATCCGAGACCTGTGCCCTCGACGTGATGGGCATAGACCACACCGGACCTGTAGAGACGGGAGAAGTCATCATGTTCACTCCCGAAGATATCCGTGGGAATGCCCCTGCAGCTGACGCCGGCAACTTCTGCAGCTATGAATACGTCTACCTCGCAAGACTTGACAGCAAAGTCAACAATCTCCCGGTAGCCAGGGTCCGAAACAGCATTGGCAGGGAATTAGCTAAAGCTCACCCGGCGAAGGCTGACGTGGCAGTCGGCGTGCCGGAGACTGCGCTCCCTATTGCCAACGGATACTGTCAAGAGTCCGGTCTTCCACAGGAACTTGGCTTCGTGCGGACTGGAGAAAACATTCGTGCTGCTCTTGAGCCAACACAGAGAGAACGCCTCGTAGGGGTCCAGCTAAAACTCAATCCTGTAAAGAGCGCGATCGAGGGCAAGGACGTTGTACTGGTAGACGATAGTGTCGTCAGAGGAAACACTCTACGAAACACGGTTCTCAATCTAAAGCGCAACGGAGCACATCAAGTTCATGTCCGCATTGGAAGCCCATCACTCGTCTCGCCATGTCCTTACGGAGTCGAGATCCCCCCGAGAGACGAACTGATCTCCAGCGGCCTAGACGAAAGAGAGCTCGCGGATCATGTCGGGGCTGACAGCATATCATTCATGACCGTTGAAGAACTCCAGCACGCCATCGGCCTCCCGAGACAAAATCTTTGCATGCGCTGCTTCGAGAACGGAGGCGCGACACGATGAGAATAATGGGTGTAGGCGGAGGGGCTCGCGAACACGCGATTGCATGGAAGCTAAGTCTCAGCGATCACAAACCGGAGATCTTCTGGATCGCTGAAAACCGGAACCCGGGAATCCACAAGATCTGCAAAGACAACCAGGGAGAACTTCGTATCGGCAGAACTACTGACCCAAAGACGATTGTAAGATCCGCACGGGGCTGGGGAGTTGATATGGTGGTCGTGGGACCTGAGGAGCCTGGTTTTCACGGCATACCAGATGTGCTTGAGAAAGAGGGCATCCAATGTATCGGCGCTAGCCGAGAACTCTCGATCATAGAACGTTCGAAAGCAGACTTCAGGCGTCTACAGTGGGAGAATAATCTCCCGGGCAAGCTTCTCTTTCGAACCTTCAAGAACGCGCGAGAAGCCTCAGACTATATCCGGAAAAACATCGACACGCAACCATGGCTGCAGAACATCGTCATCAAGCCAGCTCGTCAATCCGGGGGAAAGGGCGTCAAGCTGATCGAAGATCGTCTAGCCTATCTTCACGACGATAAGGAGTGTTTCAAAGAAGCCTACTTCGATTCTCTCCAGACAAACATGGCCACATACTCTGACATCGAGGACAAGATTCTGGTCGAGGAGAAGGCCTGGGGTCCCGAGTATTCTCTCCAATGCTTCACGGACGGCAAAACTGTTCTAGGCACCCCTCTCGTCCAGGACAACAAGAGCGCTCACGAATTCGACAGCGGACCAGAGACCGGCGGCATGGGTAGCATCTCCGGACCCGACCTAGCCCTCCCATTCATCACCCGGGACGAGTATGACAGGTCGCTCAAGATCGTCGAAGGAATCGTCGAGGCTATCCAGAAGAAAACCGGCAAACCCTACCGCGGCATGGTTGGCGGGCAGATGATGCTTACGGAAAACGAGGGACCGACAATTATCGAAATGTACTCTCGACTTGGCGATCCCGAAGCTCTCAACATACTCGCTATGCTCAAGACAGACATCATCGACATCCTCCAAGCTATCGTCGAAAGGCGACTGTCAAAGCTGAAGCTCGAATTTGCCAATGAGGATGCGGTGGTCGTGAAAGTCGTCTCTCCGAACGGCTATCCCGAAAAGAAGGAAAAGGCCAAGGGTCACCCGGTCCAGGTCTTCGAGACAAACATCAAACGGAATGGCTGCTACCTGTTCTGGGGGAGCGCTGACCTCCAAGATAACGGCCAAGTGGTCACAGGGGGTTCTCGTCTGCTCGCGTTGATGGCGATGGATCACACTTTTCCTCCGGCAAGCGCGCGGATCGAGAAGACCATGTCTAGCGCTCAGCTAACGGACGGGTGGGGACTCTATCATAGGAGCGACATAGGATCGGAACAACTTCTCGCAAAAAGACGGGACTCAGCGGAACGAGTCCGTCGGCTCTACCAATACCGGGAGGAACACGGGAGTCTTGGAAGAAGAATGGAATGGATCCCAAGAGTCGGCAGGGTCGATCCTTCACAACTCTTGCTGAAAGAGATGCATGGACCCGAAAGGCCTAGCTGAATGGTCCCAGTCGGCGTCTTGGCGTCGGGACGCGGTTCAAACCTTGAAGCTGTCCTAGACGGGGTCGACAATCGCTATCTCACCAAGTGTGAGGTCAAGATTGTGATCAGCAACCGACCCAACTCTCCAGCTCTCGAGATAGCGAAGAAACACCACGTTGAAACAATCACACTAGACGACAAGGGAGTCCCTAAGAAAAATTGGGACTATGACCAGAAGACTATTGCCGCTCTCCAGTCGCGCGGGGTGGCGTCGAAAACCGGGCTCATTGTACTGGCGGGTTATCTCCGGATCCTCAGTGAACAGTTCGTTGATCTCTATCCTCGCAGAATCATAAACGTACACCCTGCGTTGCTTCCGTCCTTTCCCGGTTTGGAAGCGCAGAAGCGGGCCCTCGACCATGGGGTCAAAGTTACTGGTTGCACCGTGCACTTTGTCGACAGGGAGGTCGACCATGGTCCCATAATTCTCCAGACGCCAGTTGCGATCCGCGACGATGATACCGTGGAAACCCTTTCTGGTCGTATCCTTAGAGAAGAGCACCGAATTCTTCCCGAAGCGATCCGACTACTCACAGAGGATCAATTGAAGGTGGAGGAGAGGAGGGTTCTCTTCAAGAATTGACAGCCATACTAATGGATGGAAAACTGGTGGCCAAAGAGGTCAAGAATCAGGTCGCCCAACAAGTCCAACAATTGGAAAAACATGGCACTAAACCTCTCCTCGTCACTGTTCAAGTCGGCGACGATCCTGCCAGCGCCTCCTATCTCAAAGCTAAACACAAAGCCGCCGACGAGGTTGGAATAAGGTCCGAGAGCCACAACCTGCCTGTTGATACTTCCCAGGACAAGCTGGAAGCTTTGCTCGGCCAGCTTAACACTAACCCTAGGGTCAACGGAATACTCGTTCAGCTGCCGTTGCCTCCGGGCTTCAACGAGGAAAAAGTGATCGAGCGAATAATTCCCTACAAGGACGTTGACGGACTACACCCTATCAACGCTGGGAAACTGGCTTCGGGCTATGAGGAGCTTGTTCCATGTACGCCGAAAGGCGTCATCAAACTCCTGAACTACTACAAGGTTCCAGTTGCTGGATCAAGAGCTGTAATCATTAACCGGAGCAATCTGGTGGGTAGACCCTTGGCCAACCTTCTCCTCAACAGGGACGCGACCGTTACCGTCTGCCATTCCAAGACACCCAACCTTTCAGTGATGACACGGACCGCTGATATTCTAGTCAGTGCAGTTGGGAAAGAAATCTTCCAGGTTCGTGCGGATCATGTGAAACCTAACTCGGCTGTTGTCGACGTCGGCTTGACAAGGGTCAACGGAAGACTCCGGGGAGATGTCGAATTTGACAAGGTCAACAGGGTAGCCGGGTATATTACGCCGGTTCCGGGAGGTGTTGGACCTATGACGGTAGCATGTCTGCTCGAGAACACTATACTGGCTTCAAGTATTCAGATTGGATTGAAAGTTTGACCGAAGCTAAGACTGCTGTCGAGAAAGAGCAATTCCGACGATACGTTTTACGACTTAGGGATCGACAGTCGATTCGAGATATTGAACAGAAGAGTATGGAGATCATGGACCAGGTACTGCATCTTCACGAGTACGTCCGCGCGAGAGGTATTGCCTGCTATGTCGGCAGGGGGAGCGAGGTTGACACTCGTCCGCTTATTCGGAAGGCCTTGGATACCAACAGGCGAGTTCTGGTCCCCGTTGTGAAGAAGGGAGACATTGACCTCTTCTTCTCCGAGATCAAAGACCTCGGGAAAGAGCTTGCGCCTGGAAGCTTCAACATTCCTGAACCCAGAGAGGAATTTGTACGGCCACAGGGACTCGACGTGGTCGATATTATGTTCGTTCCTGGAATAGTGTGGGACAAGGAAGGCTATCGCCTCGGTTGGGGCAGAGGATATTTTGACCGAGTCCTCAAAACGCTCCCAGAGCACGTTCGTTCGATCGGTCTCTCGTTCAATCTGCAACTTGTCAATCGTGTTCCTCGGGATCAATTTGATTTACCAGTGAACACGGTAGTGACAGAATCTCGCGTCGTGCGGTGTCACACTTGACCAGAAGCGTCAGCATACTCATGGGCTCCGAGAGCGACCGAGAGATCGCAAAGAAGGCCGAGACCGTACTTGAGAAGCTTAGTATTCCTTTCGAGACGAAGGTCCTCTCGAGTCACCGCAACCACAAAGAACTTGACAAGTACGTCGAAGCCTCAAAGTCTGACGTTTTCATTGCCATCGCAGGTCTAAGTGCGGCCCTGCCTGGTTTCGTAGCATCCTTGACTAACAAGCCGGTAATCGGGGTCCCTGTCTCAGGCAAGCTCAATCTCGATTCTATACTGTCGATAGTTCAGCTTCCATCAGGTGTCCCAGTCGGCACCGTAGGCCTGGACAATGGAACAAACGCGGCCCTCTTGGCAGCGGAGATTCTCGCACTAGCGGACTTAGAACTCGCAAAGAATCTCCAACAATACCGTGGTGGACGTTCCTAGATGCAAGAACACGTTACCGGGCCTGAGAACGAACTATCGGCCACGCCATTCAAGCGTGGCAAGGTGAAGGATATCTACGAGCTAGACAGGGAGCAACTCTTGTTCGTCTTCACCGATCGAGTATCTGCCTACGACATTGTTCTTCCCTCAACCATTCCTCGGAAGGGGGAGGTGCTTTGCAAGCTGGCGGCTTATTGGTTCAACTATCTGAAGGTTCCGCATCACATGGTCCGGGTTGAGAACCCGAGCCGGATGGTTGTTCGGAAGCTGAAGATGATTCCAGTGGAGTGCGTTGTCAGAGGTTATCTCTACGGCAGCCTTTACGAGAGACTTGTCAAGGGAGAGGTCGATCTACCGGTAAAGCCGGTCAACGCTGCCAAGCTTCCTGAACCTTACTTTGATCCTACCACCAAGTCTGATGTGAAGGATGAGCCTGTCACGGTTGATCAGATTTTGGACGAGGGCTGGTTGGACACGGAAGAGATCACCGCTCTCAAAGTTAGTAGCCTCAACATCTACAAGAAAATGTCCGAGCGCGCGGACAAGGCCGGCTTCATCCTCGCTGATCTCAAACTAGAGTTTGGGTTCGACGAAGAAAGTAACATTGTATTGGCGGACTCGATTGGTCCCGACGAGTTTCGGCTCTGGCCGAAAGAGAACTATTCTCCGGGCAAGAACCAGGAGAGTTATGATAAGCAGTTGATCCGTGACTGGCTTTCCAAGGTTGGTTACAAGAAGACCCTTGACGAGGCGCGGAAAGCTGGACAGCCGACTCCCAGACCGCCTGATCTTCCTGAGGATCTGATCGATGAGACGAGTAAGCGGTATATTATTGCTTACGAGCGCTTGACGGGACTGAAGCTATAGGCATGCATCGGCCCCGCATGACCTACGCCAGAGCGGGAGTCGACGTTTCTCAAATCAGAAAATCCCACAAGGCTTTGGCTCGAAGGCTCGAATCTACGTTCAAGACCCGTAAAGGAAGAGTCGGACATCCCATTTTACCGATTGGCCACTACGCAGGTCTCGTTGATCTCGACGATGGCCGGGTCCTGAGCCTCCATACCGATAACGTCGGGACCAAGGTCATCATTGCCCAGATGATGCGGAAATATGACACCATCGGGATAGATTGTGTCGCGATGTGCGCGAATGATCTGATCTGCACAGGCGCCGAACCTATCAGTTTCCTCGACTATCTTGCCATGGCCAGACACGATCGCGATATCGTCGAAGAGATCGCGGTCGGATTGGTGGAGGGTGCAAAGCAAGCTGGTATGGCAATCATCGGTGGCGAGACAGCCATCGTTCCAGACCTTCTTTCGCACGACCCGGGGCTAGACCTTGTGGGGATGGCGGCAGGGATTTGCAGGAAGAGAGATCTCATCCTTGGAGACGAGATTCGCAAGGGGGACGCACTGGTTGGAATTGCCAGTTCAGGAATGCATTCAAACGGTCTAACCCTTGCAAGAGAAATTCTTCTCAGACGGCACAAGTTGAGAGAGAATGTTCCGGAGCTTGGCCGATCCATCGGTGAGGAGCTTCTGGAGCCGACTCGAATCTATGTCAAACCAGTTCTTGACGCGACTAGAAAACTGGAGGTTCACGGGCTAGCTCACATAACAGGAGGAGCGTTTGCAAAACTCGACAGGATTGTCGGACAGGCAAAACTAGGAGCAGACATCGACCAACTACCCTCTACACCTGGAATATTCCGGATCATTCAGAAGAGAGGAAGGATCTCTGACCGGGAAATGTATCGGACCTTCAACCTGGGAGTGGGCTTCGTCCTCATTTGCCCTCAAAAAACAGAGGATGCTATAATCCGACTATTCACGAGACACGGTCATACTGCGTTCGACCTCGGACGGGTAGAGAAAAAGAGAGGAATTCAAGTTAATGGCAAAATCGTAAACTGAAGGACTCCCGTAAGGGGTTTCAGTTTCTTTGAGCTAGGCTTCTACCTTAGAGTGCTCAGTTAGGACTTTGAGGTCTGCTGGTTTGGCGTGGAATCCGATTTTTGCATGGGTACCGTCGCAGAAGGGTTTGTTGCTGGAGCCTCCGCATCTGCACAAGGCAGTGAAGACTTTGCCGTCCAAGTAGACCAGGTTTCGGACCGTTTTCTGTCGACTTGATCTCGACTGTATGCATGTTGGAGATGGTTCGCAGGATTCTATTAAAACGGAGGAACTAAGGCAACACCCCGAGAAGGATCTCCCGTTCGTCCCCAGCTCCACCACATTAGATGCACTCGGAACAAGGGCAAGGATCTAGGATCTTCTTAGTGCGGAAAAAGAAAAAAAGAGGGCGAGGCTCGGCTTCTTGTAAGACTATTGTGGTGGTTGGGTGGTGTTATGTTGTTGTAGGTCGCGCATCATCTGTTCGAACTGTTCCTTGGTGATCTCTCCCTTGGCGTATCGTTCGCGGATGATGTAGTAGGACTCGTCTTGGTACCGCCAGTATCTTCCTCGGTAGCCCCATCCCCATCTCCACGGGAACACTAGCCATCTTACGATCCAGAAGAAGGCGAAGATTCCGAAGATGAAGAACAGCGGGAAGGGGAAGAAGAAGTACGGATAGTACATGCCTGTTACCGGTGCGGGCCGTGTTGCGAATAGGAAAGCGGAGACCGCGAGTGATGCCACGATGACTGCAACGAACGCGAATATGCCCCAGGCGAAGAAGTGTCTGGGACGATTCCATTCATGTTGACTCATACATTTCGCCTCCTTTGCTAATCCTTCGATATCGGTATAACGATATCGGATATCCGATATAAGTGTTCTCTCTATTCACGTATAACTACTAGCCAAGCTCTTAGATGTTGTCCCCACAACCTGGACATTTTGGAGTACCCTGACGCGCCCGAGCCCCGCAATACTGACACGCAATTGATACCTGCGTTACTACTGCAGCTTGTCCTTGTGCTATGGACGGGAGGATGGGCTGGCTCAGCCGAGGATCTCCCGCTGGAATGGGCACTCTTTCGCAGGATTCCATGTTCATGTTCCTGAATGACCCGATGATGCCGAGGCTTTGTGTGTTCTGTGTTCGCCTAGCATTGTCGGCCATGTCGTTGATGGTCTTGTGATTTTCGAACTCGAGAAGTGTCATAGGTGGGAGTTCGGTGTGGCGGTTGCAGCGTAATACCCACTAGGCGGCATTTTGGGGGCAGCGGTTGAGGCTATGGCCTGTGACCGATAGGTGAAGCTTCAGGATTTGATCATATCCCGCATTATAGCCGCATTCTGGGCAGACAATGCTCAACCGTCGTTAGCCTCTGAAATCCGCTTACAATATCCAGTTGCGGCGACATAAGCCGGCCTCTCAGGAAAAAGTTCTCAGCGCAGGCACTCGAAAAATGAGAATTCTTTTCTCGACCCCCCGGGGTTGGTCGGTTTCCCCGCGTCTCTTCCTTCTTAGAAGTGCCTGAACGATCTTTCTCCAGTAAGCACCATCGCGATCCCGTGTTCGTTACAGGCCTTGACGATGGCCAGGTCTTCGATTGACCCGCCGGGCTGGACGATCGCTGAAACGTTCTCTTTCGCCAGCGCCTCTACATTGTCTAGTTTTGGAAGAAAGCCGTCGGAAGCCATCACGCTTCCGTCCAAGCTGTGGCCCAGCTTGTGTGCCTTGTCGATAGAGTTCTCGATTGCCCCGATCCTGTCCTGCTGGCCCGTCCCGATTGCAAGCGATGTCCCGTTTTTCCAGAAGACCACCGCGTTGGACCGCACCTCGCAAGCCACCCACCACGCATTCAGCAGATCCAAGTACTCCTGGTCTGACGGCCTTTTCTTGGTAGGCACCGGGAGCCGTTTCACATCATCTATAGACAATAAGCTAGTTCGGTATGGATCCTCAATGATCAAGGATCCATCATCCAGCACCACAACATCGGGTGGTATAGCCGTGTCCTCCTTGCGTTGAGCTGGAACTTCTCCGACTCGGATATCCTTCTTGGGTTCGAAAACCCCTAGTGCTTCAGAACCATATCCAGGCGCATAGACCACTTCGACGAAGGTCTTCATGATTTCTTCGGCGGTCTTCCGGTCAACAGGACTGTTGAAAACCACGACGCTTCCAAATGCGGCCCGGCTGTCCGCGTCCCGGGCGCGCGCGTACACTTGGCTTAGACTTTCCTTTCCTTGAGATACGGATACTCCCGACGGGTTGAGATGTTTCATCACCGCCGCGGCGGGTTCTCTGAAATAGCTCACAATCCGTAACCCGTGACTGCCATCCTCAATATTCGTCGCCGAGGGTCCATCTTTTCCCCACTTTACCCAATCAACTTTTCCAATCCCGCCCTTCGATTGTTTCGGTCGGTACAATGCTGCCTTCTGGTGCGGGTTCGTTCCATACCGGAGACCCCGCATCCGGCCTTCCACTCTCCACAGGACCTTCGAGTACTCAAACACCATATCCCCGATCACAAGTTTGAGCGATAAGGGCAGATCCTCGTCCTTGGCTGTCCGGTAGATCCGGCGGATCTCCTGTCTGCTCATCCCTTCACCTTGCCCAAGTACCTCCCGATTGCCCCATCATACTCTGCCGTCAGCGCGAAAGCCTCGCGAGCAAGCTTATGCCTCAGCTCATCCTTGATTTCCTCGTGTTTGTCCATCTCTCGAATCAAGACATCATACTGGGCAGGTCTGGTTACGGGTACGACTCGATTGTTGAGGAAAGCGCCCTTCGCCGCAGCACGGATCAGGGTGACGCCTCCAATATCGATATTGTCCACTGCTCTCCGCAGGTTCGCCGGGTCGTTCTTGACGACCTCTCGAAACGGATACAAGTTCACCACGACAAAATCCACCGGCTCGATCGCGTTCTCCTGCAGATACTTCATCTGCACCGGATCTTTCCAGTCGCCTAGAATTCCGGCATGGATCTTGGGATGGAGAGTTTTCACCAATCCTCCCGGCATCTCCGGAAACCCTGTGTACATTGAAACTTCTACGACTTCGTGTCTGAGTTTTCGGATCGCTTGGGCTGTCCCGCCTGAGCTGATCACCTTGATCTTGTGTCTTGCAAATGCTCCGACAATGTGTTCCAGCCTTGACTTGTCGTAGACTGAGATCAGAGCATTGCCGGTCAAGGATTATTCGCGCAGAACCTTCCCGAGTCCTGCGTATTATTTAATCTGGTTTCGCGGATAACGCCATGGCGCCCTAAGGCCAGCCGAGTCCCGCCTTTTCCACAGGCAGAATCTTTCTCGCCAGTTTTCCTGCTGAGGTGTGCTGGTAGAAGATTGCTAGTGTGAGGAGGCCGGTCAAACCCAAGATCCCTGCTCCTGCCCAGAAGTACGGAAGGGCTGTGACTATGTGGAATATTTTCGCCACTACGCTCATCTGGGTGAAGACCTGTTTCTGGGACGTTACTGTCAAGAATACTGTTCCTCCGTTGGCCGCGGTGATAGGGGTGCTTGGAATGTCGAATGTTCCCGCGGGAAAAGTGCTTGTGAATATTACCAGGTTCGTTTCAACGAGAGTCAGTGTCACAGTGGCCGCGTTGCCGGTCGTTATGTGTGCCGACGCGTAGTAGCCAGAAAGCGCGTATCCAATGACCGTTTGCAAGGCACTGGCAGAATAGTTGACCGGTGTCGAATACGTTGCGACATTTTGTTCTGCAGGTGCAGGGAAAGACAAGAGTACTAGGCCAGCAATTAGCAAGCTGCAAAGAACGGCGAGAGTGTACCGTTGACGCTGGCTGAACTTGGGCATGCCGGCTCAAGATAATCAATCGATCTAAGCCAGAACTAAGCCCGCCGTACCCTACTCCATTTCCCACTAGTAACGGTTACTCGCCTGTTATGCTTGTTCGAGAGCTCTCGTAATTTCCATTCGAGAGGCTCGCAAAGCAGGATACACCGACCCAGCGACGACTGCGAGAATCGACAATCCGAAGGCTTGGATTATCGCGCCGTACGGGATGACGAATGGTAGGTAGAACCCTGCAAGGGTCGTGCTGTTTGTCGCTCCCTCCAGTAGAAGTAGACCTCCGGGAATTGCGAGCAGGAAGCCGAATAGTCCTAGCAGGATTCCTTCGCTGATGAAAAGCCCTGCTATCTGTCTCTTGCTCATCCCCTGCGATCGTAAGAGCCCGATCTCGCGCTTTCTATCGGTGACGTTCATGATCATTGTGGCGCTTATTCCAAGGGTGGCGATGAGGAGGGCGAAGTAGAGAACCAGGAGGATGATTGTGAATATTCTGTTTATCGTGTCTCGGACCAAGGAGAGGAGTTGTCCAAGGGTGAGCGAGTTCTCCGCAAAATCATACTTCGGATACGACGCAGCAATGTCGTGGGCTACGGTAGAGGCCGCTGACTTGGATTGAGGCTTTAGGTCAATCAGGAAGAGTGGTGCGTTGTATTGGCCGCCGAAGAATTTGTTTTGGGAATTGAATGAGACAATGATCGTATCGCTAGCGAAACTGTTTCCAAATTGAATGTATTGTAGGACGGGACCAGTGAAAATTCCGGCAACTCTGAACTCAACGGGCTTCAGGTTCGTCGTGACATTATCCCAGATGTTTATCGTAATGTTCCCCCCAGTCGAGATCGCCAGCCTAGTGGCCAGAGAGTCAGGTAAGAGCACAGTTTGGTTGCTGCTTGCGAGTTGGGCGTATACTTGTTGTGGAGGAGGGGAATTGATGAACTGATAGTTTATGATCTGTGGGAACACGTTCGGGTCGATCGCCAGTACGCCGACGGATGTGCTGTTGCCTCCCGGACCAAAAGCCTTCGGGCTAGATGGGAAGAAAGTAGGTCCAATTGGGGTAGCTGTTGCGATCTGTGGTAAGCTGGTGAGATTGTTGGAGAAGCTGATGGGTAGAGACTGATTTGCGACGAGGATTATGTCCGCACCGAGCGCTTCCTGAATTCCCTGATCAAGGGCCGTCTGGACCCCGCCCTGAATACCTCCTACCATGATGACGAAGCTGAGAGTGATGGTGATCATTCCAAACGAGATCGCGTTTCTGAGAAGTCTTCGTCTCCCATTTCTGGACGCAATGTATCCTACAGCTCTTGAGAATGGCAAGAGTGGCGCTGTCAGCGCTCGGCCAGATCGTCCGAAGAGCACGGCCCCTAGAATCACTAGGCCGATCGGAATTAGTGCAACATCGAGATATGAGACGTGAAAGGGTGTTAGTCTTGCCGCCTCCAGTGATCCGAGTGTGAGCATTCCCAGGCTGACGAGGACTATGATTGAGTCCGGGACGCTATTGCGGGAGTTTCGAGCTGAGGGCCGGATTGCTTGGATGATATTGATCCGGCTTGCGGAAACGGCGGGGTAGAGAGATCCGGCGAAGACCGCGGTAAACCCTGCACCTAGACCCATTAGTGCAATAGTCGGGGTGAGCTGGACAAGAGGGAGAGACGGGATCTGTAGAATGTTCTCAGCTACTGTTGTGAAAGCTCTCGAAAGGATTAGCCCAGTAAACACTCCGGCGACTGCCCCGACGATGCCTATCAGCATCCCCTCAGCCAAGAAAATCTTGAAGATCTGCGATCGGCTGGTTCCTACAGCTCTCATGACTCCAATCTCGTATGAGCGTTCGTTCACGGTCATGAACAAGGTGTTGAAGACGATGAAGGCGCAAACGACGAGTGCGACGGCTACCATTACGTTGAGTCCTAGTTCGAACCCTGCGGTTTGGCCCGCTATTCTCTGAACAGCTTCGGCCTTCGGAGCGCTTACGTTGAAGAGCTGTGACCCGAGAAGATGTTGAATTTCGTCTCGGACTTGCGGTGCTTGGGTTGGGTCCCTGATCGTGGCGTAGATGTGGGAGATCATTCCTTGAAGGTTTAGGTCTGACTGAAGCTGAGGCAGATTGACGTAGATCGATGCTCCGATATTGCGGAGCGGATGGTTGATTCCGACTATCGAGAGGGGAATGGAGACATTGTTGCCGATCGCATTTAGTGAAAATCCCTGTATGACGGAACCAATGCCTAGCCTGAACCTTTGAGCCAGTCCGTCATCGACTACTGCCTGTCTAGGCGATAGAGCCTTGGATCCCGTGATGTTTAGACCAACGTAATCGAAGTCTGTTTGGTTTACACCGATGAGTTGAACAACGGTTTTGTTGAGAACGCCGAGCCAGACAAGTCTTACGGCCGTCTGGGTGACCTCTGGCGCCGCCTTGACCTTCGCGAGGTTTCCGCTCTCGAATACTGGTGGGAAGGTGCCGTAGCTAACAACGATATCCGTTCGGCCCCAGAATTTGTTGATGTAGTTGGTAAACTCGCCTGTCGCGCTCGCTGTGGCTAGATTTATTCCAACCAGCAATGCGACTCCGAGCATGACTGCTAGAATTGTGAGGGCGGTTCTCGCTCGTCGCTTTGGGAGGTTGCGATAGGCGATCTTCGTGGAGAGCAATATTTGGTTCAGCCTTCTAGTTGGGCTGTGAGAGAGATCGTGCAGGCTCCGGAGGAACTGGCTCAATCGCTCTAAGCCTGAATGCCTCTCTGGGTCGTTGCTGGGAGCTTCTCGTGATATTGCCGTCCCGCATTTCAAACAGTTTCTCTGCCCTATCTGCGACTACCGGGTCGTGCGTGACGACGAGGACAGAGGCGTTTTCTTTCTTCGCTGATTCGTACATTATCTGGACCACTTCTGCGCCTGTTTTCGTGTCTAGGTCCCCGGTCGGCTCGTCGGCTAGGATGATTTTCGGGTGATTTGCGAGTGCCCGGGCGATCGCGACCCGTTGTTGCTCTCCCCCGCTCAACTCATCTGGTAGATGGGTTAGGCGTTCTCTCAATCCTACACGTTCAAGCATCAGGCCGGCTCGCTCCTTGGCGGGCTTTGGTTTCATTCCTGCCGTCAGCAACGGCAATTCGACATTTTCAAGGGCGGTAAGGACGGGGATGAGGTTGTGGAATTGGAAGACGAAGCCGATCTTGTGGCGTCTAAGCTTCGTCAGCTGACCGTCCTTCATACCAGTAATCTCCTCTCCGTCAATTGTTACCGTTCCAGCTGATGGTTTGTCTAGTGTTCCGATAATGTTGAGGAGAGTTGTCTTCCCGGATCCGGAAGGACCAGTTATTACAACGAATTCTGCTTGGTAGAGTGTGAAGTTGACCCCTCGAAGCGCTTGCACGGTGATGTTGCCGAGGCGGTAGGTCTTCTCCAAGTTAGCAACTTGGACTATGGCGGCGGTCTCCAACGAGAGTCAGTCTGTGAGAGGCTACGGGCTGAGGCCCGAATATCTTCCTTTCGAGAGCGCTCCCAAAGCGCTTAAGCTCTGAACCAGTAATTAGCAAACCATGGCTGCTAAGATCGTGATTCTCGACATAGAGACGACATCTCTTGAGGGGGATGCGGGAGTACTCGTTGGTGCTGGGCTCATGTCCGACGCGGGACGGGGCGAGTATTTGGAAGCGAGGAGAACGAGTGAGGAGAAGTTGCTGTTGTCGAAACTATCAAAACGCTTGGAGAGCTATGAGGTATTGGTGACTTGGAACGGTCGAAGCTTCGATATTCCGTTTCTAACGACTCGCCTCATGAAACATGATCTTGATCCGCGCCCCATTCTTCGGAAGCCACACATTGATCTCGCCGATGTCGTGAAGAGCCGGTTGAGACTCACCTTCACCTATCTCGACCACGTTTGTGATTTCTTTCAGATTTCTCGGAAGAAGGGTCCGATGGGCCTTGATGTTCCACACCTCTACGTTCTAGCAGCTGAGGGAGACAGAGAAGCACTGGCATCGATACGGGAACATTGTCTTGACGATTTGCGGGCAACCAGACAGGTCTTCTTGAAGCTCAAGCCAATCGTGGAGCAGCAGCTAGAGTACGCCGAGGGGCACCCTTAGTCCAAAGAATGTAGCCAGTATCGCCAGTATCGCGAGGTATATGGCGAAAAGTCCCAGTGTGACCGCGAGGTTTCTAGGCCAGTGCTTGCTCCAGGCAATTCCAAATGGTATTCCGACAGTAAATCCGATGATGTGGGCAATGTACGCTATGCTTGGATCGTAACCCAGTCCTCTAGCAATATCCGGGGTGGTCACGATGATCAGGTTGTACGCGAAGTAGAATATGGCCACGAGACCCTGAGGGGCCATGAATAGGAAGGAGAATTTCAGAGGGTGCATCAGCATCACACATGCCGCAAGAGTGAAGATAGCTGCTGAGGCACCTAGCATCCCTGTATCCGCGGCATAGATTCCTAGAGCGGGTGGCACAAGGAAGGAAGTGAACCCGCCAACAAAAAAGACCATCAGGTGCATGTCCCTCCCAATCATCTTTTCCAGAGTATTGCCGAAAACGAACAGGAAGAGCATGTTTCCAAAGAGATGGGCTGGGCTAGCGTGGAGAAAGAGCGCAGTGACAAGAGTCCACACTCTTCCCGCCAGTAGGTTGTTCCAGCTGAACACGAAATTCGTATCAATGAAATTGGGGTCTTGACTAGGCTGCCAGGCCCATAGGCTGAGGCCTACGCATCCGAGTATGAGCAGATAGTTGACCCTCAACTTGGACCCTCTTCAAGGGTTCAGCGGCTAAGCGGCCTATTTCAGAAGTTCCTAACTATGCTCAGAGGCGTCTCGTCATTCAAGTTCGTTTTGTAAGGGCCGTTTGCGCCAAACCCTTTTACCGCCAATATACTCACGCCTCGCGTTCATCCTTGGGGTCTAGAGTCCAGGCCTACGTTGACCTGACTAAGCCGAAGATAGTCTTCCTGCTGGACTTCACAGCTCTGATGGCCTTCCTGGTGGCTACTCGTGGGATTAACCTGCTAGCGCTAGCTGCGGTGCTAGTAGCTGGCACCCTAGCGTCGGGGGGTGCTGGCGCATTGAACTGCTATCTCGATCGTGACATTGACCAGAGTATGGGACGAACAAGTCAACGGCCGATTCCGAAAGGAGAGGTAACGCCCTTCAACGCGCTAATTTTTGGACTGTTGCTGGTGGGAGCCGGAGTCGGGATTTCCCTCTGGCTTCTGTCTCTCTGGGCTAGCTTATTCGTCTTCCTTGGTGCCGCGATCTACGTTGGCTTCTATACCAAGTGGTTGAAGCGTCGGACGACTTTGAACATCGTTCTCGGTGGCTCAGCGGGAAGCTGCGCGCCCCTAGCGGGTTGGGCCGCGGCCACTGGAAATGTTGGCGTGATTGCACCCTGGTTGATGGCTTTGCTCGTTTTTGTTTGGACTCCAAGCCACTTCTGGAGTCTCGCTCTTCGAGCCTCAAAAGACTACGCGAAAGCCGGCATTCCCATGCTCCCGGTCGTCGTGGGGGACAAGAAGGCTGCACAATACATTGCCCTCAACACTTTCCTCCTGGTCCCTGCGTCTCTCATCTTCGTTCCTCTAGGCACGTTTGGAATAGTCTACCTCGCGATCGCTGGATTGCTTGGTCTGGGAATGATCATTGTAGACTTGAAGCTGGCTTTCAACCCGACAAAGGCTCAAGCATGGACCGCTTTCAAATTCTCAAGCCCGTACCTTGCCATCGTCTTTCTCGCGATGGTCCTCGACTACTGGATTCCTCTACACTAGACAACCATTCAGGACCCTCGAATCTGTTTCAAGAGATTCTGAATGATAATTCTACCATGCGGATGATTCTTGTTTGATCTCTCAGGGTGGAACTGGACGCCGTAGGTCGGCCTCGATCGGCGCACCATGCCCTCGACTTTGGATGTTGTCGATTGTGCTAGGTGTTGAAACTCATCGGGAACCCTGGTCAATTCCTGCCGGTGTGATTCTGCCACCACCAAGTCGGAGGGTAATCCGGCGAACAACGGATGATTCCGGACGACGCTTACCTTTTCGTATCCACGGAGCATTTGACCGAGATCTCGCATCGGGGCGCCGAAGGCTGACCCGATGATCTGGTGTCCGTAGCATATTCCCAGAATTGGAAACTTGGCCTTTCTGACAAGGTCCATTTCAGGCTGGAAAAGTTCTCGGGTTCGAGGTTTTGAGAGAAGGGCACTGGACCCTGTCAGAATGACAAGATCTGGTCCAGAGCCTACAACTCTACCGTAAAGGTCCGGTTCCTTGTAGTCTATTTTCTCTACCGATTGTCCGGTGGACTTTTCTATGTTCTGGATTGCTCGCTCTGTCTGGTTTGGTTCTTTGTAGTTGTTTACGACAACTATTTTCAATGTTTAGAGAGCGGCTAGGAGTTTGTCGATTTCTTCCTCGGTGTTGTAGTAGTGTGGTGAGGCTCTTAGTGCTTTGACTCTGCTTGCGACCGTGATGTTGAGCTTCTTCAACTTCTCATACGTTGCTCCGGGGTCGGGGTCTTCGAAGACCACTATTCCACTTCGCCGGTCAGACTGTAACGGCGTGAGTATTTTTCGTCCTTTCTTCTTCAATCCCTCGATAAGGTGCTCTGTGACCTTGAGAACTCGATGGGATTTTTCTGTCTGATCGTGCTTCAACGCGAATTCGAGGGCTGCTTTGGCGCCTACAATCGATATTACTCCCCAGCTTCCACCTTCAAACATTGTCGCGTCCGGCGCGGGTATCGTCTCTTCGATGTTGAACGGTTTTCCGAATAAATCTTGTTGGCTTGTCAGCCTTCTCGCGACTGAGTCTTGGACTCCATGCCAGCCGATATAGTTCGGATCAAGATCTTTCAGCCTGTCGCGTTTGGTATAGACGAAGGCTGCGCCGTGGGGTCCCTGCATCCACTTGTACATCCCGCATACTAGCGCGTCAACTCCGTCTTGTCGAGCGTCTATTGGAAAGACGCCTAGGGCGTGGAACGAGTCGGCGATGACGAATGCGTCGTGTTCGTGTGCGATCTTTGTGATCTCTCGGATTTTCTCTCGGCATCCGTTGGTCCATGATACGTAGTCGACTGAGACGATCGAGGTGTCGTCGTCGATTGCTTTTTCCCATTGTTCTAATGGGATTGTGCCGTTGTTGTCGCGGTGGAGTAGGCGCACGTCTTTTGCTCGTCCGTGTTTTTTCTGGAGGTGCCAGAGGTAGATGTTGGTTGGAAAGTTGAGTTCGCTGATGACGATGTTGCCTTGTGGTTTGTAGTTGATGCTGCTGGCGAGGCTGATGAGCGCGCTGGTGACGTTTGGGACAGAGGCTATCTCGTCGAGGGGGACTCCTCCTATCATCTTTCCAAATTGCCGGCGAGATTCGATGATTAGAGGTAGCCATTCTTCCCAGTTTTCGCCGTACTCTCGCCAGTCAGCCATGAACTCGTTAATCGCGTTGAGCACGGGTATGGACGGCGGGCCTGTTCCTGCGTTATCGAAGTAGGCTCGTCGGGATGTTACGGGTATTTGTTTTCTTACGAGGTCGATATTCAAGGAGACACCCAGAATTGGACGAAGTTCAATTGGTCAGGCTGAGTATAAATGGAGTGCTAGATGGTGTGGAAGTTCTGGACGCCTGTTTCAGCGATGCAGTTCTTGCACCAGAACTGGTTTCTTTCCGGGCTGTATTGGGCGTGGCTGTCGGTTACTATGTTTCCGCAGTTTCCGCAACGGAGGATGAAGACCTTGCGCATCTTGTGATGGGGCAGTTCTTTCTTGTGCCGTTCTACCTCTTTGTCTCCGGGCTCTAGGACTATGTTGCAATTTTCGCAGAAATAGATCGTTTCGAGAATTGCTTTGTCTCGTTCGTCTACCCAGTTCTCAGCCATGGCAGTGATGGTGCTCCTTGATAGAGGGTAGTTCGATCGTGCTTGCCTTCGCCGTTCTAACCTTGATACCCATTCCTCCTTCTTTATATAAAAATCCACTAAGGAAAGGTCCAGTTGTCGGGGCAAAATCGCTGTTGTTTTCAAGTCTTTTTTGCTGCGTGGGAGGAGGTTGTGAAATCTGGGTCCAACTGACCCAGATAGGTTCAGACGACGGAGGTCTGGTTTGACTTGTCAGATTGGCTGGCCATATTGAGAAGCGGCCTGTGCTAAGTCGATGATGTCGACTACTCCGTTATTGTTCAGGTCGGCGGCTGGATTCCAGGTTGGCGTCGGCGATGGTGTCGCGCTTGACCCGAAAGCCGCGGCCATCGTTGCTAGGTCGATAATGTCGACTTTACCGTCTGAGTTCACGTCCGGGCTTTTGTAGACAGTTATCGTTCCATGTCCGATCGAGGGGTTGTACTCATCGTAGTACTCGTATTGTCCAGGTCCCGAAAAATCGTCGTGGGGAATGCTTGGGGTGAGGACCGCCCAGGAGGAATGTAGTGAAGTGTTTATCGTGAGACTTCGAACGAGACAGCCATTCGTGTTGTTAACGTTACAACTGTTCTGAGTGTTCACGCTTCCCGGCGGAAACCCTGCTGTGTAGATCGCGAAATCATAGGTACCTCCTATCTGGAAGTTCCAGCTCGCATTCACAATGAACTTTACACTTCCGAACTCGCTGAAACTAGGGTTGAGGTTTGCTGACCATGTTCCATTCCAGCCATTCGGCGTCCCCCACAAGATCACATGACTCGGGTCACTTGGACCCATGCTTCCGAATGTCGTGCTTTGCGCTACAGGAGCCCATACACTCGGCGTGGTATGAAGGACGAAGCCTGCAAACAGCAAGGCGATTAGGACTACAATGATTTTCATACCGACATTCTTGGTAGCGTGACACCATAAGCCTTTCGAGCTAATCGGAAGGCAACAATTTCGAACTTCTGTGTCAAATCTTCTTGGTTGGCTTTGGGGTCCTGGTAACCCTTCGCTATGCAAACCCTTAGACCCTTTCTCGACTTACCATAGGGTAAGGTTGACTATATCCGAGCGTATGGCATTGAGGAGTAGATGGAGGGTAGTGCCGTATGGGTCTTCCAGAGAAGATTAAGCAGATAGAGGAGGAGATGAAGAAGACCCAGATCAACAAGAAAACTGAACATCACATTGGCCTTCTCAAAGCCAAGCTTGCCCGGTTGCACGAGGAGCTGGAAGCCTCTACCTCGAAGGGAGGAGGTCCAGCTTTCGAGATTCGCAAGGGTGGCGACGCGACAGTCGTTCTCATCGGCCTCCCCAGTGTTGGCAAGTCTACTATTCTGAATCGGTTGACGAATGCTAAGTCGAAAGTTGCGGCATATGCCTTCACAACCCTCACTGTTGTTCCGGGGATTCTGCGTCTCAACGGAGCGGACATCCAGATTCTCGACCTTCCAGGAATCATTAGCGGCGCGTCTTCGGGACGCGGGAGGGGAAGGAGAGTTCTCTCGGTTGCCAGGAACGCGGACCTCGTATTGTTGGTCTTGGACGTGTTTCAGCCGGGACAGGTTCAATTGTTGAAGAATGAGCTTCATGCGATGGGTATTCGGATCGACCAGAGGCCTCCCGATGTGGTCATCAATAGGGGCAGTAAGGGAGGGCTAGCTCTCACCACGAGTGTCAAGCTGACGAAACTGACCCCGGCAACTGTCAAGGGAATAGTCGAAGCTTACGGGATTAGTAATGGTGGCATTTTGGTACGCGAAGATGTTACAGACGAGCAATTGATTGACGTTTTGACCGGGAACCGGAGGTATGTTTCCTCCCTGGTCGTCTTGAACAAGGTGGACTTGGTAA
>Ga0209056_10001387_pt1 | contig 26745 bp, 36 predicted proteins | sample GraSoiAngelo_114_FD_185876 | JGI IMG/M metagenome (GOLD analysis project Ga0209056, IMG submission 185876) | Grasslands soil microbial communities from the Angelo Coastal Reserve, California, USA - 14_0903_13_40cm (SPAdes) (version 2) | ecosystem: Environmental > Terrestrial > Soil > Grasslands... | reverse complement strand
CGCGACACCAACATGGGCGCGGTCATCACCCAGGTCACCGTGCGGGGCATCAACGTCACCACCCAGGTTTTGAAGTACCTCGGCGCCTACGGAGGCGCCGCCATCAGCTCGATTCCGTCGGGCTACACCGTCGATCGCGTCTACTCCTGCGCGGGTGCCAACGGCGACCACATGATGGTGATCGAAGGCCACCGCTGAAAATCCCTATTAGTAGCGGTGCCTTGAGCTATCTTTCCCGGGCAACATGCGAACGGTAGCCGCCAAGTCGCCGCCGAGACGCCGGGGCGGGCGCCGTATCTTGATCGCACTTTTTCTCGTCGTCGTGCTGATCGCGGGCGGGGTCGTATGGCTGAACGTCGCGGCCCAGGCCCAGGTCAACGCGTCGGCGGCGTTGACCGTCTACCAGCCCGCGGCCTCGATCTCGCACAACGGGGTCGACTTCAGCTCCGCGAACACGGGCTCGGTCATCCGGGCGAACGATTCGGTGCAGACCGACCCCAAGGGCCGGGCCGCGATCACGCTGCCCGACGGGACGATCACCCGTCTCGCCAAGGACACGACGATCAAGCTCGACGCCGCGCACTTCAGCAAGAGCGGCAACCTTCACGACGTGTCGCTGACGCAGTCGGCCGGCCGCACCTTGACCAACGTGCAGCACCTGGTCTCGGGCGCGACGTTCGACGTACATGGCAAGTCGGCGACGGCCAGTGTGCGCGGAACCAAGTTCGAGATCTGGACCAAGCCCAACGGGAGCATGCTCGTCAGGCTCTTCATCGGCACGCTCACCGTCAGCTCGAGCAAGGGCAGCGTCACCCTGCACGGCGGGCAAGAGGTGACCGTCGCCGCAGACGGCACGATCGGAGCTGTCGGCCCCATCACCCCGGATGCAGAAGACCCGTTCGGCCCCGCGCTCGACGCGTCGAACGCCGTCGAGGTCGGGACGACTCCAGGCACCGAGCAAGACTTTGTCGGCGCTCCGCTGCACAACGGCGAGCGGCAGCAGTACACGTACAGCTACGCCGGAGGCAGCCTCGTCAAGGCGTCGCTCGGTTATCCGGGCAGCGCGATGAAGCTCACGGTCAAGGCGCCTGACGGCCAGCAGTATCTCGCCACCGGCAAGCTGCCGACACTCGTTATCAACAACGCTCCGCCCGGCATCTACACGATCTTCGTCGATGGCGTCAGTGGTCTCGGCAACGATGGCGAGGAACCGTTTGTCGCGGTGGCGTCGGTCGAGGATTGCAAGAGCGCCGATGTGGAGCAGTTCGGCGCCGTCCACCGCGGCTATACCGCCCAGGACCTGATCAGCGCCGTAAAGCTGTCGGGCCAGGCTTCTGGAATCTCCAACCTCAGCCTCTCGTTCAGCGAGAATTCGATCGCCGGCGCAATCATCACGGCCAAGGGCATATACAACGGTTTCACCTGGAGCGGCTCCGCGGCGCTCGTCGCCCAGAACGGCGTCTTGGACATCATGCCCACCGGAGGCACGATCTTCGGCATGAACGTGCCGGCGCAGCAGGTCGTGGAGCAGATCGCGGCCGTGATCGGTCAGAACCCGTCGAACCTGGATCCTGGATTTGTCGTCGATCGTCTGTTCACTTGCAACTCGGTGATGATGGTCGACGGGCGGACCCCAACCTAGCGGCGGAGCAGCTTCCTCAGCGCGCGCCTGGCGCGCTTCGGCACCACGCCGTTGGGCTGAACCTTGCCGTTGGGCGACGTGATCGCCGCCTCCAGTCGGTCGAGCAGCTCGCCGGCGGTGGCGGGACGGCGCGCCGGATCGCGGTCCATCGCCAGCTGCAGCACCGCCGCAAACGCCGGAGATAGGTCTGCTGCGACTTCGCGCACGTTGGGCGGCGGCTCGTAGAGCCGCCGGCTCAGCGTCTCGATCCAGCTCTTCGACGAGAACGGACGGCGACCGGTCGTCGCCTCGAAGATGACCGCGGCGAGCGAATAGACGTCGGCGCGTCCGTCGACCTCGCGGCCGACGAGACGCTCCGGCGCGACATAGTCAGGCGCGACCGGACCGCTGGCCCCGGGACCGGTGTTGAACGAAGCCACGGTGCCGAGCCCGAATCCCGTCAGCAGCGTCCGCCCATCCTCGGCGAGGAGGATGTTCGCGGGCTTGACGTCGCGATGCACTGTCGCGCGCGAATGCGCGTAGTCCAGCGCACTTGCGATCGGACGCAGCAGGTCGATGATGCCAAGTGGCTCGTATCGCTGGCCGTCACCGAGCATGCCGTCGAATGTGCTGCCGGCCACGAACTCGGTCACCAGGTACGGCGAGTCGCCTTCGTAGGCAAGCTCGTAGAGCCTGGGTATGGCTTCGTGCTCGAGCGCGGTATAGGAGCGCAGCTCGAGCAAGAACCGGCGCGAGAAGCTCACGTCGCGCGCGACGCCCGTGCCGATGGTGCGCAGGGCGACCCGACGGTGCAGACGCGGATGCTCGGCCTCGTAGACCGAACCGAGGCTGTCGGTGTCCAGCTCCCGGAGCAGGCGGTAGCCGCCGATGTTGCGGTGCCCGTTGCCGTTTTCAGCCGGACGCGAGCCGTTCGGGTGCGGAGGCATGGCCACGAACCTGAACTTTAGGCTACAGGCCGGGGTACGGGCGTACTGCCCGAACGTAGATTCGACTAGGAACCCGCGATACGCCCTATCGTTGCAATGCGTCGGCGTGGCGGAATGGCAGACGCGCCAGCCTTAGGAGCTGGTGCCCGAAAGGGCGTGGAGGTTCAAATCCTCTCGCCGACACCAGGGCCTTTGGTGAAGTTCTCGATCTCTACCGGTTCGATCTTGTCGGCGGTCTCGAAGCCAAAGATCTGGGAGAGGAAATACAGCTCTCCCTCCATCGCCCGCCGGATGTTCTTGTCCTGCCGGAAGCCGTGCTGCTCGGCTTCGAACGCCACGTACGCATACGGAAGGTTCTTTTCCTTGCAGGCCGCGACGAAAGTTTCGGCCTGGCTGGGCGGAACGATCTTGTCCTCGAGCCCCTGAAAGAGGATCACCGGACAGCTCAACCTGTCGGCGAAGTTGATCGCCGAGCGGTCCTGATAGACGTCTGCGCGCTCTGGATATGGACCGACAAGCGTGTCGCAGTAGTGAGCCTCGAACTTGTGCGTCTCGTCGATGAAGAGCTTGAGGTCGCCGATCCCGTAGTGGCTCGCACCCGCGTTGTAGAAGTCGCGCTTGGTGAGCGACAGCAAGGCGGTGAAGCCGCCGGCCGATCCACCCGTGATCGACACGCGCTCCGGGTCGGCGAGCCCCTGGTCCACCAGATAGCGGGCCGCGTTGATGCAGTCATCGACGTCGACCACACCCCAGTTGCCGTTGAGGCGCTGCCGATAGGCGCGGCCGTAACCGGATGAGCCTCCGTAGTTCACGTCGACGAGGGCCAGGCCGCGGCTCGTCCAGTACTGAAACTCGAACGGATACGTCGGGCCGGCCGATCCGGTCGGGCCGCCGTGGCAGTGGACCACGAGCGGCGGCTTCTCTCCCTCGGGAGGCTCGTGATCATGGTTGCGAGGCGGGTAGTAGAACGCGTGCGCGGTGTTGCCGTTCTCTGTTGGATACTCGATCGGTCTCGGCACGCTGAAGAAGCCAGACTCGATATGCGCGGGATTGGCGACCTTTACGACCTCTTGGGCGAGCGTGTTCAGGTCGATCACGAGCACCCTCTCGGCCAATGTCGCCGAGCTTGCGAACATCACCGCGCTGTGGTCATGGACTTGCAGGTTTGCGAGCGACGTGTAAAGGAGCTCGATGTGCTGCAGCTTGCCGGTGTTGAGATCGAGGCGGCCGAGCTTGCTGCCCCCGGCGTCGGAAAACAGGCAGGTGATCTCGTCAGGTCCGTTGAAGTCGTAGAAGCGCTGGCCGAAGACCCACTGCGGCGCGCCGAACTCTGCGGCGCGGCGGCAAACCGGTTCGTCGCCTTCGCCTCGCGCTCGGTAGAGGTTCCACCAATCGCTGCGGTCCGAGACGAAATACAGCTCGCCAGACGGAGACCACTCCGGCTGTAGGACCGATTCGTTCCCGCCACCCGCGATTTTGCGCGACGAGGTCAGGTTGCCGTCGCGGTCGAGCTCGCCGACCCAGATCTCGCTTGCGTCCCAGGGCATGTGCGGGTGGTTCCAGGTCTGCCATGTGACGCGCTCGCCGTCGGGGCTGAGCTTTGGCGAGGAGTAGAAATCGTTGCCAGACGCGATGGTGATCGGCTCACGCCGGCCGTCGGCGTCGACCGCGACGATCATGTTGACTGGCTCGTGAGCCCCGGTCGTGTGGTCCTCTCGAACCGCGATCAGGCGGCGTCGCGCCGCGTCGACGACCATGTCGGCGTGGCGGATGTCATCCGCCGGAGTGATCGCGCGTGGCGTGCCCGCGCCTTCCTGACGGTAGAGGCGCTGATCGTTGAAATTGGTGAAGAAGACAATGCCGTCCTTGACCGCGAAGTGGCCGCCCCCGTACTCGTGGACGCGGCTGCGCGCGTTGAATCCTTGCGGTGTGACATCGCTGAGGGTGCCGTCAGACGCGCGACGACAAACCACGATTCGCCCTCCCTCGTACGGCCGCAGCTCCGACCAGTAGAGATCGGCGCCGTCCCAGCGCGCCATCTGGTTGCGCATGTGGACGGTGCCGTGGAGAAGGATGTCCGGTTTGATGGGCGAGGCCCACGATCCGAACGAGGCGACCGAACGCGCCGCCTTGCGAGAGCTCACTGCCGAAGGCGTCTGACGATCAACGCGTCGCCCTGACCGCCGCCGCCGCAAAGGGCCACGGCGCCGGTGCGCAGCCCGCGTCGCTTGAGCTCGTGGGCGACCGTGAGCACAAGCCGGGCGCCGCTGGCGCCGATGGGATGGCCGAGTGCGACGGCGCCGCCATTCACATTCACCCGCTCCTCGTCGAGCGCGAGCATGCGGGTCGCGTTCAGCGCGACGGCGGCGAAGGCCTCGTTGATCTCCACCAGGTCGATGTCGTCGACGTCGAGGCCGGCCTTCTTCAGTGCGTTGCTCAGCGCCAGCGCGGGCACCGTGTGCAGCCAGGCATAACGGTCCGCGCTCATACCATGGGCGACGATCTCGACGAGCGGCTCGGCGCCCATCTTCTCGGCTCGCTCCTTCGACATCACGACGACCGCGGCCGCGCCATCCGAAATCTGGGAAGCGTTGCCCGCTGTGATCGTGCCGTCCTTCTTGAAGGCGGGAGGCAGCTTGCTCAGCGACTCCACGGTCGTGCCCGGCCGCACCCCCTCGTCGCGTTCCACCCTGACCGGCTCGCCACGTTTCCGCGGCAGCGCCACCATCACGATCTCGTCGCGAAGCGTGCCCTCGTTCCAGGCCTTCTCGGCCCGTTGGTGCGAGCGCGCCGCCCACTCGTCCTGGTCTTCGCGACTCAGCTCCAGCTCCCGGTTGACCTCGTCCGAGCTCTCCCCCATGTGCTGCTCGGTGAAGGTCGACCACAGCCCGTCGTGGATCATCGAGTCAACCACCTCGCTGTTGCCCATGCGCGCGCCGAAGCGTGCCTTGGGGAACAGGTACGGCGCCTCGGACATGGATTCCATACCGCCCGCGACGACGACTTCGACCTCGCCGGCGCGGATCAGTTGGTCGGCAAGCGCGATCGCGTTGATGCCGGAGAGACAAACCTTGTTAATCGTGATCGCCGGCACTTGCTGGGGGATTCCGGCCTCGATCGCGGCCTGCCGGGCGGTGATCTGGCCGGCGCCGGCCTGCAGGACGTGGCCCATGATCACGTAGTCGACGTCCTCGCCCTGCACTCCCGAGAGATCGAGAGCGGCCCGGATCGCGTGCGCCCCGAGACTCTTAGCCGGGACCTCCTTGAACGCGCCCCCAAACTTGCCAAACGGCGTGCGCGCGCCCGCTACTATCACGGAGGCCATCGGGCCGGCGGCCATATATGGCCAGTGTAATTAGCAGTTAAGTAGGGTCGCGGAGTAATGAGAAACGCGTTGCTCGTGGTCGACGTCCAGGTGGCCGGCGGGCTGCAGGTGGCGGCGATGATCGCCCGCCACGTCCGACATTTCAGGTACGAGTACGACTTCGTGGTCGCGTCGCGCGACTACCACGAGAGCGCTCCGGAGCACATCTCCGACCATCCGGACTTCGTCAACACCTGGCCGCCCCACTGCGCGGTCGGGACTCCGGGCGCCGCATTCGTGCCTTCGATCCAGAACCTCATACGCGAGAAGTACATCCAGACGGTGGTCACAAAGGGCCGCAACGCCGCCGCCTACTCGGCCTTTGAGGCGCTGGACCCGCGGGGTCATGACCTGCTCGACGTCCTGAAGGAGCAGCGCATCGACCACATCGACGTGTGCGGGATCGCAACCGACTACTGCGTGCGCGCGAGCGCCCTGGACGCGCGCAAGAATCAGTTCCAGGTCCGCGTCCTGGTCAACCTGTGCGCCGCAGTCAACGAGGCCACCGGCCTGCAGGCCCTCGATGAGATGAAATCGGCGGGCTGCCAGCTGCAAGCCGCCACAGCCCCGTAGGCGGGAGGGGGCGGCCGGTTACCGCTTGCGGCTGGTGCTTTTCGTCCGGCTCGGGCTGGCCTCAGGCAGATACTTGAACGAGACCTTCAGCTTCACCCTGTAGCTCGTCACCTTGCCGTTCTCGATCGTCATGTCCTGCTCCGACACCTCGGCCACCCGAAGGTCGCGCAGGGTCTTGGCCGCGGTCTGGACGGCGCCTCGTGCGGCCGCCTCCCAGGACTGGTTGCTGGTACCAATCAGCTCTGTCACCCGGTACACGCTGTCGGCCATGACGACCTCCTTTCAAACCGCAGGCGAATGTCTCATTCTCGCGCGATTCAGGAGCGCGCCGCGAGGAGCTGCTCGAGCTTTCGCAGCTCGCTCTCCCGGCCCATCGTCGCAAGCTGCGTCCACCGGTCGTCATGCATCGCGTCGAAGGTGAGCACCATGCGGACTCCGCCCTCCACCGGATGCAGCTCCACAACCGTCTCGACCTCGTACGGCTCGACGCCCGGGATGAAATCCGCAATGTCCCGATAGACGAGCCGGCGGGGACGATCGATCTCGATGAACGTGAATCTGTGCTCGTTCACGAGCGGCATCCCCGCCTTGGTCATGAACTCGATCTGCTCAGGAGCGATCGCGCTCATTGCGTAGACGAGGTCCCCGCCCGGACGAAGATCCAGCTCTTGCACGACGACGCTGAATCCGTCCGGGCCCATCCACGCTTCGATTCCGTCCTTGGTCGTCCACAGCTCCCACACCTCGTCGGCGGTGGCCTCGAACGTGCGCTCGAGGGTGAGCTTGGGACGTTCGGTCAAGCTACCGGGCTGCCCTTGTAGGCCTTCTCGAGGGTGGCGATGTCGAGCTTCTTCATCTTCATCATCGCGTTCATGCACGCCTCGGCGTTGCCGGACCTTGTGTCAGTCAGCATCTGGCCGAGAACCTCGGGCACGATCTGCCACGAAAGCCCGAAGCGATCCTTGAGCCATCCGCATGGTCCCTCTTCGCCACCGTTCGCGGTCAGCTTCGTCCAGTACCTGTCGACCTCCTCCTGCGTCTTGCAGTTGACGAGGATCGAGATGCCCTCGGTGAAGTTGAACGCATCGCCGCCGTCGAACGCGAGAAACTCCCGCCCGTCGAGCTCGAAGGTCGCGTTGAGCAGCTTGCCCTTCGGGATCGGTCCGCCGTCGGTTTCGACGCGAGCGATGCTCAGGATCTTCGAGTTGGGGAAGAGCGAAACGTAGAAGTTGACCGCCTCTTCCGCGCGGTCCTTGAACGTGATGCAGGGTCGGACGGTGTTAGCCATCGCTGTCTCTCCTTTTCATCTCTCGTTTCTTGTGACGCCGGTCGATCTCGGCGCCCATTCTGTCCAGCCTCGGTTCCCAGATTGCCCGGTAGGTGGTGACGAACTCCGACAGCTCACGGAACGGCTGCGGCCTCAGCGAATAGAGGCGCCGCCGGCCTTCGGGTCGCATGACCACGAAGTTCGCGTCTCCGAGGATTGCCAGCTGCCGTGACACGCCAGGCTGGCCGATGTCGACGACTTCGACGAGCTCGCCTACCGACCGCTCCCCGCGCCTTAACGCCTCCACCATACGACGTCGGGTCGGGTCGGCCAGGATCTGGAAAATGTCAGCCACAACGACATATTACTACAACAATATATATTGTGTCAACAATATGTCGTGACGCGTCGATTTGGGGCCATGCTTGTTTGTCGTATCGGGTTAGGACGTGAAGGGATGAAGTACGTCTTTCTGTTCTGCGGGACAGCAGCCGATCAGTCAGCCTTCGACTCGATGTCGCCCAAAGAGCTCAGGAGCCGCTACGCGGAGGTCGGGCGCTGGTTTGCGGAAAACCGCGCCAGGTTGGGCCACGGAGGTCAGCTCCAGGGCCCCGAGACCGCGACGACGGTCAAGTTCAGAGGCGATGGTCCCCCGATCGTCAAGGACGGGTTGTTTCTAGAAGGCAAGGAGATCGTCGGTGGGTGTACCGAGGTCGAGGTGGCGCACCTCGACGAGGCTTTGGCGATGGCCAAATCTTGGCGGGGCGGCGGGACGCTGGAGATCCGACCCATGATGGAGCGGTAAGCCCATTGGACAGCGCCGCCGCCATCGCTCGCACCTTCCGCGAAGAGGCAGGACCGGTGACGGCGACTCTCAGCCCGAGACCGATTGGCAGCAGATCTTCGCCCTCAGCGCCATGCTGCTTGTGCTGGCGCCGTCACCTGTCGTCCGCCTAAATCGCGCAATCGCGCTCGGCAAGCTGGAGGGGCCGGAGACCGCACTCGAAGAGATCGACCCGCTGGCTCCTGCCCTACGCAACTACCACCTGTTCCACGCGGCCCCTGGACAGATGTTGACCGAGCTTGGACGGCAAGAGTTGGCGCGAGCGGCACAGCAGCGAGCGCTGGAGCTCACACAGAACAGCGCCGAGCGGGCTCTGCTGAGCGGTCGGCTGTTCAGGAGCTCGAATGAACCCGCTCCAAACGGCGGAGGTCCGGGAGCGCCTCGACGATCTTCTCCGCCAGCTTCTCCGGATGGTGGCCGCGCAGGTAGATGACCTGCTCGGTCACGCCGAGCTCGTAGTACTTGCCCGAGAGCTCGATCAGCTCGCTGCGGTCGCCACTCTCCCAGCCGAACTGTAGAGAGCGCCGAACCTCTGACGGGTCGCGACCGACCGCGCCGCACGCGTCCTCGAACTTGCCGATCACATCTTTGACGAAGGCCGGATCTCCGCCTGAGATGTTCCACACGTCGGCGTGACGCGCGGTCAAGCGGAGCGTGCTCTCACCCTGGGCGCCGATCCAGAGCGGCGGGTACGGCTTCTGAATCGGCTTGGGGTTGGCGATCGCGTCCGTCAACTTGTAGTAACGACCGTCGAAGTTCGTGCGTTCCTCGGTGAACAGTGACTTGATGATCTGCAGCGACTCGCTGAGCCGGCCGACACGGTGGTCGAGACCCTCGATTCCGTACATCTGGTGCTCGATCTCAGCCCAGGCCGCACCGATGCCGAGCTCAAGCCGGCCGCCGGAAAGATGATCGACCGTCACCGCCAGCTTGGCGAGCACGACCGGGTGGCGGTACGTGTTGCCGGTGACCAGGCAGCCGATGCGGACGCGCTTGGTCGCCTCGGCCATCGCGGCCTGCAAGGCCCAACCTTCGTAGATGGGACGGTCGGGACCTGTCGGCCCGATCGAAGCCAGGTGATCGAAGTCCCAGAGGTGATCGAAGCCGCCTTCGTCGGCAATCTGCCAGGCGGCGCGGAGCTGCTCGATGGTGATGTTCTGGCCGGACGCTTTTAGCCCGAAGCGAAGTGGATGCGTCATATCGCTCAGGTTAGTGAAAGCGCGTCGGACGGATGCGGATCGGCACGCTGTATTGCTCGGAGAACTGCTGCGGCGTCATGCCGAGGTTTTTCATCTGGCTGCGATACTTGCGAACGTACCCCGGGACCTTGTACGCGGGTGGTTCCTTGCGCGCGATCTTCGCGGTGCCTGAGATGCGCACCACGTCGTCACCCACCAGGTCGCTGTTCAGGTGCAGCTCGACGTTGGGATTGGCCTGGACGCCGCGCACTTTCTGCCCCGGCAGTGAGTAGACGAGAAATGACTCGCCATCCCAATAGAACCAGACCAGGACCGAATGCGGCCGGCACTGGTGGTCGGCCGTCACCAGCCAGACCACGAGGTCGTTCTTCAGACGCGCCTTGCCGGCCACCCCTCTAGTTTGGCGGGATGAGAAGGGGGTGAATATAGTCGCAGGTCGCCACGTTCAAGCGAGTTTGATCGTTGAGAGTTGAGGGCAAAGTAGGAGCGTGAAGAAGAAGAGCGAAGCCGCCGTCCAGAAGAGCCAAGCCGAGTGGAAGCGCGATCTAACCCCCGTCCAGTACCACGTGCTGCGCGAGAAGGGCACCGAGCGGCCCTTCACGGGCGAGTACTGGAACACGACGACGCCTGGCGTTTATCTCTGCGGGGGCTGTGGGGCCAAGCTGTTCGAGTCGGAGACCAAATTTGACACGCACTGCGGCTGGCCGAGCTTCTACGCGCCGGCGGAGGGTGCGCCGATCGAGGAGTCGGTGGACGACTCGCACTTCATGATCCGGACCGAGGTCACCTGCGCGAGCTGCGGCGGGCACCTGGGCCACGTCTTCGACGACGGGCCAGAGCCGACCGGGCTTCGCTACTGCATCAACTCGGCCTCGATCAAACTCGACCCGAAGTAACAGGGGTCCTCAGCTTCTTGCGGCATTCGCTCGCGCCTCCAACATCTTCTTGACGATCGGGCTCGGCTCCTTCGGCTGCCAGGCCCGGTAGGCCTCCCGCAGCGGCACCGGCCACTCCACGTCGAGGTCGACTCGGGTTCCGAACCCCGACGCCCCCGCCAGCACGCGCAGCGCAAGTTCGAGCACATGCCGCTGCGTGGACCGGTCGTGCGCCACGCCGAACGCGTGGCCGAACGGGAACTCGACCCCGACGATGCGCGGCGCCCGGCGCTCCTCAGCGACCGCGGGCATCATGGTCACCGTCACAGTTGGGATTCCCGCCGCCTCGATCCACCGTGCCAGCACGGGCACGTTGCTGCAGCAGTCGGGTCAAGCCGGCGCGAGGATGAGCCCGTCGGCCTCCTGCTCGCGCAGATGGCCGACGATCGCCGGCGCAGTGGTCTCGCGCCAGTCCTTCAGCCGCCGGTCCTGGTAGCCCATGACCCCGACTTGGCGCTCGGCCGCAGCGCCGACGACGCCCTCCTCGACCAGCCGGCGCAGCATCCCCACCGGCAGCGCAATCTCGGGATCGGCCAGCAGGTCCTCGTCATTTATATGTAGGTGCGCGACGGCGAAGTCCTCGGGCTTCGCGTTCGACGGGATGACGCGCCACGAAGGATCGCCCCATTCCGGGCGCTCCCGCTCGCCATCGAGGTCGAACGAGGGCTGGCTCGTCTTCAGGTAGATGCCGGCTGAGGTCAGCAGCGCGATGCGTGACGCCGACAGACGCTTCTCGAACGGCGCCCACACCGGATGCTCTTCGCCCGGGAACGCCCCGCGCCCCTCATATAAAGGGCGGAAGCTGCGCGGCAGAAACCTGTAGCTGTCGACCTGCACTAATCGAAATCTGCCAGCGTCCCGCTCAGCACGGGCATGACGCCGCCGCCGACCTCGATGCGCTCCGGGGCGTCCTTCGACTCGCCGTACGTGAGCTCGATGTGCACGAAGCTCTGGCGGCCCATCTTCGCCCCCTGCTCACTGACGATTGAGACTTGAGGCGCGCGCTCGACCAGGCCGTACTTGACCGCGAACGCGCCGAGTGGACCGCTGGCCGAGCCGGTCGCAGGATCTTCCGGGATGTCGACGGCGAACATGCGGCTGTAGAGCCGGCCTTCACCGGCGGCCGCGAACAAGAACACACCATGACCGCGATCGCCGTGCAGAAGTTTGCGCACCCGTGGCGAGTCGGACACGGCCGAGTCCACGGCGCCCGCGTCACGCAGCGCGACGAAGAGAAACGGGGCGCCCGTGCTCGCCACCTGCGCCGGCACGTCGTGCACGATCGCGGACTCCTCAACCCCGATCGCGGACGCCACCTCCTTGTGCGGAAACACCGGGCCGAAGGTCAGCGGCGGATGCGTCATCCAGAACAAGACGCGGCCATGCTCCTTGACGCTGCGAACCTTGACCGGTCCGACATTCTCCTCGAGAGTGAAGTCGGTCGCGTCGCCGGAGACCAGGCCTTCGTCCGCGAGGACCCAGGCCGTGCCGATGGTGGGGTGGCCGGCGAACGGTAGCTCGGCCGCGGGCGTGAAGATGCGCACCTTCGCCGCGTGCTTGGAATCCTCGGGCGGCAGCACGAAAGTTGTTTCAGAGAAGTTCATCTCTTGCGCGATTCGCTGCATGGTCTTGGCGGAGAGGTCCTTGCCGTCAAGAACGACCGCCAGCTGGTTGCCCGCCAGAGGCTTGTCGGTGAAGACATCGACGATCCGTATCGGCCGGCTCATGGGGGAGAAACGATCAAGCATGTCGTCGTGCCGTGCGCGAGCAGCTTGCCGGTGCTGTCGGCGACGAGCTTGCCTTCGGCTGTCGCGATCGTCGCCCCACGATGCACGACCACGCCCTCACAGCGAACGCGTCCCGTTTCGACCGTGATCGGGCGCACGAAGTTGGTCTTCAACTCGAGCGTGGTGTAACGCTCTCCGGCCTGCAGCGTCGAATGGATCGCGCAGCCCATCGCGGAATCGAGAAGCGCCATCGCAAATCCACCATGGACCGATCCGATCGGGTTGTACAGGTGCTCGCCCGGTTCCCCCTCGAAGACGGCCTTGCCCTCCTCGACGTGCACGCCGCGGAAACCAAGAGTGGCGGTGATCGGAGGCGGAGGCAAGCGACCCTCGAAGACGTCCTTCAAAAGGTCGAGGCCACTGCGCCCGGCGGCCGCCTTCGGAACCTCAAAAGGGTCTTCCCACGTAACGGTGCGGGTGCGCTTCATCTCCGTCTCCATACCTAACCTGAAAAGGCCGAAAGCACGGCCAAAATTCCGAGCCCGGCGATGGCGAGCCCGCTAACCGTGCTGATCCAACCGACGACGGCCGGGGTGAGCCGCGTTCGCAGCACCGAGGCGGCGATCACCAGCACGCACCACCACACCGCCGATCCGAGCAGGACACCGACCACCACGAGGGCCGGGCGCACGAGCGACCCGCCCGTACCCAGCCCAAGCGTCGCAGCCAGGGCCGCGAAGGACACGATCGTCGCCGGGTTTGTGATCGTGAGGCCAAGCGTCGAGAGGTACGCCCACACGAGTCCGCGTCCTGTCGGTGCCGCCGCGGACTGCGCCGCCTGCCTTCGCTCCATCAGGATGCGGGCCCCCAGCAAGACCAGGACAGCACCGCCCAACACGGCGAGCGGGCGCCGGCCGGCGACGAAGGCGGCGGTTAACGCTGCGACGCCGAACGTCGCGATGGCAGCGTAGAAACCGTCCGCCGTGGCGACTCCGAATCCGGAGAGGAGGCCGGTGAGCCGGCCCTGCGTCAGGGTGCGTCTAACGCACAGAAAGAAGATTGGGCCGGGCGAGGCGGCGATGGCAAAGCCCAGGGCGAATCCCCTGAGCAAAAGACTGAACACCGCATCCCCTCATGGCGGAGTCATTGTATTGGGGGTTTCACCTCCCCACCGTGTGGGGAAGGTGGCGCGAAGCGCCGGAGGGGTCTGGAATTTAGGGAAAGAAGGGACAGGGCTCGCCCGTCTCGGCGTACTTCTTGAGCCGCCCGACGATCCCGCCCCAGGTGTAGTTCACCGACGCAAGCTCCGCCGGCGCCAGCTCCTGCGGCCAGCCTTCGTGGTTGAACGTGACCTCGTGCGCGCCATCCTTCGCGGGTTTGATGTCCCAGGTCACGGTCGTGCCCTTCCATTCCGGGAAGCCACCGTGCGTCGACCAGCGGACGCGTTTGCCGGGCTCGAGCTCGTCCACCTTCATCTCCAATACGGGTCCGTGGAAGCCAAACTTCGCGATCGAACCGACCTTCGGCTCGGCGTGGCTGTCGGCGGTCCAAAAGCTCGACAGGCCTTTGGTGGTCGACAGCGCGTCGTAGATCTTGTTGGCGCCGGCGTCGATGGAAACCATGTGCATCAGCGGCCCAGCCATTCCCAGTTCCTCCTAAAGATTCGGCTTAATTAAGCGCTATCTTAGAATAGACCTTGGCGATGGCGCAACTTGGCGATCCACTCATGGCCCTGGCGAGTCCTCGCCGGCGCGAGATCGTGCGCCTGGTCTGGAGCGACGAGCTGTCCGCCGGTGACATTGCCAAAGCCTTCGATGTCTCCTGGCCCGCGATTTCTCAGAACCTGCGCGTCCTCCACGCCGCGGGGCTCATCCGACAGCGCCGCGTCGGCACGAGCCGGCTCTACCGGGCGGACCGGGCGGCGCTCAAACCGCTCGAGCCTTTTCTCCGCAAGATGTGGGAGCGCAAGATCGACCGGCTGCGTTTGCTGGCCGAATCCGAGGAGCGAGCCAAATCGAAAAGGTAGAAGTCGAACAGCGGATCGCGGCCCGGCCGGCGACGGTCTTCTCGTACCTCATCGACCCGGCGAAGTTCGTCGAGTGGATGGGCATCGGCGCACAGCTAGATCCCAGGCCTGGCGGCGCCTTTCGCCTCGATGTCGACGGGGCGCACTTCGCGAGCGGCGACTATCGCGAGGTCGAGCCGCCCTATCGCATCCTCATGAGCTGGGGCTGGGAAGGGGACCCCGAGGTCGCGCCGGGATCGACGACAGTCGAGATCACGCTCACTCCGGACGGAGACGGCACGCTGCTGCGTCTCCGGCACAGCGGCCTGCCGAGTGAGGAGCAGCGCGCCAGCCATCGCGAGGGTTGGAAGCTGTACATCGGCAAGCTGGGAACCGTCGTCGCCTAGCGGCCACTCCTTTACCCGCCTTAGAGGCAGCGCGCCGTATTCTCAACAGTCTCGTGGAAATCATCCGCAACGTCGGCCGCCACAAGCTCCGCAGCTTCCTGACGATCTCGGGCATCGTCATCGGCGTGCTCGCCCTGACCACCATGGGCGCGCTGGCGGAGAACTTCAACGCTCTGATCGATGGAGGCGTGAAGTACTTCGGCGGCAGCATCCAGGTCGGACCGCCCGATGGTCAGGCCGCCAACCTCCTCCCCATGTCGAAGATCGACGAGATCAAGAAGGTGGGCGGGGTGGAAGCTGCGTTTCCGGGCTACCAATTCGCGGCAAAACCCGGCGGAGCGATCGTCGTCAGCTTCGGAATTCCTGACACCATCGTCGCCGGCGATCCTGACGAGAACAACTACAGCGCGCTCAAAGTCACCTACGCGCAGGGCCGGCCGGCAAGCGCCAGCTCGCATGGTGAGGTCGCGCTCGGGTCCCCCATCGCCCACGAGTTCAACAAGAAGGTTGGCGACACCATCGACCTGCCGGTGCGGCCCGCGGACGCCAAGCCGGACTTCGTCAATCACTCCTTCACCGTGGTCGGCGTCTTGAATGAGACGAAGACCGCTCCCGACAGCTTCGCCTACATCAACATCGCCGACGGCCAGATGCTCCTGAGAGACAGCCTGCCCGCGTCGCTGCAGAGCTCGATCGACGTCACCCAGATCACCGAGGGCATCTCGGTCTACGGCAAGCCGGGCAGCTCGCTGTCGAACCTGGACAAGATCGCGGACCGCATCAACTCGCAGGTCACCGGTGTCAAAGCGACCAAGCCCAGTGATCTGGTGAACGGTTTCAAGTCCGGCGGCGCGATCTTCACCGCCATCACCACCGCGGCCGCGCTTCTGGCGCTGATCATCGGCGGCCTGTCCGTCGTGAACACGATGTTCATGTCGGTCGCCGAGCGCGTGCGTGAGATCGGGCTCAAGAAGGCCGTTGGTGCGACGACGTTCAACGTGATGGGCGAATTCCTGCTGGAGGCAACGCTGATAGGCCTCATCGGAGGCCTGATCGGTTATGGACTTGGCGTGCTCATCGTGGTGGCGCGCAATACCTTGTTTGCGCCGGCCGACGGCTCCACCTTATTTCTGATCACGCCCGCGCTCACGATCTTTGCAATTGGTTTTGCGACGGTGCTTGGTGCCGTCGCAGGCGTGCTGCCCGCGTGGCGCGCAGCTCGGCTTGATCCCGTAATAGCGCTGAGGAACGAGTAGATGGCCAATGTGCGGCTCATCGAGCTGACCAAGCACTACAAGCGAGGCTCGGAGATCATCCGCGCGCTCGACGGCGTCACCCTGGACATTGAGAGGGGCGAGTTCGTCGCCGTCGTCGGCCGCTCAGGTTCCGGCAAGACGACGCTGCTCGACCTACTCGGGCTGCTGCTGAAGCCGACGGCAGGCAGCCTGTTCATCGACGACATCGACACCAGCCAGCTCGGTGACCGCCAGCGCGCTCAGATGCGGGCGCGCAGGGTCGGTTTCGTCTTCCAGGAGTACAACCTGCTGTCTGGGATGAATGTGCTCGAGAACGTGATGCTGCCGCTTCGCTACGTGAAAGACGGCAAAGCCTCCGGTAAGCAGCGCGCGCTCGAGCTGATTGAACGCGTCGGCTTGACCGACCGGATCAAGCACCGGACAACGGAGCTGTCGGGCGGCCAGATGCAGCGCGTGGCGATCGCCCGGTCGATGGTGAACCAGCCCTCGCTGATCTTGCTCGACGAGCCGACTGGCGCGGTGGACACCGAGACGGCGCAGCAGCTGGTCGACCTCCTGAAGCGACTGAACAGCGAAGACCAGGTCACAATCGTGCTGGTCACCCACGACCTGGACCTCGCCGGCCAGGCCAGGCGGCAGATCAAGCTCAAGGACGGCAAGGTGCTGACCGACGAGTGGCTGCCGGAGAAGGAGCTCTTGCCCGCCTAAGCAGTTCCTTCTGGCGAGTAATCTCCGTTACGCAAATAGATGACCCGCCGCCTGTTGACCAGCCTGGGCGTGACCGCCGGCCTGATCGTAGCCGCCCTTGTCGCGGGCGGCGCCTACATGGCGCTGAAGGCGCCATTGTCGACCCAGCCGAACAGCAACCTGACGCCCGAGAACTGCGCGCCGGGGCCGTGCGCCAACGTCAAGGGGTACACGATCTGGATCTCCAATGTGAGGGTGCAGAACGACGTCGTGCGCATGACCGTCAAGTTTCAGAACTCGAGCGCAGCCACCCACGCCTCGCCTGAAGACCTCCAGCTCATCGACGCTGGCCGGCGCTCGTCGATCCCGATCACGGACGCTGCCGGGTGCAAATCGTTCGCCCGACATGAGTTCAGCAGCAGCGAGCTTTACGGGCCGATCGACATATGCTTTCGGGTCACCAACTCCAACCCGCCTTTCATCCTCCACTGGACGCCGGACCTCGGCGCATTCTGCTGCGAGAAGGACATCACGATCTGGCCGACCTGAGCTTCAGGGCCCGGTCGGGTCGATTGGTGATGAGGCCCGCGACACGCGGATCAGCGATGAAGCGCCGCATGAGGCGTTTGTCGTCGACGGTCCAGATCCAGACCTTGCGGCCGGACCGCTCGCACACGCTGAGCTTCTCGTTTGTCGCGTACTGCTGATCGAGGGAGATGAAATCGGCATCGGGTTGCTCGAGACCGCCGCCCGCGCGAACTCCGGGAAAGTGTCCCTTGACCCGGCGAATGGATTCGTTGTCGTCGGTGGTGACGACAAGCTTGTCCCGCGGGAGCCGCGCGAGCGCGCGGCCGACGAGGTCGAGGTCGTAAGCGGGCTCCTTGAGATCCAGGTGCAGCCCGATGCGTCCTGCCGCAGCCTGGAGAACCTCTTCGAACGTCGCATACCTCGCTCCCGGCCGCGGCTCGTCGTGAGATATCACGTACACGCCGTCTTTTGAGCGGCGGACGTCGATTTCCAGGAAGTCCGCACCCGAGTTGAGCCAGCGTGGATAGCCCTGATGCGCGCTTACGATCAACACGCTTAGATCATGGCAACGGTTGTCGTAACCGGAGCGACGGGAGCCATCGGGTCGGCGGCGGTGGCTGCGCTGGAAAAGCGGCGAGCGCAGGTCATTGCCCTGTCGCGACCGACATTTGACCTGTCGTCGATGACGTCGGTCCGCGCGGCTGCCCGGGAGCTGAATCGCTCCAGGAGCCACATCGACGCGCTTCTGAATATCGCCGCCGTCTACGTGCCGCGCTATCGGAAGTCGGCTGACGGACTCGAGCTGATGCTGGCTGTCAATCACCTCGGCCCCTTCCTGTTGACCAACTTGCTGCGCGACAACCTCACCGGCGGTGGACGCGTCATCACCGTCACGGCGCCGTCGACGACCAGGGTCGACGTCGACAAGCTGCTGGACCGCGATGAGTTCGGTGCCTTCCATTCTTTCGGCGCAACCAAGGCCGCAAACCTGATGTTTACCTTCGAACTGGCGCGGCGAGCGAAACGTTGGGATGTGCGCGCGAACGCCTTCTATCCCGGCATGGTGAAGTCGAAGCTGATGCGCGAGTCACCTCGCGTGCTGCGGTTGGTCACGCGCCTGATCGCGCGTAGTCCCAACAGGACGGGCGAAGACCTGGCTGAGCTGGCCCTCTCCCCCGCGCACGCCGGCACGACAGGATGGTTCTTCAAGGGCACGCGCCGGATCGACCCACCGAAATCAACCCTGGACGCCAACCAGCAGGCCGCCCTGTGGAAACGGAGCGCGGAGCTGGTCGAGCTGGAAGGCGGCTTCTAAGTCGGGAGGGGAAGCCCAATCCTCCACCCCACGCTCGTAGGTCATTCACAAATCCCTCACAACTCCCGGGAAGGATGAGAAGCATGCAAATCTCATTCACACAAAGGAGTGAAGTTCGATGAGACGCGGTTTCGGTTTGATCGGATTGCTGGCGACAGTGATCCTCCTCGTGATTGTGGGAGCGATCGCTTACAACGTCGGCTGGTCGGAGGGTGTGAACACGCACCTGCCGGCGGCGACGCAGGGTGGTGCGCCCGCCTACTACTACGGCCCGCACTACTTGGGCGGAGGCTTCGGGATCTTAGGGATCTTCTGGTTCCTGCTGATCCTGTTCGGCATCTTCTGGCTGTTCCGTCTCGCCTTCTGGGGATTTGCCGGACGCCGAATGATTGGCGGCTGGGGCTACGGACGCGGTTGGGGCTACGGCCCCGGCAAGGGTGGGCGTTTCGACGAGATGGCGCAGGAGTGGCACCGCAAGCAGCACGGCGAGCAGCCGCCGTCGGAATCCACGCCACCGCCGCCACCGCCTGACACCCGGAACGTTTAGCGGTCGTGACTGAACCTAGGATGGTCGCCGTGGCGACCATCCTGGTGGTGGATGACGAGCCGCGGATCGTCCAGCTCGTCCGCGACTATCTCGAGCACGGTGGGTTCACCGTGCTCACTGCTGCTGATGGGCCTGCCGCTTTGCGCACCGCCAGGACCGGCCGTCCCGACCTGGTTGTCCTGGATTTGAGCCTTCCTGGTCTGGATGGGCTGGATGTCGCCCGCTCCCTGCGCCGCGAGGGCGAGGTGCCGATCATCATGCTGACCGCGCGGACCGAGGAATCGGACAAGCTGGTCGGCCTGGAATTGGGGGCCGACGATTACCTGACCAAACCGTTCAGCCCCAAGGAGCTGGTCGCCCGCGTTCGGGCGGTGCTCCGCCGCGCGGACGCTGCTTCCACCCCGTCAGAGGTCATCCGAGTAGGCACCGATGTGGAGCTCGACGTGCCGCGGATGGAAGCGCGCTTCGGCGGCCGCCGAGTCGACCTGACGAAGAGCGAGTTCCAGATCGTTTCGGCGATGGCACGCCAGCCGGGCCGCGTATTCACACGCTCGCAGCTGCTTGACGCGGTGCGCGGTGTGGCCTTCGAGTCTTACGAGCGCGCGATCGACGCGCACATCAAGAACATCCGCAAGAAGGTCGGCCAGCAGTACATCGAGACGGTCTTTGGCGTGGGCTACCGCTTCGTCGAACCAGCCGAGCGATGAGGCGCCCGCCTCCATGGTGGCCGGAAGGCGAACCGTTTCCATATCGCCGCTGGGGTCGCCGCTATGGCTACGGCCCTCCGCCTTTCATCCGCTGGATCGGCTGCTTCTTCCTGACCGTCCTGGGGGTCGCGCTCCTGACCGGCGCCATGGCCGGTGCTTTGTTCGGAAGAGGCATCGGGTTTCACCCCTTCTTCGTCTTCCCGATTTTTTTGGTGATCGCCCTGATCGCCCTGGGCGTCTTCGGCGGGGTGCGGCGGATGGCGCAGCCGATGAGCAGCCTCATCGATGCGGCGCGCCGAATCGAGGCGGGCGACTACTCCGCGACAGTTCCCGAGTGGGGATCACCAGACATCCGCTCCGTGGCGCGGGCGTTCAACTCGATGTCGGCGCGCCTGAAAACGATCGACGACCAGCGCCGGAGCTTCCTGGCCGACGTGACCCACGAGCTGCGTACGCCGCTGTCTGTGATCCGCGGGCAGGCGGAGGCGATCAGCGATGGTGTCTACCCCGCCGACTCAGCTCACCTGGCGCCGATCCTCGATGCGACACAAGCGCTCGACCGGCTCGTCGAAGACCTGCGCACTCTTGTCCTCACCGACGCCGGCAACCTGGTCCTGCACAAAGAACCGACCGACATGGGGGCACTGGTACGCGACACTGTCGATTCGTTCCGCTCCCAAGCCGAGTCGGTTGGTATCTCGCTCAGCGCAGAGGTCGCCGGCAACATCCCGACCGTCGAAGTTGACCCAGCCCGAATCCGTCAGGTGATAGGGAATCTGCTCTCGAATGCCATCCGCCATACGCCGTCTGGCGGTTCGGTCGAGGTCGGTGTTGGGGCAGCGGGCGATGACGTGGCCGTCACGGTGGCCGATACGGGCGAGGGAATCGCGCCCGACCTGCTGCCTCATGTCTTCGAGAGGTTTGCCAAAGGCCGGGATTCCACTGGGTCTGGCCTCGGGCTCGCGATCGCGCACGACATCGCCGCCGCCCATGGGGGTCGGCTGACGATCGAGAGCACGCCCGACAAAGGAACCACGGCTCGACTAGAGATTTGAATGGAGTGGCGACGGTATCGCGAGCCGCGTAGGGATCCGGCTATCGATTCGACGTTGACTCAAGCCGGTGCTGGCGTATTATTCGGTTATTAGCGAAATAACGAATAAGGGCAGAACCGATTGAACCGCGTTTACCGGGCCCTCTCGGACCCGACGCGGCGACGAATCCTCGAGCTTCTGCGGGAGAACGACATGACAGCGGGCGAGATCGCGACGCAGTTCGACCTTGCCAAGCCCACGCTGTCAGGTCATTTCGCGGTCTTGCGCGAGGCCGGCCTGATTCATGGCGACCGAACCGGCACGTCGATCAAATACCGGCTGAATGTGTCCGTTCTGGAGGAGGCGTTATGGGCGCTGCTGGAAAGCTTCAAGATCCGCCGCTAGAGCCGGTGCTGCATCGTGGGCCGGCGCTGGTGGTGACGGCCGTCGCGTTGGCGTTCGAGCTCGGTGTCGCCGCGTACGGCTTCTGGCAGGTGGCGCGCGGCGCACGGGTCGCCATCCACTGGGACGCGGTGGGACGCGCCAACGGATACGCAGACGCCGTCTTCGCCTTCCTGCTGGTTCCAGTTCTGACCGCGGCTATATCGGCAGGACTTGCGCTCCTACCTTCAATAGAGCCTCGGCGGCGCAACCTTCAAATGAGCGGCGCTGCCTACACGGCAGTGTGGATCTCTCTTCTGCTTCTGATGGCGGCCGTGCAGGGCGCCGTTGTGTTCAGCGCAACAGGGCTGGCGAGGTCCGAGACTATGGCGCGGCTGGCGCCCGCTGCTGTGGGCGTTGTGCTGGCCGTCGTCGGCAACTACCTGGGCAAGGTTCGGAGCAACTTCTTCTTTGGCATCCGCACGCCGTGGACCCTATCGAGTGAACGCTCATGGAATAGAACCCACCGCCTGGGGGGGCGGCTCTTCATCGCCGTTGGCCTGACAGCCGCAGCGACGTCGGTTTTCCCGTTGGTTGGCTTCGCCGCGCTTGGGGTCGGAGCGCTGGTCGTGATCGTGATCCTGTTCATCTACTCCTACGTCGAGTGGAGTCGCGACCCGGCCAAGCTACCTATGGGTCGGGTGGGTTAGCTGCAGGCTACCCTGCGACGAGGCGAGTAGAGCGCCACGGGCGCGGTCAATCCCGCGCGCGACATTCAAATAGTCGGCCGCGGCTCTCGGAGCCTGTCGACGACATTTACCGCTGACACTGGGTTCGGAGGCGCTCGGCTGGCTAATCAGGTGGGCGCCACTGTGGGTCATCCCCATCGCCCAAGCTGCCTCCGCCATTCGGCTGTCGTAGGTCACCACCTGGCGAAGGCTGCCACCAAGCTGGCGCATCGTCGCGATGTGAATCGCGTCCAGCGAGCGAAGCCGGGCAGGCAGCACCGAGCCGGCATCCAGGAGGATACGGTCGGTGACTCGGATCAGCTCGACGCGGCTTAGCACCTCATGGCCCCTTTGCACCGCCGCTGGACCCAGCGGTAATAGCGCTCTTGCGACCTCGGTCCGCGCGAGTGCGCTCATGACGTTCATTTTTCGTCTGGGTTGAGGGCACCTCGCCGGACTTTGGATCCGGCCAACGGAACACCACGTCAGACGCCCAGGCGGCGGACGATCGCCCGCGGTGGCAGGATGTCTCGACCCGGCACTCGCAAGCCATCGAAGTGGTGGTCGCGAGTGACCAGCGCTTCGGCGCCACCGTCTTTAGCGAGCTGGACGAAGTAGTCGTCGCCCGCATCGGCGGGCACAAGCCTGGGCGGGTCGATCGGATCGGACAGCCAGATCGACTCTTGCTCAAGGTGCCGGCAGAATTCATCAACCTCATCTCGAGAGATGCCGTAACGACGCGAAATTCTTGGGTCGAGCAGCGCCCTGCGGACTTCCGTCACAAGCTGTGGGCAGGCGATCATCTCGAACATTCCATCCCGCCACAGATCCAGCAGTCTTGTAGCCGCTCCGGCCGGTGCGAGAACTCCCGCGATCAAGCAATCCGCATCGATGACGAGCTGCACCTAGGGGTCAGGACCGTGAGGATCGGGACGGCGATCTCCTTGACCGAGGGATGATCCTGCCTTCGTGAACGAGGCGGTGCGCCAGTTTATATGCCTCCTCCTCGCCGAGGTCGGCCTTTGATCGGATGCGGTCGATGATGCCCAATCCTTCGCGAAGAGCCGCCTCCAAGACCTCGGAGTCGCGGCGTCCGGTCCGAGCCGCCCGAACACGCACCTGGCGCAGCAGCCGCTCGTCAATGGAGAGGGTCGTCTTAACCTTTGCCATATATGCATATTGCCATATTGATGGCAAAGCGCAATCGCGTTACGTGGGTCGGCCGGTCGAACAGAAGAGACGTCTCGAAGCCCCGGCGAACGCTGCCGTTCCGGATCGCTAGGGGAATCAGAGTAGAAGGTGGAGTGGGAGACGGGACATGGTGGCCCGAGTACCAATCAGCAAGTCCAGTTCACATTTCGTCTGCGCGGAGGCCTCAAGCATGCCAGTTGATCGCAAGGCACTGCGAATCCTAACTTCCACTTTCTGGATGTCGAGTGGCTGGCGCGTGCCCCCGCAATGGCCGTCCGCCGAAGACTTCGCGTACGCGCGCGACTCCCGCTTAATGTTTGATCCGCATCAGGTCGGCCACGACGAACTCGCCATGCAGATCCGAGGACTGGTTCGCCGGATCGCGCTCGAACAGGTAGTCGAAGCTTTCGTTTCCAGCCTCTCGACTCGTCGCCTCGATCTGAGGTCTGCACTCGCCAGCTATATCGTCGGCCGGGCGCTGCCAATCCACGGCTTTCGCCAACGCCAGCGGTCCAATCTCGCGATTTGCGGGGTCTGCGGGGCGGCATCTTTCGTTCGTGAGCCCGCGGACTGGAATCGGTTCAGTTTCGAGCGGCACCATTGGGGTGGTGTCTGGCTGCACGACCCTTACTACATCGCGTTCGACCTCGAGCAGTTCGCAGCGGGGGATCACCCGGTTGCCGCCGCCGCCGATTGGGACATCTTGCGCAGCCTGCTGGGCATCGTGCGCGAAGCGTCGGCGGACAACCCACAGCTCCGGCCAGGCGGCCTGACGGAGGCTATACGGGCAGCCCTTCCGGCCTCCAACGCGTCTCAGCGCCGGCACTTGATCATGACTCTGGCCAACATTGGCGTCCTCCAACCGCGCGGACATGCCTCGTTTCGAAAGGCTGGGTTGACTTTGAGGCCCGCCGCGACCCGCCGGAGTGGAAGAGCGATTGGCTGTATCCGAGTGGGTTCTGGCGCGGCTCGGATGGCATCGCCGTAGCGGCGATCGGCGAATTCTTTCCGCGGCTGGCCGGTGTGACCTGACGCGGCGCTCAAACGGCCGCATGTGCCGCGAGTGTGAAGGCACAAACTGGAGCGGGAGACGGGGTTTGTCGTCCCAGGTACCAAAGACCGAGTTGAATTCAGTTATCGGCTCGGGTAAGGCTCCCCGGCAGCCCGGAGGTGGTACCGCGCCAGCACCTCAGCAAGCAACGCTGGAGCGAGGGACGGGGCTGACCGTCCCCCGCCGACCCGATCGAGTCTTTCCTGTCAGCCGCCGCTGGCGGCGGCCGCCGGCTGTGGACGCATGACGTACTGATCGACAAACCGCTCGATCATGTCGTTGACCTGGTTGGGTGCCTCGAGCATGTTGAAATGACCCGCCCCCACAGTCCAGCCGTTTACGGCGTGCGGCAGCCACTCCGCCATCATGTGAGGCGGGTTGAGTGGCGGGGTAGCCGCGATGTGCAACGCGGGCAGTGACACCTTTTTCGCCACTGCCACACCGTCATAAGAAAGTAGCCCGCGCATCGCGTCGGCGGCGACGTGGGCCGGAGCCGAGCACATCTCATCGACGATTCGCTCCTTGAGGTCGACCGGCGATGTCGGTAGAAACAGCATGTTGACGAAGTCCCGACGCGGCTGTTGGTTGCCCGCGTCGGCGGAATCGGCCATGTTCGTGAGCAGGCTGATGAAATCGGGCGACCACAAAAATGGCGCCGGGTCGACCATCACGATGGCGCGCACGGATTGGGGATGCTCGGCCGCGAGCTCAAGTGCAGTGACGCCTCCCATTGAGTGGCCCAGCGCGACCGGCCGGTCGAGACCGAGCTTGCCGATCAGCCACGCCACGTCGTCAGCGTACTGCCGGATCGGGTAAGGCCCCTTCGGCTTGTCGCTCTCGCCGTGGCCGCGAAGGTCGACGGACACGACCCGATGCCTGGCTTTGAAGTGGTCGTGTTGTGGCTTGAAGTAGGATCGGTTGCAGGTCCAGCCGTGCATGAACACGAAGGCCGGCTCGCCCGTGCCTTCATCGACGTACGCCAGTCTCACCCCATCGCGCTGTAAGACGGTCATGTCCCCTCCTTCGAGGGCATCCCTCGAGCACGTGGCGGATGCCATGACCGCCACCCATTAGGCAACACTAAGCCTCCTCCACCAGCGCCGCAAGGCCGCCCTACGACGCCGCCCCGAGGATCGCATCCAAGCTGCGCCTGCGGGCAGGTTTTCATGTCCCTGACCGGCAAATTGAAGGAGCGGACCCGCGGCGGGGCCAGGACGCTTTTGGCGTACGCGTCGTCGACCAGCGCCTCGCCCGTGCTGTATTGAGTGGTCGGCCTGCCCGTCGCCCGACATGGCGCCGTGCTGACGAGAGTGGGAAACCGAGTAAGCGGGAGACGGGCTCCGCGGCCCCGAGTACCATGCCCTCCGTCCAGTTCACGTATCGACTCGGAGGAGGGCCTGATTTCGGCCGAGGATCACCAACTGCTGACTTCATGTCGCCTGGAAGAAATGACCCCAACGGACCGCCTCTCCGGCTACGGCGTCCAGCTCCTCCGGGTCGAGAACGGAAAGAATTGCGGGCCCGCATCTACTTCGACCAGCTCGACCAGATGACCCAGCTCGGTCTCATCCCTGCGCCGACCGCGGTCTAACGACCGATGCTTTGGACCCGGCCCCCATCGGGGCCGGGTCCTTCTCTTGTTCCTCTTAGGTCTTCGGTGACCCTACTCACTCTCGGGAATTCGGGTCGTGGTTGAGCACTACATCATGTCTGGAGACATGCCGCCGCGCATTCCGTTGCCGTTCTTCTCCGGAATCTCCGTGATGACGGCTTGGGTCGTTAAGACCATGGCGGCGATCGAGGCGGCGTTCTGGAGCGCTGAGCGGGTGACTTTGGCGGGGTCGACGATGCCGGCCGTGAACATATCGGCGTACTTGTTGTTCAAGGCGTCGTAGCCGTGCCCTGGCTTGCCCTTGCGAACCTGCTCGACGACCACCGAGCCCTCCACGCCAGCGTTCGCGGCAATCTGCCGCAGCGGCTCCTCGAGGGCCTTGCGGACGATTGCAACGCCCGTCTTCTCATCAGAGTCGAGATCGAGCCCGCCGTCGAGCACCTTCTGGGCTTGTAGCAGCACGACGCCGCCGCCCGCGACCATGCCCTCCTCGACGCCGGCTTTGGTGGCGCTGAGCGCGTCTTCGATCCGGTGCTTCTTCTCCTTCTGTTCAACCTCGGTGGGCGCGCCGACCTTTATGACGGCGACGCCGCCGGCCAGCTTGGCCATACGCTCTTGCAGCTTCTCCTTGTCATAGTCGGAGGTGGTCTCCTCGATCTGAACCTTGAGCGCCTTGATCCGGCCCTGGATGGCCTCCGTCTTGCCCGCACCCTCCACGATCGTGGTGTCGTCCTTGTTGACGGTCACCCGCCGAGCCTTGCCCAGCTGCTCGATCTTGGTCTGGTCGAGTTTGAGGCCCATGTCCTCGCTGATGACCTG
>Ga0209056_10001383_pt1 | contig 26790 bp, 31 predicted proteins | sample GraSoiAngelo_114_FD_185876 | JGI IMG/M metagenome (GOLD analysis project Ga0209056, IMG submission 185876) | Grasslands soil microbial communities from the Angelo Coastal Reserve, California, USA - 14_0903_13_40cm (SPAdes) (version 2) | ecosystem: Environmental > Terrestrial > Soil > Grasslands... | reverse complement strand
AAATGCTCCAACTCGAATCGGTCACCAAACACTTCGCGACCAAGACGATCCTCAAGGAGGCGTCAGCCCACCTGCGTCCGGGGAGCCGAGTCGGGTTGGTCGGTCCCAACGGCATCGGCAAGACGACCCTGCTACGACTGATTCTGGGCGAGCAGACACTGGACGGTGGGCGGATCCGCAAACGCCCGCGCCTGCGGATCGGCTACCTCCCCCAGGACCTCGAGCACATCCCAGGTACCACAGTGCTGGACGCCACGCACCGCGGGCAACATCCGGAGCACGAAGCCAAACGCATCCTGTCCGGACTTGGTTTCTCCCAGGAGGACTTCACCCGGCCGCTCGCGGAGCTCTCCGGCGGGTTCCGGATGCGAGTCGCCCTGGCACACATCCTCCTGTCCGCCCCCGATGTCCTCCTGCTGGACGAGCCGACGAACCACCTGGATAAGCCGACGCAACGCTGGTTCGAGGACTTTCTCCTGAAGTCCCACTTCACCATGCTGGTCATCAGCCACGACACCGCCTTTCTCGACCGGATTGCAACGCACATCTGGGAGATCCGCCAGCACCGGATCTTAGAGTCCACCGGAAACTATACGAAGTACCTCGCCTGGCGAGAGGCCTACGAGGCGGCGCAGACGGCTGCCGCCGACCGCCAGGACAAGGAGATCGGGCGCGTGCAGAAGTTCGTGGACCGGTTCCGGTACCAGGCGACCAGGGCCCGCCAAGTCCAGTCCCGCCTCAAGCAACTGGAGAAGATCAAGCGGATCGAACGGACCCGCGATCCCAAGCGCGTGCGCTTCCGGTTTCCCGTCCCTCCCGCCTCCGGCCGGCACGTGCTGGAGCTCCAGGGCGTGGCCAAGGCCTATGGCGACAACGTCGTCTATCGGTCGCTGGATTTCGCGGTGGAGCGCGGGCAGCGCGTCGCCCTCGTGGGCGAAAACGGCGCGGGCAAGAGCACCCTGCTCAAGATGTTGGCGGATGTCCTCCCGCCCGATGCCGGCACCCGCACGGTGGGCCACGGCGTGACGCTGCACTACTTCGCCCAGCACCAGGCCGATATCCTGAACGCCGAGCACACCGTCCTGGAGTCCATCGCGGAAGCGGACGAGTGTGCCGATATGAATTTCATCCGCGCGATCGCCGGCGCGTTCCTCTTCGAAGGCGCCAACCAGAAAAAGCTGATCAAGGTGCTGAGCGGCGGCGAGCGCAACCGCGTGGCCTTGGCCCGGATGCTCGTCAAGCCGGCCAACACCCTGCTCTTAGACGAGCCGACGAACCACCTCGATCCTCCCTCAGTGGATGTCCTGACCGACGCGCTGGTGGAGTTTCCCGGCACCATGGTCTTCATCTCGCACGACCCGGTGTTCCTCACGCGCGTCGCGACCCGGATCGTGGAGATTGAAAACGGGCAAGCCCGCGACTACCACGGAGACTACGAGTACTACTTGTGGAAAAAGATGCAGGAGGTCGAGCCCATCAAGGGAGCGCCTGAGCTCGAATCCAAACCGTCCAAGGCGCCCAGCATCCCCAAGACAACCCCGACCGCCGCGCCCAGGTCACGTGCCAGCAACACCAGCGCCTTCAAAGAGCGACGAGAACTCACAAAAACCCTGGCCCGCCTCGAACGGCACATCGCCAAGTTGGAGGGAGAGATCGCCGCTGGCGACGAAAAGATTCAAGCCCGCGATCAAGAGCTGGCGAGTCAGGAACTCTACCAGGACCACGAACGGTGGACGGTCTTGATGAAAGAGCGGGAAGGCTGGGTGAAGGATCAGTCAGTCCTGACCGCCCAATGGGCTGAGCTCTGCGAACAAGCGGAGCGTCTGCGGGCCAAGCTGAAAGAACTGGAAGGCAGTAATCGTTAATCGTTATTCGTTAAACGGAGACGCTTGTCAGTTCACGTTTAACTATTAACGTTCAACGATCTTCCGGTCCCTTGGGCCGGTAGTATTTCTTCTTGCCCAACTTCTCCGGCAGGTGCGTCTGCTCGGTGCGGGCGCCCGGATCCTCATGGACGTAGCGGTAGCCCTTCCCATAGCCCAGCTCCCTCATCAGTTCGGTCGGCGCGTTGCGCAGGTGCAGGGGGACCGGCAGGTTGCCGTGCTCTTCGACATCCGCGGTCGCCTTCTGCAGCCCGGCATAGGACGCGTTGTCCTTCGGACAGCTAGCGAGGTACGTCGCGCCCTGGGCCAGGTTCAGCCGGCACTCCGGCAGGCCGATCAGCTCGACCGCCTGCGCGACGGCCGTCGCCACGACCAGCGCCATCGGATGAGCGTTGCCAACATCCTCCGACGCCAGGATTACCATGCGCCGCGCGATGAAGCGCGGGGATTCGCCCGCTTCCAGCATGCGCGCGAGCCAGTAGAGAGCGCCGTCCGGATCGGAATCCCGCAGGCTCTTGATGAAGGCGGAGATGACGTTGTAATGCTCCTCGCCCCCTTTGTCGTAGCGGAGGCTCTTCTTCTGTAAGGCCGTCGCGAGGGCCTCCTTGTTCAAATGAACGAGGCCATCAGCCCCGGGGGCCGTGTGCAGGACGGCAAACTCCAGGGCATTGAGAGCCACGCGGCCGTCTCCGTTCGCAAAGGCCACCAGACTCATCATCGCCTCGACGTCCATCTTGATGTGGTACCGACCGAGACCCCGCTCGGGGTCCCGCAAGGCTCTCTCGATAATCCCGAGCAGGGCATCTTCCGAGAGCGGCTGGAGGACGACGACCAGAGACCGGGAAAGCAACGGGCTGATCACTTCGAAGGACGGATTCTCCGTTGTGGCACCGATGAGGATGACCGTGCCCGACTCGACGTGGGGCAGAAAGGCGTCCTGTTGGGCTTTGTTAAAGCGATGGATCTCATCCACGAACAGGATCGTGCGCTGGCCCTTCACGATTCGGCGCTGCTCGGCGGTCTTGACCACTTGGCGGAGCTCCGGGATCCCGCTGGTGACGGCCGAGAAGGGCTCGAACTGGGCCTTGGTATGCGCGGCAATCAATCGGGCGAGAGAGGTCTTCCCCGATCCAGGAGGCCCCCAGAGGATCAGGGACGACAGGGTGTCGTGCTCGATGGCGAGCCGCAGCGGCCGGCCAGGGCCGAGGACATCGTCCTGCCCGACCAGCTCCTCGAGCGACCGGGGCCGCATCCGGTCCGCCAGAGGACCCGGCAGGCTGTTCTCTTCTTGTTGGGGGCTGAAAAGATCCACCGAAATGAGGATAGCAGAGGCACGGCCGGGTTGACAAACTTCGAAAGGCTGTGCTAGGTGAATGGGCTCGCCAATCGTTATCAATCCATTCTATTGAGTGAAGGAGGGACACCGTGGCAGTACAAACAGCAGTAGCGCCGGAAATCAAAGTGGGCGACATGGCCCCTGATTTTACGCTGAAGGACCAGGATCAGAAAGAAGTTGCATTGAGCAGCTTTCGCGGCAAGAAGAACGTCGTCCTGGCCTTCTATCCGTTGGACTGGAGCCCGGTCTGCACCGGTGAGAACAAATGCCTGACCGACGACTTCCCAAAGTTCGACGGCCTGAACGCCGTCGTGCTCGGGATCAGCACCGACAGTTTCTTCTCTCACAAGGCCTGGGCCGACGCCTTGGGCCTCAAGCACACGCTCCTCGCGGACTTCAACCGGGAAGTGGTCAAGAAGTACGGGCTCTACTTCGAGCCCCTCAACTGCGGCAAGCGTGCCACCGTCATCGTGGACAAGCACGGCAAGGTGGCCTACGTCAAGGTGCAGGAAATCAAGGTGGCCCGGGACGACAAGGACATCCTCGAAGCCCTCAAGAGGCTACACTGACCTCTTGTCATTGCGAGGCGCACAGCGACGAAGCAATCTCTGAGTGACAGAAACGAGATTGCTTCGCTTCGCTCGCAATGACGACACCCCCTCATCGTAGTGACGACACTCATGGACGATCTCATCGGCAACGTCACGGACGCCACGATCGACGCGTACGTGAGCAGCCCCGCCGCGGTGGTGGTCTTCGGAATCGCCAACTGCGAGGGCTGCGCGTTCATGGATAGTGTGCTGGCCGACCTCGCGCCGCGCTTGAACGGCCGCGTCAAGTTCGGCAAGGCCAAAATGCACGTCCCGGGAGCCTGCCGGGAGATCAAGAAGCGCTACACGTTCGAGACCTATCCGACCACTCACCTGTACGCACAAGGGAAGCTGGTCGAAAAGCGGGAAGGGACGGTGGACTTGGCTGACCTGGACCGTGCGATCCAGAGCTTGCTGCTGAAGAGCTAGACGACTTCCCCCGAACTGCCCCGCCTGATCAAAGTCAGAAACTCCTCGCGGGTTTTCTGCTGGTTTAAGAACACCCCGTGCATGGAGCTGGTCACGGCCACGGCGTTGGGCGTCTCCACGCCGCGCATCATCATGCAGAGGTGTCGGGCTTCGATGACGACGGCGACGCCCTGCGGGTTCAGTTTCTCCTGAAGGGTCTCGGCGATCTGCACCGTCAAGCGTTCCTGTACCTGCAAGCGACGACTGAACACCTCCACAAGCCGCGGGATCTTGCTGAGTCCCACCACACGGTCGTTGGGGATATAGGCGACGTGGCACTTACCATAGAAGGGCAACAGGTGGTGTTCGCAGAGACTGAAGAAGTCGATGTCGCGGACCACCACCATCTCGTCGTACTTGACCGAGTAGAGAGCACCGTTAAAGACCTCTTCAACATCCTGCTGATAGCCTTGCGTGAAGAACCGGAGCGCCTTGGCAACCCGCTCGGGAGTCTTCAAGAGCCCTTCGCGGGTCGGGTCCTCACCGAGAAGGCCGAGTAGCTGCTCGACTAGGGCTTGCAATTCGGCCGTTTCTGTCCCAGCCAGGTCTCTGTGTCTGCTCATGACGCTTGCCCCACACCAGGTCCGGCATACTCAAAGTAGTTGTCACGGGTCTCGACCAGCCCAATCTTATGTAGGGTGCCGGCAGGGACGGCCTTCTCCAAGAGATTCCAGAGCAGCACCACCAGGTTCTCCCCGGTCGTCACCTTGTCGGCAAAGGCCTCATCGTAGTTGAGGTGCTGGTGGTCGAACCGCTTCAACACCCGCTCCTCCACCGTCCGGTCCAGGCGCTCCAGGTCGGTGACCATTCCCGTCTCGGGCTTGATCTCTCCGCGGAGCGTGACTTCCAGCGTGTAATTATGGCCGTGCCCGTTGGGGTTGTTGCACTTGCCGAAGACCCTGTAGTTCTCCTCTTCCGAGAACGCGTCGGTGTGCAGCCGATGGGCCGCCGCGAACCGATACCGGCGGGTCAGATAGACCTCCGAACTCTTGCCTATGCGCCGTCCTTCGTAGTCCACGGAAAGGTCCTCCTCTTCGAACAGCCGGAGGGCCACTAACCGCGCCCCCCGTAATTGCTCACCGATCTTGTCCCAGAGCACCACGGCGAAATTCTCCGTAGTCGGGATGCGATCCTTGAAATACGGCGTGTCCTCGTTCAGGCTCCTGTGGTCGAACTCGACCAGCACCTGCTCCAGCACCTGCTTCAGGTCGTACAGGTTGATCACCATGCCGGTCACCGGATCGATGGCGCCGGAGACGGTCACCTCTAAGAGATAATTATGCCCGTGCGGGTTGCTGTGCCGGCCAAAGACGGCTCGATTGCGCTCCTCAGACCACGCGGGATTGTGATAGCGATGAGCGGCGCTGAATTCGAGTCGTTTAGTGAGTCGAACGGTGTGCATGGGGACCGGCGTGATTGAAGGGATGGCGTGGGGGCGTACGGATCGTATGCCCCCACGGTTGTGCCGAACTTTGCAGAGCGCCGATTACGCGCTGAACGAGCTGCCGCAGCCGCACGTGGTCTTGGCTTGCGGGTTCTTGATCGCGAAGCCGGAGCCCTGGATGCTGTCCACGTAATCGACTTCCGAACCGGACAGCAACGGAGCGCTCTGGGAATCCATGATGACCTTCACGCCGCCAGCTTCGACGATAGTGTCATCGTCCGCCGTCTTCGTCTCGAAGGACATGCCGTATTGATAGCCGTGGCAGCCGCCGCCTTTCACATAGACGCGCAGGCCGATGGCGTCCTTCTCCTCTTGTAAGAGCTCATAGATCTTCTTCTGAGCCATCTCGCTAACCGTAATCATCCTCTACTCCTCCTTATACTCATTGACAATAAGGTCTTTACTGCGAAGTGCAAGTGCTCTCCGTGACGGTTCCTGCCTTGTCTGTGTCCGCCCACTTCCGCAGAGGGACACGAACCACGACATCTCCTACTATTTTAGCCTGACAACCCAGCCGATGGAAAGCCTCGGTCAAGTTTTCCCGATCCAGGAGGTCCTGCTCGTCAAAATCGATCTCGGACAGGTTCTCCCCTCCGCTCTGGACCTCCACCCGGCAGGTGGTGCAGGACGCATTGCCTCCGCAGTCATGCGGCAGCGGAAAGCCGAGCGCCTCAGCCGCCTGCAGGATCGAGGTGTTCGGCGCGACCTCCCCGCTCAAGCCCTGGGGATGGATGAACGTGATCCGGGGCACTACGCAACCCCTCCGGCCACCGCTGCTGGCTGGAACGGGCATCGCTTCTGCTCGATGTGCGCCTCGAACTCGTGACGGAACGTCCGCAGGCTGCTCTCCACGACCACCGACGCCCCCGTCACCACCGTGCAATAGCCGCGGCCCTTGACGAACCCGCACAGCTGCAACAGCGCAGCGAGGTCCTTTTCGGTGCCGTCCCCGTCCTCGATCTTCTGCAGCAGGTCGGCCAGGTTGATCGTGCCCATCCGGCACGGCGGACACTGCCCGCAGCTCTCCACCTTGAAGAAGTTCCCATACTTCAGGGCCGTCCCGACCATGCAGGTCTGATCGTCCACGACGATGACGCCGGCCGACCCGAGGCCTGTGCCCGCGTGCTTCAGCGATTCGAAGTCCATCGGCGTGTCGAGCTGATCAGGCGTCAGCATGGCGAAAGACGGCCCGCCCGGGAAGACGGCCTTCACCTTCCGGCCGTTCGGCACGCCGCCCCCGCACTCGGAGATCAACGTGCGGATCGGCGTCCCCATCGGCAATTCGTAGACGCCGGGCCGCTTGACGGCACCGCTCAAAGAAAACAGCATGGTCCCCGGACTCTTTTCGGTGCCGACCTGCGTGAACCACGCCGCGCCGTTCCGCAGCAGCGGCGGCACGTTGCACAGAGTCTCGACATTGTTCACCAAGGTCGGCTTCCCGTACAGCCCGAAATCGGTCGGGTAGAAGGGGGGCTTCTGCCGCGGCATGGCGGGACGGCCCTGCATGGATTCCAGCATGGCGGTCTCCTCCCCGGCCACGTAACTGCCCTGCCCTTCTACGAACTCGATATCCAGATCAAACCCCGCCCCCAGAACGTTCTTGCCCATGAATCCGCGAGCGCGCGTCTCCGCGGCCGCCTTCCCGAGGATGGCGATCTCCTCGACGTACTCGTGATTCACATAGAGGAAGGCCTGCTTTGCCTTCACGGTATAGGCGGCGATCAACATGCCCTCCAGCAACTGGTGCGGATTGGTCTTCAGCAAGTACCGGTCTTTGAACGTCCCCGGTTCATGCTCGCCGGCGTTGCAGACGAAGTAATGCTCAGGAATCCTGTGGTGAAGGACCTTCTCCCACTTCACCCCGGTGGGGAACCCCGCCCCGCCTCGGCCTCGCAAGCCGGCCCGCTTGATCTCCGCGATGACCTCATCCCGCGTCCACCTTGTGATGCAGGCCTTCCACGCCTCATAGCCCCCCTGGTCCACATAGGGGGTAATCTCCCAAGGCTGCGTGCCCAAATCCTTAATAATGCGGGCTTCTTTGGCCACAAATGCTCTCACAATGAATGAAAGAACACCTACCCCCGACCAGAATGGTCGGCTTACTATAAGTCACGCTATTTACCGAAGTCAAGGCTTCTCTAGCGGCTAGGCCCCAAGAACCGTGGGGCCTAGGTCCTTCGATCCCTCGGTGGATGAAGGCCGAGCCAAGCCTGGATTCGTGCGGTTCTCCAGCAGTGAGCCGTGGCACAAAATGTGCTTAATTGTCAGTCGATCATGCCTCAAGGAACCAGTTCCATGGAAGACACGCTCGGCCAGTACCTGTGCCACATGCGCACTCAAAAGGGCCTCAGCCTGGAGGATATTGCCAAGGCTACGCGCATTGACGCGCGGTACCTCCAAGCGGTCGAAAACAATGACTTCAGCCAGCTTCCCCGGGCCGAAGTCTTCGCGAAAGCTTACGTAAAAGCCTATGCCCGCTGCCTGTCGTTGGAGGAAGCCGAAGTGATGCGGCGCTTTGCGGAATCGGCAGGGGACTTCTACACGGGGTCTTCAGCCGCCATCTGCGAAGTGGCCCGAAAGAACACGCAGAAGGTGTTTCCGGAACCCTGGCTGACCCGGCTGTGTTCCTCCTTTAAGACCCTGTTTTAAGCCCTAAAATCGGTGCAGCAGAGCACAAATTTGTGCATTGCACCGGCCTACCCTACCATTATCGCTTGATCAGGAAGCGCCCATACACAAGGCCCGCCAGCCCCCCGCCCAGAAGCGGCCCGACCCAGTAGACATGATGGTCGGCCCAGTAGCCGGCAGCCAGGGCAGGACCGAAGGTTCGAGCTGGGTTCATAGCAGAAGCGCGCCACCCTAATCCGAACCGAGATCATTCAAGAGCGAAAATCGTGTCGCATCAGGGACCTTCGCACTGGCCTGATAATTGGGGTGGTCGATCACTATCTCCATCGGGATTTGCAGGTTCCGCATCTCAGCCTTCACGGGTTCCGGAACCCGAAAACGGACATAGTGTACGGCGCTGATTTTGTCCTCCTTGCTTCGACCTTGCTCAAATGCCCCGTAGAGGAAGTGCGTCCCTACACGAAGCGCAACCGTGGCGCCTCGGTCAATGCCCTTCAGGCCGTCGAGGACCTCTTTGACCTTTGCCGGATCGGTCACCTCGATCAGAAGGGTCGCGCTCAGCTCACCGGTCCCCGGAATTTGTTCGTTATAGCTTCCCAGCTCTTCGCGGATGCGCTCCGGGGCGAGGATCCGCTCAGCCCTGACCATCTCTTGGATCTGGAACAGGACGGTATCCCGGTTCTCGAATACGAGGGTGGTCCGATCACCGACCGAGATTCGGCGCCACTGCTTCAGGTTGATGATGCGTTGGCGAAAGGTATCTCGCTCGCGTTCGTATTCCTCGAGCGGCAGCACGTCTTTCAGTGTCAACGGCTTCATAAGCCGTACGCCTGCTTGATGACTTCGATCGGGTGCAGAGTCGGCTTTCCGCCGCCGGCCTGCGTGAGCTGGACTCCCGACAGAGGACAATCTGACACGACCAAATCCGCTTGAGCGGCCTCCACCTCCCGGACCGCTTTTGCCGCGATCTTCATCGACAGATCGAAGAACTCGACCTTGACTCCCCAGGTGCCGTCGTGCCCGGAGCACCGTTCGATCACCTCGACCGAGGCCCCGGTGAGTTCCATCAGTTCCTTTGATTTGAAGCCGATGTTCTGATCACGGAGGTGGCAGGGAATCTGATAGGCGATCTTCCCAGGATGGTTGGGGAAGTTGGTGTCGAGCTTGCCCTGCTTCTTCAGCTTCATGAGGTACTCGCAGACGTCGAAGGTATGAGACGCCACCAGCTTGGCATCCTCGGTCGGGAGAAGATGCGGGTATTCGCGCTTGAGCATCAGGCTGCAGCTCGGCACCGGCGCGATGATGTCATACCCTCTGTCCACCCAGGGTTTGAGGGCCGCCACGTTGGCCTGCGCCTTTCTCAGGATCCCCGGAATGTCCCCGGTATCGAAGAGCGGCATTCCGCAGCACTGCTGCTCGGGCCTGACGACCTCGACTCCGTTCTTCTCCAGGACCGCCACCGTCGCCTGTCCCACTTCCACCGAATGGTAATCGACCAAGCAGGTGGAGAATAGGACCACGCGCGCGGTCGGGGCGCTCTCAGCCTCGTCCCGCGCGGCCCGCCGGCTTTCGCGCGTGCGCTGCAACCAGTGCGGAAAGGTCTCTTCTCGGAACCTCACCAACTGCCGGTCGCGATGAATGCCGACGATCCGGTGCAGGATCCCGCGAAACCACGATTGCACGTTGGCCCAGTTCGCGAGCGGGGCCAGGAGCGTGCCGAGTTTGCCGATCCAGTCAGTCCGGACGAGCAGCCGGTCCCGCCAGCGGGCCTTGCCCTCCTGCGCCTGGAGCTTCTTCCACCCGACCATGAGCCGCGGGAAGTCGATCTCGTACTGGTGCGGGGGCGTGTACGGGCAATGGTTATAGCAGAGCTTGCAGTAGTAGCACTCATCGGCGACCTGCTCGAAGTCGCGCGTCGCCAGCTTGCTGAGATCGCTGTCCCCGGCGTCAATCCGATCGAACAGCGTGTTGAAGGAAGGGCAGAGGTTGAAACAGCGGCGGCATCCGTCGCAAACCTCAAAAATCCGCAAGGTCTCCTTGACGACCGCCGGCCGCTCCAATTTCTCGGCTGTTAAGCTGAATCCCCTCACGTCGTTCCCGTCGTTGCGGCGTTCTGAAGATAACACGGGGGCGACCGTCACCGCGGATCGCCCCCGCACCGCTCATGAGGCAATGACGTTATGCCAGCTTCAGACCTTCTAGACCCTTAGTGAAGCGATTCGCATGCGACCGTTCCGCTTTCGCGAGGGTCTCAAACCACTCCGCTAACTCCGCGAAGCCTTCCTCGCGCGCGGTCTTTGCCATGCCGGGGTACATCTGCGTGTACTCGTAAGTCTCACCTTCGATCGCCGACTTCAGATTGGCGTCAGTATTGCCGATCGGCACTCCCGTCACCGGATCGCCGACTTCCTTGAGAAAGTCCAAATGCCCGAAGGCGTGGCCGGTCTCTGCCTCCGAGGTGTCTCGGAATAGGCCACCCACATCCGGATACCCCTCGATGTCGGCCCGGCGTGCAAAATAGAGATAGCGGCGATTGGCCTGCGACTCGCCGGCAAACGCCTCTTTCAGATTCCCAAAGCTCTTGGTTCCCTTCAAGCTCTTACCCATCACCATACCTCCTGTTGATTATCGAACAGCTCTCCGACTGTGCCCCTCCGGTCGCGAGGAGCTCTTATTCTTTTCCTGACATCGTTTGCAGTATCCATAGAACTCAACCCGATGGCCCAGGATCGTGTACTGTCGACCCTTTTCCGCAGACATCGAAAGACGATCCAGAGTCTCATCGTACAGGTCATTGATCTCCTGACAGGACACACAAACCAGATGATGATGCCGATCAATGTTCGCATCAAACCTGGCGTGCTTATGCCCGAAATTGACTTCCGAGATGAGTCCGGCCTCTTTCAAGGCCGAGAGCGTGTAATACACCGTGTTCTGCGAGATCATCGGGTAGGCCCGTTTTACGGTGCGATAGATATCCTCGGCCGTCGGGTGATCGGTCCTCGCGGTGAGCATCATGTAGATGGCACACCGCTGCGGAGTGACTTTCAACCCCTTCGCCTTACACAACTCTCTGATCTGTTGCTGTGTCAGCTTCATGGAATTCCTCATCTATGCCCTTACTAAACAGGAACAGCCCCTATATTATTCCTTTTTGAAGGTGGTCCAGCAGAACGATTGCCCCGCTGGCCGCGCCATCATCGGCCATGTGGAGTCACCACCAGACCATAGCCTTCTCCAAACACTACTTGGAACGGAGACTTTTCGGGAACTTGACGGGCCTCGACCGGCTCCGTCTTTCCCACCGACTGCCCTTCCCGCCAAACGACAGCATAACCGTCTTCAAAGAGCGTTTGGAAAGCCCGCCACTCCGGCGCCGCTGATCGCGCTGGCACACTAATCCTAGCCCCTTCACCCAATTTCTGAAGGAACTTGTACCCATCCCCAAAGAGGTCGTGGAACGACCCGTCCTGAGCGGCTGCCGGTACTGCAGAAAGTGCCAGCACCGCCAGCCCGCCCCAAATGACTCGCGCGGCCTTCTGTCTCAGACTTGCTGTGCCATGCAATCTCATGACGAACCTCCTTCGTTAATTGAGTTTAAACCTATCTAGTTTTTGATACTATGTAATAACATGACTTAATTGGTGTGTCAAGACGCCACGGGAAAAAATTATGCCCTTCACCAAGAGCCTGAAAAAGCGCTCCTTTTACCCTGAAAGGCAATAGTGCGGCAGGGTGAGTGAAAGCCCTGGTTGACTCTGACTATGGCTTCTCTGGCTTGGGAGGACAACGAGGTAAATCATCTGTCAGGCTGCGTTTCTCGAGGTGGGCCGGAGCAATCACTTCGTCTACATGACCGTCCCGGTCGGGGTCGAGATACAAAGCATCGTGGGCGAAATCGGCAATGGCGAATGGGAAGGGCTCCTCCTGGTCGTAACAGATCCTGTAGGCCACAGCCAGGTTGCTTTTGTATTCGATGCGATAGAGAAGCATGCCTGAGAGTGGGTTAGTCGTGACGGTTCGGGATTCGGTCGTCTCCATTCCGCGGTAGGGCGGAACTTGGATATGATCAGCTCGGGCGAAGGCGCTTTGTGAAAGGAGCGCGAGAAATATGACCCCCACCCGCGCCTTGAATCTGGACATTGGCCTTTGGTCTGACTTTACGGCGCCGGCGGTTGAACCTGGATGATCCCATGCACTGCGGTTGGAATCCGGTCCTCTTCAAACCGATCGGTCGCGGTGAAGATGGAATACCGGTAGGTCCCGGCTTGATCAAACCGGAGGCGGACTGTCCCTCCCGGTCGAATGAAGGGCGGAAGCGGCTGCGTCTCGTCCCAATCCGGTGTGACCTTGATGCCCTGCCCAGTTAAATTCTCCCAGGTGACCGAATCGCCGGTCTGGACCGTGACCTTCTCCGGATCCAGCTCCATTGTGGGGGCCATGACTTGTTTGTGCACAGTGACGGTGACGTCGCCGGCCCAGACAACTGACGGACCGGCCTCAACGAAAGCCCCAATCAGCACGGCGATGAAAACCAGCCGCCGGATCATCGTCTATCTTCACCCAACAAGGCGTCGCTCTCTGTTTCAGTAAGATGGCACGAGCTGTTTCGGCTACTTCGGCGCGCCGGGCGCGGACTGGAGTGTTCGGCTCTCCTTGTCCTTCTCAGCTAGTGCCCTCCGCGATTCCTCAAGTGAACTGGTGAGCCGCTTCACAATATCAAGCAAATCGCTCACCTGGCTCTCGAGCCTATTCACCCGATCGGTCAAGGCCCGCACGGTGGCTTGGGATTCGGCCAGGCGATCGGAACGATCTGGCATGCCTCCCTCTCCCGCCGGAGCCACAGCGGTCACACTGCTTCCCATCGCGCCTCGTCTGTCCTCGGTCGGAGCGGCAACCAGCGTTTTTTCGGGGGATTTCCTCGCGTCCGCAAAGAACCGCTGATAGTCGATCACCAACTCCGTCTCTGGTGAGGCAAACATCTCGGTCGCGAGACTCGGCTCCTGCTTGATCACATAGCTGCTGAGGGAAAACAGCACCGTGAAATCAGGCCGGACGTCTGGAGGAGTCAACCTGCCACGAGCGAAAGCCGAGTCGTAGGGACCTGGTATGCCGGCCCACTTTTTATCCGTAGGACTCCGATAACGACTGAGAGCGAAGTGAAACCCGCGTCCCCGGACCCAGACGGCCCCCGCCGTTAACTCCGATCCCTGCCCGGAGGATGACCGCATGAGGGCAAACGAGACCCGCTCCTTCGAAGAAGCTTGCGCGAAGGCTTCTTTGAGCTGTGGAGCCAAGGCCATGATCTCGTCTTTACTGAATGCTGCCTCCCGCGTCGGCCCAGAGACAAGGGACTTCAGCAAACCCGGCGGCCGTTCCACCTCCACGCCTCTAAGCAACAACGACAACTGCGTGGTATCAAGGCTGACCGGGTGGTCGTTCGGCACAGACCGGCCCGAGGTCACCGTTGGGTCGGCTTCCAGAAAGACACGAAGCGTATCGTCTTGGTACACGGTCCGCGAGGCTGTCCCGAACGAGCCACAGCCTGACAGACCTGTCAATACACCGGCCGTCAATCCAAAAAGAATAATGTAAAGTCTTTTCACAGGCCTTGTTTCACTCCAGATCTCTCGGTGCGAAGGGACGGATTATAGCATAGTGCGCTTTCATTGTGGCTGGAAGGGGTACCCAGTTCCGAAGATCGCTTTCAGCGGCGCTTCGCTATGCTCCTTCATCAGCTTGTCCATGCGTTCCATCCGCTTGCTGACCTTTCCTTTCATCCCGGTATCCTGAGCCATTCCCTTCATCATCCCCATCATCTCCTGCATCATCTCCATCATTTCATGAACCATCGCCCGATCCTTCTGATAGAGCTGCGCATAGCCCTCCCCGAACAGAGTCTCAGACGCTCTCTTCGCATGCTCTTTCATGAGGGCGTCCATGCGTTCCATCCGCTTAGTGATCTTCTCCTTATCGGCGCCTTTGGCCATCTCTTTCATCGTACCCATCATGTCCTGAAGTGTCTCCATCATCTCATGCATCATTTGCTGGTCCTGCTGATACAGGAGTTTGTAACCCTCTCCGAACAGTGTTTGGGACGGCCGTTCACGTTCCTCGGCTGCAACCGCCACAATGTTCACCAGGTTTATCCAGGATAAAAGGGCCACCAGCATCAGAGCACTCAGCATCACTCGGCTCATAGTAACCTCCATAGAAAAGGTGGGTCGTTTGGGCTCTTGCGGTTAGTCTGCTGAGCAGCGCAGACGTTACACGAAAAGAGCCGGGAGACTCGGCTTTTCCTCATCCAAAAAGGGGAGGACCGGTCATTCGTCAGGCCGTAGGAGGGGCTACTCCTGGCACAGTACAACATCCAGAAGACAGGAGGGTCATCCCCTTCTGGATGTGTCGTTAGGCCCACTGAACGACCGGCTCCATGCGGGTGAGGCAACCCGCTTCCCCCCGGAAGGCCGCGGGCCTGGCTGTTCCCATCCCGGGACCTTCCGCATCCTCACGTCATCCAGACAAGTCCTCCTAGGATTGGCGAGATCTCCGGATTCCTTTTTGGCTGAATGTGCACCTGCCCCGAGTCAACCCACAACGTTACTTCTTCTCCGGAAGCAAATGGCGCATCGGGTCTCTCGTCATCCAGTACCACAAGAACTTGGCTCTCTCCCACCCTGATCGTGACCACATCAGTCCCCGCAATCGTTTTCAAATACAGGACGTGGCCTGTCAGAGGATACCTCGCCGAGGTGATCATGGCACTTTTTTCCTTTAGAACTGATAGCGCAACTCCAGCACCCCAATATTCAGGTTATCAGCATGTTGGGTGGTCGGATTACCCGGAATGGAAGTACCGCCAACATTGACAGTCGCGGCCGTGGACGCCTCAAAATAGTTGCCGGAAAACAGAACGCCCCATCCTGCCGTGAAGCTCATTTCTTTGGTGATCGCATAGCGAAGCAGGAAATTCAACTCGGTGCCGATATAATCGCCACCCTTGATGAACACCGAACTTACGGCTGACGACCGGATCGGCCGCTGACGGCTTGCCCTGTTATACAGGACGTCGAACTCCAGATTCAGTTTAGGCAAGGTCGGCGGTGTATAGCTAGCCGCGAACTTGGCCGTGGCCAATCCGGAGCCTGCGAAGCAGCCCGGCCGGCCGCCGAGTGAACCCCCAGTAAAGCTGGGGCACGTGCCGTCCACCGGGGCTGCAGACCGAGCGCCCACGTTCGTCGTGATGATTCCCAGTGGGAAGTCCCCGTTGATGCCATTGAAATTGGCCCGCTTCCCGCTAGTCACATCGCCGGCATCCTGTCCGGAGCTGTACACCAAGGTGAGACCAAAATTAGCCGGTCCCACATCCATGTCGGCGCCCGCCAGGATATTGTGCCCTTGGAGCAACGGACCTGGACCGACAGGGTTTGTCACCACTCCTCGGATCAGATCAGCTTCAAAGATCCCATGGAAGGGAGCTCGTTTGGTCTCAGCCGCTATCCCGTAGATCCCCGCCATCGCATTGGCCGCACCCTGCTGAGGAAGGCCCGCGACAGGAGTGAGACTTCCCGAAGTAATCACATTCCCAGGAGTAGTGATGAAGTTCGTCCCCCGATCACTGTATAGAGAGGCGAAGACGTCGACCTTGGTCTCCTTCGCCGGTTTCCAATTCAGATTGACCAGGTACAGGTCTGTGTTGGCGCCGGTAAGACCATTCGACCCGCTTCCGACAAACACCCCACCGGATCCGGGTCCCCTAGTTGTGTTAAAAATCACGAGGTCACCCAGCGTCAACTTCGCCGACATTCCAATGGGAACGTCCAACACGAATGCATCGACTGCATCCGCCACGATCAAGCCCAGCCCCAGCTTGAACACCTGTCGCCCTACGGCAAAGTTGCCGTAGGGGGTATTCAATCTGAGATAGGCTTGGAGGAGCGTGAAGGTGTTCTCGGAGGTCGTATTTCCTATAGCGTTTGTAGCTCCTTCACCTCTGCTCGCGGGGCCAAAAGGGAACTCCCCGAAGCGGGTATTGCCGGTGCCATTGATACTGGTGAAATCGGTGGTCAGGACCCCCTGGACGTTGATGGGCCCCTGCCCACTCTTGGCCTCCAGGTTCAAGATAAACCGCTCGGTATTGAAGGTGTTACTATCCCTGAGTGAACTGTTCGCGTCGGTCAGGTTATTGTTGTAAAACCCCCGGACGCGAAAGTCCCCGTTGACATTCAACTCCACGGCCCATGAGAGAGTAGCAGGCAGGCATGCCAGAATACTGACCACTATTAAGAAGAGCAGCAGTTTTCTCATAACCTGTCCTCCATGCGTTCGTTCTGTCGTTTCTGTTGCATCGTCCCTGAAGAAAAAGCCCATCCACGGGTGACACCCGTGGATGGGCTTCTGAGCCTCGAATGGGCTTCCGAGTCTCGACGCCGTCAGGCGCCTGTTGTTGTGTTAAGACTCACCGATAGTTTGAATACCTGCCTTCGGTTCCTGGAAGTTCAAAAAGTTCATCTGCTGACATCGAGGACATTTCACTTCCACATGCCCAGGGCCGGCCATTCGCCACTTCAAAAGCAGCCGCCCACATCGGACGCACCGCACCTCTTTGAGCGCGAGACTAGCGTGGAATGTCATCGCTCATGATCCTCGTCAGCCGTCTGATGTTCGAACGGATGTGTGCCGATTTGCGGGACCACATCCTGAGATGAATAGCGATGCGGACTGCCGATGAGCTTGGAAACTTTGTCTTCGTACCGCGTGATCAGATCATCCAGCTCACGTTGCATCCGCTTGAGCTCGATCATGTCCCAATCGTAGCCCGTCTCATCCACCAGTTGCCGCATCTTGTCGAAGCGCACCTCCGCCTCCCTGATGCGGCTTTTCAGCTCCTCGAGCTCCCCGTTCATATTCGCTCGCTCTGCTTACGCGCCGGTCCGCTGCACTCTCACCCAAAAGTTCCCATCTGGAAACTTTCCCCCGTAGTACGGATCACTCGCCGAGGGCGATGGAACGCCGGGTGTCCGGAATGAAAACTCCGCCTTCAACTTCCCATCGCGGGACACCGCCTCATAGAGGTCGTACGGAGGGTCGGTATGAGGAGTCTTCTTCGTGATGGCCCAGTTTGTTTCCAGGAACCCGAGAAATTGCTTGAATTGGGACTCCGAGAGCGTGGTGAACAGATTCTCAAAGTCGCTCCGCAGATCGCTCAAGGCAATGTCTTGCTCTCCGCGCTCAATCTTCCGCAACACCGCCGGCCCATCAAACCGACACGAAGCAATGACCCTCCCCTCCATCTCCATTGGCAGGGAAAGCGGACGATACTTGGTCTGAAACCAGACGATGAGCACAGAACTGGGCTTCCCCGCTCGGAGCAACGCGACCGGCGGTGGCTGGATCGAAGTCGGCAGCGAAGGGGGCCCATGCCGCGCGATCATTTCCTGGGCCGTCTCACCAGGGAAGGCAGCCGCCTGGGTTGAACCCAGTCCCAAGACGACCGCCACGCTCACCAGAATACCCAAGCGGGATCCAAGCATCTCCACATGTCGTCTTCTACCCATATCGTTGTCTCCTCCTTGGCAACTGCCACCCGGCTTATTGAGGCAACGCCCCGATTTCCAAGATTTGTCCCCGGTTATTCCAGTTCATGTACGCTTCTAGCGCATTCATCTCTTTGCTACCCAAAGGAAACGGCTTCCCCTGGTTCGGGATGGCAATGCACCAACCCATCATTTCCTGTACCGTGGCGACCTTCCCAATCTGCGGCTTGTACTTCGGGTAGGTCTCCGGATGGGTGACCGCCCCATCCGCGTGACACATATTGCACGCCTGCCCGTTTCCGCTCATCGGTAGGTCCCGACCATGCCAGAGTTGATCCCCTAGCGCGATCATGGCCTGCAATTCTCTGCCGCCCTTCAACACTGACTCCCGATCCAAAATTTCCTCACTCTGGGCGTGCTTCCGCTGGACCTCGTGAGCGAGCCCCGGGAGCGTCTGGGTATCCGACTGTCGCTGGGCGTTCACCAACATCGGAACTAGGAAGACCGCCGCGCCAGCAACGGCAAGGAACAGCACTCGTCCCCGCGTGATTTTCTTGTTCATGACTACACCCCCTCTCCCTTTAGACTTTCTCTCGCGACCATTCGCGGTAGTTCATATCCACGCCACCGTCCTCCCCAACACGGTTCGTCTCCCACCCCAATCCGCCGTAGATATTCGCCGGATTGGCGCGAGGCATCTGGGGCGAGCCGGCCGGCAACCCGCTGGTCGGGTAAGGATGCGGCCAGCCGAGGGACAGGCTACTGTCGAAGTTAATGTTCCCGATCCGGTTTTTCACGATGTGATGGACGTGGCCGTGAATGACCTGCACTTGCTCATATCCCTCCAGCAAGAGGTGCACTTCTGGCGCATCCTCGGTCCAGAAGTTCCACGCCTTGTAATAGTAATAGAGGGGCGAATGGGAGAAGATGATGATCGGCGTGCTCTTCTTCACCTTCGCCAGATCATCCCGGAGCCACCCCAATTGCTTCTCGCCGACATGGAAGGGGCCCGGCAGCGGGTGATTGAGAGTGCCAGCGATGCCCATCCGCTCTTCCGCCGAGAGGCCGCGGGCCGTCCAAAAGTCTCTGAGATGAACGGTGTTCAACGCGATAAAGTGAACCCCGTTCTGATCCCAGGAATAGGTGGTCTTGCCGAAATGTTTCTGATAGGAATCTCCCATATCGAGATACCAGTCATGCTCTCCGGTGATGTATTTGACCTTGGTTTTCAGGGGCGCAAATAGCTCATCGAAGAATTTCATCTGCTCGTCTGAGCCGTCATGCACATGGTCGCCTAACGACATGATAAAATCGGGCTGAGGATTTAGCTTGTTCATTTCCTGGACAGCCCGCTCACACCGCAGCTTCATATAGTTGTTCTTCGGCCCCATGGTATGGTGATCAGCCATAAGCGCGAAGTTGAACGGCTTCGCTGCCCGTGCGTTGGAGGGCGATAAGAAATCCAACGTCACCACCCCACCCACCGAGGCCGCGATGCCGGCAAGGGCCGACATCTTCATGAAATTTCGTCGTGACAACTCCGCCGTCATGAGACGGTCCAGAGCGTCTTGTTTCTCGTTCATAATCGTTTCCTCCTCGTCAATGGTACGCTACGAAAAGGTCTTCTGTTTTCTCGCTGAACACTCGATCACCCCGACGATCGACTTTGCCTCTGATCACCCCCTTCCTCTGCCTCCGCTTCTGAACACAGCGTTAGCTAGACCCCAAATCTGACTAGTCCTGGCACTGGATATACTTCTGTTTGGGTAAACAGAAACGGTCTCCGTTCTATTCCAGCCATGATCAAATAAGCGAATTTGCGGTGAAGAATTAAGATTTACAGTGAGAAAGAGAGAGACGGATGTGATAGGAAACTAGGGCAGGATTTCTGATGCGAACAAGTCGGAAACTCGAGGCAACAACAAACTAAGGAGTGTATGTGGGGAAGGAGTTCACCACTAAGGGGTGTATGTAGGGTCGGACCGGTTAAGTTTCCTTGTCGTAGAACCCCTTGGGAATATGCTGCTGCCGGTCGTTCCCATGGCAGATCATGCACGCCTGCTTATTAAGCTCTTGTTTTTCCGAGACAATAACATAGGCCAGCCCTTCCTGGATCCAGCTCAGAGTCTGAAAGCCGTGATTGGCAGACTGGTAGAATCGGGTCTGTTCAAGTTTGAACCCCTCCGCACCGGACAGATTGACCCCCTCTGCAGTGGTCATCAAAAGGGACAGCCGGTGTTGTCCCATCTCATAGGTGAGAAAGACGGCGTTTTTCCCTTGAAACGCGACCAGCCGGCCCCCTCGTAACCTGAGGTTCTTCACCGGCTCCTGCCCAAGCGAGATGGGGAAATTGATACGCTTCTCGAACCACCGCACGACCTGGGCAGGGTCACTGCTCTTAATATCCAACGGCAAATTGTCGTTGAGATAACCCTGGTGGGTGTTCACTGCCACGTCCACCAGATCCTGGAGCGGCTTCTTTCCCAGAGCGAGAATGCCGATCACCAAGAGGGCCACCACGGTGAGGGCCAGGGAGGGAACTGCCATCAGACGGAAACGTTGCCTCGACCGTTTTTCCTGGCCGGCGGCCTCCACGACCTTCCTGACCCTCTGTCTGAGACCGTCTGGTGCAACCGGAACCGGGAGCGCGCCCTTGAGCAAATCGAGAAACAACTTTTCATTCCGATAGAGCGCCGCGCAGTCCGGACATCTCTCGAGATGAGCCTGGATATCCAATGCCTCCCTGGCGCTCAGCTCACCATCCAGGTACGGATGCAGCAGCCTGCCCATCGTCTGACAGTCTAGCATCGCTTAGGCACGCCTCCTTTCGTTCTGCCTCTCGATATGCTTCTCTGCGCTCTGATCCCCATAGGCTTGTAAAAACCGCCTTAAAAGGTTGCGCCCTCGTGACAGCCTCGACATCACCGTCCCCATCGGGCAGTCCAGCAACTTGGCGATCTCGTCGTAACTGAACCCCTCCACGTCCTTCAGGACCACCACGAGCCTGAATGAGTTTGGGAGATGGTCGAGCGCCTTTTGTATATCCTGACTGAAGACCTCATGTCGTAGGTCGGATGATCCCTGCGCCTGGTTCATCAGGTCCTCCCAGAGAGCATCCGACTCACCACTCAGGTAGGGACAAAGGACCTCACGCGCCCGTTGGGTCGCCTGGTTCAGGAAGATATGTTTCATGATAGTGAACAGCCAGGCCTTACAATTCGTCCCCTGCTGATAGTGGCGGAAAAACCGATAGGCTCTTAGGACCGTATCCTGGACCAGATCCTCGGCTTCGCTCGACCGTCCGGTCAGCAGCAACCCGAATCCGTACAGCGCGTCCAGGCAGGGAAGAACCAACTCCTCGAACAGCCGGTCTTTCTCCTCATCCATCGAGGATCTCTCAGGGTTCCACCGCTACACTCCAGAGACCAGACAAGCGTTCGCGCGGAGCATTATTCTGTTATTAGCTTTATAACTGCGAACGCTTGCATATTATTCCTGAAAGATAAGACAAAAAATAAGACAAAAACTGATAGCTTGGTAAGCCAGCGCACGCTTACCGTGTCATGCGCTCCTCTCCTTTCTTGTTCGCCACATGGTGCTGGATAGCGCAGCCAGCGCCAGGGTTACGTCAGAATAGTGGATAATGGCTTGCGGTCGCCATGAAAAAGAGCATCGGGAACGAAAGAACGAAATTCGTCCTCGACGCCAGATAGGCTATCCTCGCATGTTTCGCCATCTCCGGAGGCGGCGAGGTCTTGTTCGCGGCGGCCTCCGTGGTCATCCGGATCACGATCTTCTGATTCGGCCAGATCAGAAGCCACACGTTGAGGAACATGATGATCCCAAGCCCTCCCCCAATCGCGATCGAGGTCCCCCACGAAGTTGAAAAAATCCCATGACCATGGCCGTGCGTGAAATGCGACCACACGATGATCAGTCCCGACAGGACTGTGACCAAAGCCCCATACCTGAACCACCAGAGTGCCCGCGGCAATAATTTCTGCACGACGCCGCTCTTGGTGGCCGGATCGGTCTCTTTCATGAAAGGAACCTGGACGATGTTGAAGTAGTAGAGGAGCCCGATCCAGGTGACGCCCGACAAGAAGTGAATCCACCGCATCAACAGGATGACAAACTCGTCAGCTTTGAATTCCATATTGGCTCCTTGGATGATGATTCGGTGCGCTTGTGCAGGTATGGTTCACGTTCTGGTTGAGATACACCGATTATTCAGGGAATGTCTCTTGTTGTCAAGGACTGCGGGAATACTACAGATAGCGATCCACGAGGGCGCAGAGCTCTTTGACCGACGCCGCGGACTTCGCGAGCGCCGCCTGCTCCTCCTTCGTCAGCGAAAGCCGCACGATTTCCTCGACGCCGTGGCGCCCCAGCTTCACCGGCACGCCCACGAACAGGCCGTCCACCCCGTACTCGCCCCGGCACAGCGCCGCGCACGGCAGGATCTTCTTGCTGTCCAACATGATCGCGTCCACCATCGCGACGATGGAGGCGGACGGGGCGTAGTAGGCGCTGCCCGTTTTCAGGAGCGAGACGACTTCGGCTCCCCCCTCCCGGGTGCGGTTCACCAGCGCGTCAATCCGGTCCTTCGGAAGCCACTCGCTCAGCGGCACTCCCGCGACGGTCGTGTGCCGGATCAAAGGGACCATCTGGTCACCGTGGCCGCCGAGTACCATCGTCTGCACGCTGTCCACCGAGACCTTGAGTTCCGCCGCGATGAACGCCTGCAGCCGCGCCGAATCCAGCACGCCGGCCATGCCCACGACCCGCTCGCGCGGGAACTTGCTGATCTTCTGGGCGACGTAGGTCATCACGTCCAGCGGGTTGGTGACCACCACCAGGATTGCGTTGGGCGAGACCGCCGCCGCTTGCTTCACGACGTCCCGGACGATCTTGGCATTGGTCTCCAGCAACTGTTCCCGGCTCATCCCCGGCTTGCGGGGCACGCCCGACGTGATGACTACGAGGGACGACCCGGCCGATGCCTTGTAGTCCGTCGTGCCCTCGATCCGCCCGTTGGAGCCGACCAGCGGAGCCGCCTGCATCAGATCCAGGCTCTTCCCCTGCGGAATGCCGTCCACAATATCGAGCAGCACCACGTCGTACCGACCGGTCTCCACCAAGCGCTGCGCGGTCGTGCCCCCGACATTGCCAGCGCCAATGACTGTGATCTTCTCGCGCCCCACTGGTTGCCCCCGTGTAATCGTTAAACGTTATACGTTAATCGTAAGAATTTCCTGACTTCTTTCTTCACGTATAACGTATAACGTCTAGTGTTCATCATCCTCGTGCGAGGCCCAGCCGGCCACCTTGAAGTTGATCGTGCACACGAAATTCTCGCCCAGATAGAAGTTGAGCTTGATCTTTTTCTTTCCGTAGTGCGTCGCCAGGAACTCCTCCGGGTTCTCAATCAGGTCCTGGTAGGTACCAGGCTCGTACTCCCCCAACTCGACGAAGCTGACGATCATCCCGGTCTTGATCTCCTGCAGGACCTTGAGCCGGCATTGAGGGTAGACTTCCCAGAACTTAGCCTTGATCTCATTGGGTGTGGGCTCCGGCCGGTCTTCTCCGGGCGTGACAGCCTTCGCGAACTTCGCCTGGCGACGCACGTACGGGTAGGCATGCCCGGTGAACAGTTTGTAGAGCCACTTCGGGACCTCCCGCTCGCTGGTATCCGGATCCATCAGGTCGTCAACGCCCTATAGATCCGCGGCAGGCGCTCGGGGAGGCTCTCGGCCCGATCAATGATGAGGTAGCAGACTTCGCCGTACAGTCGCGCCAGGTACCCGCGGGCCTCCCGATCCACAGTAATGCAGAACGGATGCACGCCCAGGGCCTTGGCCTCCCGCAGCGCCGCCTTGGTGTCTTCCAGGGCGTACTCGTCCTGATAAGCGTCGTCCAGCGGGCGCCCATCGCTCAGCATCACGAGGAGCTTGACCTTGGCGGCCCGCTCCGACAGCCGACGCAGTGCGTGCCGGATCGCCGCGCCGTCCCGGTTCTGTACCAGCGGCCGGACCGCGTCAATGCGCCGCCACACCTGCGGCCCGTACCGCTCGTCGAAGTCCTTCAGCACCAGGACCTGCACGTCATGGCGGGACTGCCCGGAATACCCGTACACCGCGTACTGATCGCCGATCGCCTCCAGCGCCTCGCACAGCAGCACCAAGCCTTCCTTCTCGACGTCGATGATGCGCGCGCCGCCCGGCCCGATCTGCTGGCCGGTGGAGCCGCTCAGGTCCACGAGAAACGCCGCGGCCACGTCCCGGTCGCGCCGGTCCCGGCGGATGTACACGCACTCCGACGCGCTGACGCGCGCCTTCCGCCCAACCCGCACCTCCACCGCCGCCTCGATATCCACTTCCTCGCCGTCCGCCTGGCGGCGCATCCGCCTAAGCGCCGGTGGACGGATTCCCTCGAAGTAGCGGCGGATCAGGCTCACGACGCCCCCGTACCGGCTCCGGACCAACCCGATGAAGTCCTCCGTGCCTTCGGGAGCCACCTGCTCGACAACCCGGCACCAGCGCGTCCGGTAGTCCTGGATCCGGCCATCCCATTCGTCATAGAGAAACGCGCGCAGGCCGGGCAGAACGGACGAAGCCGCGCCAGCCCCCTCCTCCGAGACCACACGCGCATCGTGCACCACCGACGAGGACGAACGTCCTTCCATTGTCTGTGGGACTGATAGGGATGGCTCGCCATGGGAACCCTCCAGAGCCGGCGCGCTCGGCTCAGCCGCTTGTTCGCCCACACCCCCTTCAGGTTCCCGCACCCGCGCGGCATCCATCTCCCCGCGATGGAGGAAGGGAATCACGGCACGATAGGCGCCCCCTTGCTCCTCGCCAGCGCGCGGCTGGAGCGGCTGGTTCGAATCTTTGGGAGCCCCGTCAGGCGGCGTCGGCAGCTCCTTCGCGGTGAGCTCTTCGATCAGCACATAGGCGCGATGGACCGCCCGGACGACATCCTCGGCCGTCGCTGGGGGGATGGTGACCGTCTGCAGCAGCGCCCAGGCCCGTTCAACCACGTCCGCCAGCGCGTCGGGGACGCGGACCTCGTCGGGGTCGCCGGCCGACATCTGCAACAACAACTCCACGACCAGCTCGCGGACCGACATGCCGTGGGTCAGGGATCGCCGGGCGATCTCCTCCCGCGCCACAGCGTCCATGTCGCGCCGTAGACCCGGATACTCCGCCTTCAGACAGGCTTCGATGCGCGCGTCCTCCGTCATCATCCAGAGGTCGCGGACCAAGAGTGGGTGCGGATACAGTTGGAAGAGGTCCTCAAGAGAAGCCAGCGACGACGCGGCGGCGCGGCCATAACGGAGCCGGGCCTGGGCGGCCAGGTCCGCTAGACGGCTGAGCTGCAGGTCATACGTGCCGTATTCCAGGTGGCCAGCCTCGTGCGCAGTCAGCAGCTTGTACACGCGTAGATTGTCCTCTTTCGTGGGGTAGCGCCGCATCCACGCGGGCAAGGCGATCGTGCTCCTGTCCCCTCTACTTTCAGCCAGCGGGCGGATCGTCACCGGATGCCCGCTCAATCCCTCCGCAAAGAGCTTGAGCACCCGGGCCACGCTGCGCAAGGCCACGCCACTGGCAGCCTCCTCGATCGCGTCCAGCGCCTTGCGGGTCTCGACCGCGAAGTAGGCGCGCGCCGCGTCGGGGTTGTACGCGAGCACCTCCATCCCGCCGCGGTACCACTTGTCGAACCAGTCTATCATCGCGAGAGGGGGCCCATCACCCGTTGCATTCGAAGGAGCAACGGGTACCCGAGGCGCCCCTCCCGCACCCACCATCGCGGGAGAGGGGGCGGGCGCGTCCGGATCGGCCAGGTCGATCACCTCCGGTGCGCGACGCAGGTAGGCCAGGGCCGCCGCCGCGTCCCGCTCCGCAATCAGGGTCCCGTACTGGAGCACCCGCTCCTGCCACTGCGGGTCGAGGATACGGCGCAGCCATCCGGGCGCTTCGCCCAGGAACTCGATGGCCTGCCCGGGCGAGTGGTCGGCCAGCACGCCACCAAGCGCCAGCACCAGGCGGCGCACCGCCGGCGTGGCGAGGTCCCCCAGCAACGCGGGGCTCGTCCTGAAAAAGGCCAGCGCCGCCATGTAGTCAGGCTTACCCAAGCTGTTGGGCGTGACGAGTTTGAGGCTGACCGATGCCCAGGCCTTGAGATCCTCCTGGGCCAGGACCTTCAGGATCTCCGGACCGCGCCGGATGTATTCAATCCCCAGCACGTAATCCACTCTGGCGAGGTCCGCGCCGATCTGTGCCCACAGCGGCAGGGTCTCCACGCCGGCGACTGCCGCCACCCCTGACGCCTGACGGAAGCCTTCCAGCGCCACGTTGGCGTCCTGTTCCGCCAGTTCCAGCGCCATCGCGAGCGCAGGTCCGGCGACCGCGGTTTCCATTGCGCGCAGCATAACCGGACTCTCTTTGCAGAATTTGATGGAGGCGGCGCCCGACTGCTCGTTCAGCGAGATGGCGAGATCAATCCAGGTGGCGACCGCCTCTCCCGGAAGGAGCGTGACCACCTCGGGCAAGGCCTCCACGGCTGCGGACGCCACCTTGCGGGACGCTTCCCGTAGCTCAGTGAGCAGCTCGAGCGCGGCCGCCGCATGCCCGATCCCTACCAGCCGGCCGGCCAGCTCCGCCGCTGCCATCCGCTCGAGATCAGCCTCCAGAAACGCCGTCAACTTGTTCTCGATAGAGTCGGCACTCATGCGCAGCCTCGCAAAACCGGCGCGATTATAGCACCATCAAAGGGGTTTGCGGCGAAGACCGGCGCCGGGCGCTCAGAAACCGTCCTGATCGTCGGTGTCCGGCTTGGGCATCGCATCCAGCAGGTGCTCCCGCTCCTTGTCTTCCGGGTCGTAGAGCATCCGCTGAACCTCTTC
>Ga0209056_10001382_pt1 | contig 26800 bp, 25 predicted proteins | sample GraSoiAngelo_114_FD_185876 | JGI IMG/M metagenome (GOLD analysis project Ga0209056, IMG submission 185876) | Grasslands soil microbial communities from the Angelo Coastal Reserve, California, USA - 14_0903_13_40cm (SPAdes) (version 2) | ecosystem: Environmental > Terrestrial > Soil > Grasslands... | reverse complement strand
GGCCGGGGCCGTGGAACGTCACGTCCCCGCCGCGCTCGATCTCGAAGACCTCGATGCCGTCGCGGCTGAGGAGATGACCCGCGTGGGAGTTGCGGCCCAACGTCACCACCGCGGGATGCTCGAGCAGGAGCAGCACGTCGTTCGTCAGGCGGCCGTCGATGCGCGCCTGGGCGAGGGAGCGCTGCCACTCGAGCGCCTCGGCGTACGGGACGACGCCCGCCTGCGCGACCACCAGCACACGCCTGGTCACGACCCGTCTCCCATGACCCGTCCCTCGTCCCCCGCCGTCGCACCCGCGATCGCCCAGCGGCTCGCGGCCGTACCGATTACGGCGCTCAGCACGCCCCAGGCGATCAGGCCGGGAGACCCGAGCAGCCGGTCGGCCACGGCGGCGAGGAATCCCACGAGCAGCGCCCCCACCGTGGAGAGCACGCCGATCACGCCGCTCTGCCACAGGTTCTCCAACGGCCGGCTGCGGCGCCAGCCGAACATGCCGGCCACCGCGACTCCTGCGAGTAATCCGGCGAGCAGCGGGTCGCCCGCCGCGTCACGGTAGCGGTCGGGGTCGAGCCGGCCCTGCAGCAGCTTCACGAGCAGCTGCGCGAGCGTGATGGTGGCGCCCCCCAGCCCCGCACCGCAGGCGAGCGCGCCGAGCCCGATGGCCAGTGGGTCCCTGCGGACCTCGGTCACATATGCACCACGCGCCCGAGCGAGTCGAGCGCCGCTTCGGCAATCGCCTCGGACATGGTCGGGTGCGCGTGAATTGCCAGCTCGACCTCTTCCACGGTGTACTCGTTCTCCCGCGCCACCGCCAGCTCGTGGATGATCTCGGACGCGTGCCCGCCCACGATATGGGCGCCCACGATCTCGCCGTACTGCTTGTCGCGGAGGATCTTCACGAACCCCTCGGTCTCGCCCGTGCCGCGCGCGCGGCCGTTCGCCGAGAACGGAAACCGCCCCGCCACGTAGTCGAGCTTCCGCTCCTTGCACTGGTCCTCGGTGAGCCCGATGCTGGCCACCTCGGGGTGGCAGTACGTCACGCTGGGGACATTGTCGTACTTGATCGCGTGTGGTTTCTTGCCGGCGAGCAGCTCGGTGACGTACACACCCTCCCGGGAGCCTTTGTGGGCGAGCATCGGCGGCCCCGCCACGTCGCCGATCGCGTAGTAGCCCGGCGCCGTGGTCTGCAGGCTCGGATCGACCTTGATGAAGCCGCGGTCGCTCAGTTGCACGCCGCACTCCGCGAGACCGATGTTCTCCGTGTTCACCGCGCGACCCGCGGCCATCAGCACCGTCGCGACCTCGATTTTCTGCGCCGCGCCGTTCGCTTCGACCTCGAGGGTCACCTTGTCCTTCGCCGGGGTGCCTTTCTTCACCTTGGCGCCGGCGAGCACCTCGATGCCCCGCTTCTTGTAGCTCTTCGCGAGGGCGTCCGATGCCTCGGCGTCCTCGAGCGGCAGGATCCGGGGGAGCGCTTCGATCAGAGTCACCTTGGTCCCGAAGGCCTGGAAGATGTCGGCGAACTCCATCCCGACCGCGCCCGCGCCGATGATCGCCATCGACGCGGGAGCCTTTTCGAGGAACAGCGCCTCGTCGGACGAGATCACCGTGGTCTTGTTGATCTCGAGCCCGATCTGCGGCAGGCCTTTCACCCGCGATCCCGTGGCGATGATCACGGCCTTCTTCGCTTCGTACACGTCGTTCCCGACCTTGACCTTGCGGCCGGGTTGGAGCACTCCGGCGCCCTTCGCGACCGTGACCTTGTTCTTCTTCATCAGGAACTCGACGCCCTTCGAGTTCTGGTCGCTCACGCGGCGCGAGCGCTGCATGGCGACACCGTAGTCGGTCTTCACGGCGCCGGCCTCGACGCCGAACTCCTTGGCTTCGCGCAGCAGGGTCGCGATGTAGGCGGAGTGGAGCAGGGCCTTCGTGGGGATGCAGCCGATGTTGACGCACACCCCGCCGAGCTTCTCCTTCTCGATCACCGCGGTGCTCAAGCCGAGCTGGGCGGAGCGGATCGCGGCGACGTAGCCGGCGGGACCCCCACCCAGGATGATCACGTCAAATTGATTCGCCAAAAGCCCCCCTCCCCCAATGCGGAGTGCGGAATGTGGAATGCGGAATGTCAGTGCTGGGGTCGAACCCCGAGATCATGCTTCGACGCCGGCCCCTCAATTCCGCATTCCGCACTCCGCATTCCGCATTTCATAAGAGCATCGCCAGCGGGTTCTCCAGCATCTGTTTGAGCGTCTTGAGGAACGCCGCCCCCGTCGCGCCGTCGATCACCCGGTGGTCGCAGCTCATGGTGATCCGCATGCGGCGCCGCGCCGTGAGCTGACCGTCCACGACCACCGGCTTCTGGACGATCGAGCCGACGGCGATGATCCCGGCCTCCGGCGGATTGATCACCGCGGTGAACTGGTCGATGTCGAACATCCCCAGGTTCGACACGGAGAACGTCGACCCGGTGTAGTCGGTCGGCTGCAGCCGGCGACTGCGGGCCTTCTCGGCGAGCTCCTTCGCCTCCCGGCCGATGTCGGCGAGCGGCTTCATGTCCGCGTTGCGGATCACGGGCGTGATGAGCCCGTCCTCCACCGCCACCGCCATCCCAATATGCACCTCGCGCCAGTAGCGGATGTGGTCCTCTTGGAACCAGGCGTTGCAGGCCGGATGCTTGGTGAGCGCGTGCGCGGTCGCCTTGATGATGATGTCGTTGAACGAGACCTTGCCCTGGTCGCCGAGCTGCTTGTTCAGGGCGTCGCGTGCCTCGCTCGCCCGCTCCATGTCCACTTCGGTCGTGAGGAAGAAGTGGGGAATGGGGCCGAGCGACGCCGCCAGCCGTTTGGCGATGGTCTTACGGATCTGGGTGAGAGGGACGTCTTGGTACGCTGCCCCCGTGCGCTCGGGAAACGGGACACGGGAAACGGGAGACGGAACGGCGGCTCCCGCGGCCGAAGCCACTGGCGCGCCTTGGCTGGGCGTGCGCTCGAGGTCTTTCTTGACCACCCGGCCACCCGGCCCGGAGCCCGTCACGAGCTGCAGGTCTACGCCTGCCTCCTTCGCGATCCGCCGTGCGAGCGGGGAAGCTTTCACACGGGTGGCATCTGCCGGAGCAGCCGCCGGCAGCGGGGCGACAGCCACCGGTGCAGGCGCAGTCACCGTCACCACGTTTCCCGTGTCCCGTTTCCCGCTGCCCGACGTCACAGGGGGGGGCGCGTTGACGGATGGGCCGACGCTCTCCCCCGGCGCGGCGATGACCGCGACCACACTCCCGACCGCAACGGTCTGGCCCTCGGCGGCGGCGACCTGACGCAGCACGCCGTCCGCGCGAGCCACCAAATCCATCACGGCCTTGTCGGTCTCGACCTCGGCCAGCGTCTCGCCCGCCTTCACCGGGTCCCCGTCCCGCTTGTGCCATTTCACCACGCGCCCCTCCTCCATCGTCGGGGAGAGCGCTTCCATATAGACGTTGGTGGCCACGGTCAGTCGAGGTAGAGGACGCGGCGTGCCGCCGCGACCACCCGGTCGGGGGAGGGCTTCGCGAGCCGCTCGAGCTGCTTGTTGTAGGGCATCGGGACATCGGCCTGCGTGACCCGCAGCACCGGCGCGTCCAGCTGGTCGAAGGCCCCGCGCTGGATGACGTCCACCACCTGCGCGCCGATCCCGGCGTGAGGCCAGCCTTCTTCGATCACGACCGCGCGGTTGGTGCGCGCGACCGAGCCGACGATCGCCTCCTCGTCGAGCGGGCGCAGCGATCGCAGGTCGAGCACTTCGGCCGAGACGCCTTCGTGCTCGGCCAGCTGCTCGGCGGCCTTGAGGGCCACGGCGACGGTTTTCGAGTGGCAGACGAACGTGACGTCGCGCCCCGGCCGCTTGACGTCCGCCCGGCCGATCGGGACGATGTGCTCCCCCTCCGGTACAGCACCCTTGAGGTTGTACAGCATCTCGCCTTCGAGCACGATCACGGGGTTGTTGTCCCGGATCGCCGCTTTGAGGAGGCCCTTCGCGTCCGCGGGTGTCGCGGGCGCCACGACCTTCAGACCCGGGATGTGTGACAGCCAGGAGTCCCACGCCTGCGAGTGCTGCGCCGCGAGCTGCAGCGCGGCGCCGTTCGGGCCCCGAAACACGATCGGGATCGGGATCTGGCCGCCCGACTCGTACAGGATCTTCGCGGCGGAGTTGACGATCTGATCGAGGGCGAGCACCGCGAAATTCCACGTCATGAACTCGATCACCGGGCGCAGGCCCGCCATGGCGGCGCCCACGCCGATACCGGCGAACCCCAGCTCGGCGATCGGTGTGTCCACGATCCGCATCGGCCCGAACTCCTCCAGCAGGCCGCGGCTCACCTTGTAGGCGCCTTGGTAGACCCCGACCTCCTCACCCATGAGGAACACGTTGGGGTCGCGCTGCATCTCCTCGCGCAGCGCCTGGTTGAGGGCGTCGCGGTAGGTGAGCGTCGCCATCAATCGGCCTGCACGTGGGTGGTGAGCTCGGCGGGATCGGGATCGGGGCTCCGATCGGCGAAGCGGACCGCTTCCTCGACCTCCGCGCGCACCTCGGCATCGAGGGCGTCCAGCCCCGCCTGATCCAGCACGCCCTCCTCCTTGAGCTTCCCGGCGAGTTGGGAGATCGGGTCGCGCTTGCGCTGCTCCTCGACTTCTTCTTTGGTGCGGTACACGCCGTGCAACGGGTCGGACATCGAGTGGCCCATGAAACGGTAGGTCCGAACCTCGAGCAGGGTCGGGCGGCCGCCCTTGCGCCCGCGCTCGGCGGCGCGCCGGGTCGCCTCGTATACCGCGAGCACGTCCATGCCGTTCACCAGCTCCGCCGCCATGTCGTAGCTGCAGGCGTGCTCCACGACGTCGGTGACGGCCGCCACGCGCTCGAACGCCGTGCCCATGCCGTAGCGGTTGTTCTCGCACAAAAAGATCACCGGCAGCTTGTAGACGGAGGCCATGTTCAACGTCTCGTGGAAGGCGCCGATGTTGACCGCTGCCTCGCCGAAGTAGCAGATGCAGACCTGGTCGCCTCCCTTGTAGCGGATCGCGAAACCGAGGCCGGCGGCGAGCGGGATGTGGCCGCCGACGATCCCGTGACCGCCCATGAACCGCCGCCCGGCGTCGAACAGGTGCATCGAGCCACCCTTCCCCTTCGAGCAACCCGTCGCCTTGCCGAATAGCTCGGCCATGACCGCGTTCGCCGGCACGCCCCGCGCCAGCGCCTGCCCGTGCTCGCGGTAGGAGGAAATCACGTAGTCGTCGTCGCGCAGTGCGGAGAGCGCGCCGACCGCCACCGCCTCCTGGCCGATGTAGAGATGACAGAAGCCGCCGATCTTGCCCAAGGCGTACGCTTCGGCGGCCTTCTCTTCGAAATGGCGGATCAGGAGCATCTGACGCAGCATGCGCCGCTCCAGCTCGCGTTGGGCGGGCGCGTCGGTGGTCTGGGCGGTAGCCGTGGCCATGGCGATCGGTGAGCGGTCTAGCGAGTGGCGGTCGCTCGCGCCACCTGCTCCCACGCGTGGTAGCTCGAGCGCACCAGCGGGCCGGCTTCCACGTGACGATAGCCCATCTCGAGGCCGTGGCGGCGGAGCGCAGCAAACTCGTCGGGCGTGTAGTAGCGCGCGATCGGGAGATGCTGGCTCGAAGGACGGAGGTACTGGCCGATGGTCAGGATGTCCACGTCCTGCGCGCGCAGGTCCCGCATCGCGACCAGCAGCTCGTCCCAGTCCTCACCGAGCCCGCAGATGATCCCCGACTTCGTGAGCGTGTCGGGATCCATCGCCTTGGCCCGTCTCAGCAGCTCGAGCGCCCGGGGATAACGGCCGCCGGGTCTCGCCAGCCGGTACAGTCGCTCAATGGTCTCCAGGTTGTGGTTCACGATATCGGGCTTGGCGTCCACCACGATACGCAGCGCCCGCTCGCTCCCCTTGAAGTCTGGAATCAACACCTCGACCGATGTTCCGGGCCGCCGCCGGCGGATCTCGGCGATGGCCGCCGCGAACATCTCGGCGCCGCCATTCGGCAGATCGTCCCGGTCAACGCTGGTGATGACGACGTGCCGGAGCTCCATCTGTTCCACTGCGGCGCCGAGCCGGGCGGGCTCGTCCGTGTCGAGGGGAGCCGGCGTCCCGTGCGCGACCGCGCAATAGGCGCAATTCCGCGTGCACACGTCCCCCAGGATCATGAAAGTGGCGGCGCGGTGCTCCCAACACTCCCCGATGTTGGGACAATGGGCTTCCTCGCACACCGTGTGGAGCTTCAAGTCCCGCATCAGGTGTTTCAGGGCCAGGTAGTTGGGTCCGCCGGGCGCCGGGACCTTGAGCCAGGATGGCTTACGCTCGATGGTGTGGGCAGGACGCTGGCGGTTCAGTTGGACGAGAGGAGGGCTGGCCATAACTATGGCCAAAATAGCGGGTTCACGAAGGGCAGGGTAGCCGCAGGGCGACAATTTCAACCGTGCGGTTGATCTGGCCCGGCCTAGTGAGCGCGCTGACCTCGTCGCTTGGTGAGCTTCTGGGCGAGCGTTTGCAGCGCTTCGACCGTTGCGGCCCCGGCGATGGTGATGGCGAGATCTAACGGTCCGAAGCCGTAACCGGGCCTCCCCGCCTTCCCCTCCCGGCGGGCGTCCAAGGCTTCGAGCATCTCCCAGCTCGCGGCGACCGTGGCGGTCAGCGCCACCCGCTTCCACGCGTGGTTGCGGAACGGCTTCGCGACCCAGGGCCCACGCGCCAACAGGTCGAGGGCGACACCCGCGGCGAAATGCTGCACCTTGTCGGGGCAGGTGACGCATCGGTCCGGGTCCAGCCATTGCGCGGACGCGGGTGGACCCGTCGCCAAGAACGCCACCGCGACGATGCCCACTCCCTTGCTCGTGGCACACCATATGGTGTGCGGTGTCATGGATCCACTCCGAGGCTCGTGTGCGGAGTCATACGTTACGGAGGGTGGTGGGTCCGTCGGTGATGCTTCTCACGACGTAGCGTCGACGCAGCACTCAGCTGGATTCGGGCTCCCGACCAAGTTTTTTCCTGATGCGCTCGAGCTCCTCCTCGAGCAGCGGGTCCGAGCTGAGGGTACCGTCTGCGATCTCGGCGATCTCCTCGGCCTCCTTCCAGTGGCGCTCCAGATCTTCGACCTCCGCGCGCTCGTCCACGGCCATTTCGAGCGCGAGGCGCCGTTCCACGCCGAGGCTGCGCAGGGTGAGTTCGCGACGGGCCACGTCGTTGATGAGCCGGTCGGGCCCGCCGGCGCTTTCGACCAGCCGGGCGGCGTCCTCGACGCGTTGCCGGCTTCCGCGAGCGAGCGCGAGATACGTGAGCCCCTGGCGCAGCGCGGCCTGCGCGTCGCGGCCCACCAGCATCGCCCCTTCAGTGCGGCAGGTGGGGCAGCTCAAGATCAGAGCGACGTCAGCCTGCGCCTGCCGCACGACACGCGCGTAGGCCACATGCTTGGCCTGCAGGTGCAGCACGCTCCCGCAGCGCTCGCAAATCGGGGGCTCGACGAGGCTCACCCGGCGCCGGCCGATGATGCCGGTGTACATCATCCGCGCGAGGTTGGGCATGTTCCACACGAACACGCCCAGCGAGCCGCCCGCCGCCACGTTGACGGCGACCGCGAGGCCGACGGCGGCGACCGTGACGGGCACCACGAACTTGAGCTGCTCGCGGCGCCGCGCCCTGAGCCGCTCGCCGTAGCGCCACGTCGCGAACTCCATGCGCCGCGGCTTCCCGACTCGCACCAGGTCGTAGGTCTGCCACCGGATCAAGGCGACGTGTTCGGTGGCCGCGGCCACGCGGCCCTCGCCCGCGGCGCGGGCCAGCGCCTCGATCTGTTCCAGGCGATCGTCGAGCGGAGCCAGATTCCAGCGCGAGCACTTCGGGCAAATCACCCAGAGGCGACCCTTCCACTCGTCAAACGCGAGCCGCCGGCCGACGCCGAGCCCTGAGGGGCCGCCGTCGCCGTCGAGCTTGCCGTTGCAGAAGGCGCAGGTGCGATACATGAACGTCTGGGAGCGGGGAGCAGGGAGCAGGGAGCGGTACCCTTTGACCTGCTCCCCGCTCCCTGCTCCCTCTCGTTAGCGGAATCTATCCACGCGCAACGGCGCGATGTCCACGTCCGGCACTCCGGTGGTGAGCAAGTCCGCCGTGATCTCACCCGTCAACGCCGCGAGCAGGATGCCGTTCCGTCCGTGCCCCGTCGCGTACCACAGTCGCTCCACGTCGGGGTCCCGGCCGAGGATGGGCCGTCCGTCGGGAGTTGCGGGACGGAGTCCGGCCCACATGCGCTGCACCGGCTGCGTCATGAGGGCCGGCAGCAGCCGTACGGCGCCGCGGAAGATCTGGGCGAGCCCCTCGTTCGTGACCCGTGCGTCGTACCCGGCCCGCTCCATCGTGCTGCCGAGGACGGCGTCGGCGCCGCGGGCCAGGACGTAGCCGCGGTCGTGGTAGAGAATCGCGGGCGGGCAGCCATCGGGCCAGGCGGTGGCGGCCATCTGGCCGCGCAGCGGCTCGACCGGCAGGGGGTGCGGCAGCCCGCGGACTTGCGGGGACCACACGCCTGCGGCGAGCACGGCGTGCTCGACCGGGGTGGTACCCCGGGCAGTGACGACCCCGGTCACGCGGTCCTGCGTGATCGCGAGCGCTTCGACCTTCTCGGCGTGGAGGGTGGCACCCAACCGGCGCGCGTCCGCGAGGCAGGCGCGCGTCAGCGCCTGCGGGTCCAGCGCGCCGTCTTCGGGGGCGAGGAGCGCGCCCTGGCCCTCGGGTGCGGCGCCCGGCCAGCGCTCGCGCACCTCGTCGCCGTCCAGCCAGTCGCAGCGGAGGCCGGCTTGCCGCTGCCGGGCCACTTCCTCCTTGAGGCGGTCGGCCGCCGACTCGTCGAACGCCACGGCGGCGATCCCCGAGCGCCAGAACCCGATGTCGATGCCGGTAGTTTCCCGAAGGGCGGGGGCGAGCGGCTCGTACAGATCGCGGGCGCGCACCGAGAGGGCGACCAGCACGTCGTCACCGGGCTCGATTTGGGCCGCCAGCATGCCGGCGGACGCTGGCGACGCGGCGGCGGAGTCGGGGCCCGGCTCGAAGATGGCGACTTCCAGCCCGCGCAGGGCCGCCGCGCGGGCGCACGCCGCCCCCACCGCACCGCCGCCCACGATCGCGACATCGACGGCCTTCACCGCCTAGCGCCCTCCTGAAACCTGCTGCTACATTGCGACGTACGGCCCGAGTGTCGGGCCACACGGAGGAATCCGCCCATGTTCCGCAGCATTCTCGGCTTCGCTATTCTCGCTGCCCTGGCGTTCGTCGCGCTCAACATCTTCTTCGGCATCCTCGGTGGCCTGGTGGGACTAGCCCTGTGGATCTTGAAGCTCGCCGCCATAGGGTTCATCCTCTATTTCGTGCTGCGGCTCATCAGCCCCAGCACGGCGGACAAGATCCGCGAGATGATCAAGGGCCGCCCGGCGGACGCCTAGCAGCACCCAAGCACAGCGGGGTTTCCCGGGTCACTGTCGCGGCCGCGACGGTGACTCGCCTGCCGTATCCGATTCGAGCTCGCGCAGCACCGCCCAGGCGAGGAGCGGGATCAGAATCTCGTGGTGTCCGGTGAGCTGGATCCCGCGACCGCCGGCGAGCGTCGGGCGCTCGACGACGTTCACCCGCGGCCGGTAGTGGCGCTGCATGTCGCAGTCGCAGGCGGTGAACCCGGTCGGCTTGCCGCCCCCCAGGTTGCGCGCGACGGTGAGGGCCTTGAGGAACACCTCGGGCATCACCACCGCGCTGCCGACATTGAGGACGACGCCGCCGTCATGGAGCGCGGGGAGCGACGCGGCGAGGCGCTTGAAGTCGCGGTGGCTCGTGGCGCCGAGCGCGGCGCCGTCCGCCGCGGGGTGCTGATGGATGATGTCGGCGCCGAGCGTGGCGTGCACGGTGACGGGGATGGGCCGCTCGGCGGCGGCGAGCAGGACGGAGACGTCGCGGGCCGCGAGCTGGGGGCGACGCGCGAGGTGGTCGGCGAGCGCCTCGCCCATGCCTTTGCCGGCGCGCGCCCCGTCGGCGATGGCGGCGTTCATCTCGCGGCCGGTTTCCTCCGCCATGCCGAACGTGCCGTCCGCCAGCCCCGCGGCGACGTCCTCGCTCGTTCCCCCATAGGCTGCAAGCTCGAAGTCGTGGATGGCGGCACTCCCGTTGAGCGCCAGGTGGGTGATGACGCCGCGGCGAATGAGCTCGCGGAGCAGGGGTCCCAGGCCGACCTTGATGACGTGCCCGCCGAGCATCGCGACGACGCCGCGGCGGCCCGCGGCCTTCACCAGCTGCCGGGCGACGCTGCGGAGATCCTTCGCGGCGAGGATGTCGGGGAGCGAATCCCAGAAGGCGGTGAAGCTCGCATCGCCGCCGGGCGGATGCGCGAGGAGGGAGGGGTCGACTTTGTTGGGGCGCTGCGCGATGGGGACCGTCTTCAGCCGGGAAAAGTCCGCCTCGCGGTAGTGGGTCATGGGTGCTCCGGAGGGGAGGCGGCGTTCTCCTTGATTGAATCGATCTGCTTGAGCTTGAGCGTCACCTGGCCGAACGAGAACTTCGATTGCAGCGCGAGCATGATGCGCAGGCTGTCGTCCGAGAGCCACATCCGCGCGTCGGCTTTCTCGGCGAAGATACCGCCCCCGTTCGGGATGCGTGGGCGCACGACGATCGCGTCCCACTTCTTCCCGGCCACGCCCACGCGCTCGCGCTTCAGCACCTCGACGATCACCGGATTGCGCTCGGGGCGGAAGTAGCGGCGGTACTCGTAGCGCTTCCCGACTTCGAGGGGCACGGTGCGGATCCAGTAGAGGAAGGCGGCGTCGTCCAGCGGGTCCGCCACCGTCGCGACCGTCGTGTCGCGCCCGGCTTCACGGTAGAACCCCGAGTCCGGGTAGATCTCGAATTTCCGCTCCCACGCCTTGCCTCTTTCCTCCGTCTGATTCAAGAAGCGGCGCGAGCGGAAGTCGTGACGGCCCACCCACGACTCGAGGTTCTGGTGGATGTGGTACCACAGCGCGCCGCCGTCGATCAGGAACACGAAATGGACCGCCTCCACCCCGCGGATCGTGTCGATCCCGGCGACTTGCATCGTGGCCGTGCCGACGCTGAAGGGGCCGTATCGCGCCCCGTAAACCAGCCGCTCGCCGACCAGGAAGGGCACCGCCACGGGGGGCGTGACGATCGCCATGGCCGCCATGGATGGGACGCCGGCCGAATCGGCCCGGGTCGAATCCGTCCGGGAGGCGGTGTCCGACTGCGCGTGCAACCCGACCGCGATGAGGAGCAGCGCCACCACGGTGCGGGCCGCGCGGATGACCGAGCGGGCCCGCCACGCCTCCAGCAGCTGGCGCCACGGCCTCACGCGCGACGGGCGCTGCACCAGGTCGTAGCGCGCCGCCGCGGGGACGGCGTCGAGCCTGCGGGCGTGCGGCGCCAGGCGCGCGACCAGCTCCGCGCTCGCGCACCAGCCTTCGGTCTGGAGGAACTGCGTCGTGTCGCGGCGCAGCGCCTGCCGCAGCACGATCAGCCGCAAGGCGAGGAACCCTGACACCGTGTCGCGCAGCCCGGCGACACGCAGCAGCCGGGGGGTCCAGCGGCGGGCGAGCCCCAGGGCCCGCGAGACTCGCCCCCGCTGCTCCACCAGCTCGGCGACCACGAGGTCCGCTCCCGATTCCAGATGCTTCACCATGTCTTCCATGCTCTCGGGGGAGTGGACGAAGTCGGCGTGGAGCGTGATGGCGCAGTCTCGCTTCGGCCGGTCGGTCCGTTGCAGCGCGAGACGCAGCAGCTCCTCGAGACTGCGCGCGTACCCCCGGCGCTCGCGGTGCGCCACGATCGTCATCGGCAGCACCTTAGCGTACGACGCCAACACCTCGCGCGTGTGATCCGTCGATGCGTCGTCCAGGACCAGCAGCTGGTATTCCCGCGGGAACGCCGTGAACACCTGGCGCACCTTCCACAGCACGAGGCCGGCCGTGCGGGCCTCATTGTGCACCGGAACGCAGACGTAGATCATGGCCCTGCAATCTAGACGAGCGACCGATACACGGCCAAGACGCCGGCGGCCATGGCGGAGGCCGTGCACTGCGCAGGCAGGGGAACGGGGGAGGGGTGATCCAGCGCATCAATCACTCTCCGTGCGAGGGCGTCGGCGTCCCCCACAGGCACGAGCCACCGGGGGGGTAGGATCTCGGCCAGCCCGCCACCGGCCGTGGCGACCACCGGTTTGCCCAGCGCCAGCGCGTGGAGCACCACCGTGCCCAGGCCCTCGGCCCGCGAGGACATCACGACGACATCGCTCTCGCGCAGCAACGCGTCCGCTCGCGGGACATGGCCGAGCAGGTGCACGCGGTCGGAGAGGTCGAGCTTCCCCACCTCCACAGCGAGGGCGCGGCGCTCCGGGCCGTCACCCGCGATCACCCAATGGAGATCGGGCCGGGCCCCCCGCGCGGCGTGCGCGGCGTGAATCAGGGTCCGTTGATCCTTCGCGCGCTCGAGCGCGGCGACGTTGGTGACCACAGGAGTGCCGGGCGGGAGGCCGAGCGTCGCGCGGATGCCGAACGACGGTCCGGCGGCGTGTCGCACCTCATCCGCATCGATGCCGTCGTGCACGACCACGATGTCGCCCGGAGGGAACCCGGCCGCGACCAGCGTCGACCGGACAGCCGCCGAGACTGCCACCACGACATCCGCCTGGTGCAGCGTGCTCCGGGAGCGCACGGGGAACACGACCCGGCGCGTCGCCACGATGCGCGGCGCGGACCCTGCGAGGTGGAGGAAGCGGCGGGCCCAGACCGCGAGCGTGACGGCGTGGCCGTTGTGTGCGTGGATGAGATCCGGGGGCCAGGCCAGGGCTTCGACGACGAGACGCCACCAGGCCCGTGGGTCGAGCCCGAGGGCCCAGGGGATCTCGCGGACCGCCACACCCTCGGCCGTGGCCCGGTGCGCCAGCTCGCTGCCTCGCCGCGTGACGAGCCGTTGCTCGATGCCAGACTCCCCGGCCAGCTCGCGGGCCAGGAGACGGACCTGGTTCTGACCGCCCCGGAATTCCCGGCCGGAGTCGACGTGGAGGACGCGCACGCCCCCCCTCAGGCCGGCTGCTTCGCGGCGTGGCCGAGGGCGGCGCGCAGCTCGGCCAGCGTGAACGGCTTGTGCAGATAAGGCCGGCCGAGCGCTTCGAGGAACTGCAGGGTGTCGCCGCGCACCGTGTCGCCGGTGGCGAAAATGATCCGTTCGGCGACCCGCGGGTCCTGGCGGACGAGCTTGGTGTACATCTCGCGCCCGGAGAGGTGCGGCATCCGCAGGTCGCAGATGATCACGTCGAACGGGCCGGCCAGAGCGCGCTCGAGCGCGTAGGTACCGTCGCTCGCCACCTCGACGGTGTGGCCCCAGCTCTCGAGGGTGGCCCGCATGTAATGCAGGATGTGCGGTTCGTCGTCCACGACCAGGATGCTGAGCGGCTTCGACTCGCCGGGCGGCACCGGCGCGGCCTCGGCGCGCGCGGCGCGCGCGCCGATCGGCAGCTCCAGAGTGAAGGTCGCCCCGCCGCCCGGCCGCGTGTCGAGGGTGATGCGCCCACCGTGCTCCTTCATGATCCCCTGGCAGATGGAGAGCCCCAGTCCCGTACCCTCGCCCTCCCGCTTGGTCGTGAAGAACGGCTCGAACACGCGGGCGGCGACGTCCTCGCTCATACCGGGGCCGGAGTCCGTGACGCTCACCGCGATGCTGTCGCGCACGTGACGCGCCGTGATCCAGATCCGGCCGGACGGCGCATCGCTGGCAATCGCCTGGCAGGCGTTGTTGATCACGTTCACGAACACCTGTTTGATCTGGTTCGCGTTCACCTCGACGTCGGGAAGCCCGGGCTCGACGTCCACGGTGGCCTCGACTTTGTGCGCCATCAGCTGATTGCGCAGCAGGGCGAGGGTCGAGTCCAGGAGCGCCCGAATCGGCTGCCGCGTGCGCTCTCCCTCCTGGCTGCGGGCGAAGGACAACAGGTTCTTGACGATCGTCGCGGCCCGCTCGGCCTCCTGGCGGATCACCTGGAGCGGCTCCTGGAGCGAGGGCGGGACGTCGCCCGCCTCGGCGAGGAAGTCGCTGAAGCCCACGACGGAGGCGAGGGGGTTGTTCAGGTCGTGCGCCACCCCGGCGATCAGTTGACCGATCGCGGACATTTTCTCAGACTGTATGAGCTGTTCCTGCAGCCGGCGCCGGTCGGTCTGGTCCTCGAACACGAGGACCGCCGAGCCCAGCTCGGCCATGGGGATGGCGGTCAGGAGCAGCACGCGCTCGCCGGCGCGGATCTCCACCGTGCTCGCCGACGGCTCGGCGATAGCGCGCGCCACGGGGTCCGACCAGGCGGGCGGCAGGAGGCCGAGCCACGGCCGGCCGGGGATCGCGGTGACAGCGGTCTGGATCAGGTCGGCGAACACCCGGTTGGCGCGGCGCACGGTTCCGTGTGCGTCCACGATGCAGATTGCCTGGGAGATGGCGTCGACGGTCTTCTCCCACTCGCGCTTCGCAGAAGAGAGGAGCTCGACCAGGCGGGCATTCTCGAGCGCGATCGCAGCCTGGGCGAGCACGGCGGAGACGAGCGTCAGCTCGGCCTTCCCCAGCACGCTGGACCGCTCGCTCGACAGGGAGACGGCGCCCATCGTGCGGCCGGCGGCGACGAGGGGCGCGCCGAGCCAGGAGCCGGGGGAAGGCGCGTCGTCGGGCAGAGCCGCCCCGCGCCGGCGGGCCTCTTCGCGTACGTCCCTGGGGAAGGCGAGCGGCCCGCGCCGCAATGCGAGCTGGAGCAGAGGGTCGTCGGTGCGCGCCGGAACGGGGTGCGTGTCGTAGGTCACCGCCAGCCGGTTCGACTCGGCGTCAAGTAGTATGACCGAGAGCCGGTCAGGCTTGAGCAGCTCGGCGAGCGCGCGCGCCACCAGCTCGATGACGGTGGCCGGCCGGAAGGCCCCCGCCAGCTCCTGGGCGAGCGTCGTCAGGCGCGCCAGCAACTCCGGCGTCGGTCGGGGGGTAGGAGCGCTAGAGGGAGGTTTCGGCATGATTCTGGCCAACGTCCGCGGTCGCCTGCGCGCACAGGACTTCCTGCTCGTCGCGCTCGCCTTGGCGCGCGGTGACGCCGCGCGCCGCGCGCGTTACGAGCGAGTGCTCCTCGAGGAGGGACCGGACGAGCTGCTCGACGAGCCCGACCTGCTCGCCGCCCTGCTGGCACTGCGCACGCTCATCGTCCCGTCCCCGGCGCTCTTCACCTACGTGGCGGTGCGCCACACGTTGCGCGCCGCCGGCGTCGACGACCGCGCGCTGGCCGACTACCTGGCCGCCCTGCTGCTCGAGTTCGGCGATCACGACCGGAGCGTCCGCATCCGCCGCACCGACGACGAGACCTACCATTATCTGGTCGACATGGTGGAGGACCTCATGGGGCTCGACGACGCCGGGGAACGGGCCTTTTTGCTGCGCGCGCATCTCGGCAACTACAGCCTCTGGCTCGCCGGGCTGTTTCCGGACTACATCGCCGCCCGGCGCTCCCGCAAGGGCGGGCCCGACCTGCCGTATTACGACGAGCTGGGCCGGCAGGGCTTTCGGCTCGCCGCGGAGCACCGGCTCGCCGAGCACCTCGGCGTCGCCACCATCTATCGCGCCGCCGCCGAGCGGTTCCCCACCCTGCGGGTGGCGTTCAATCGGCTGAGCGACCGCGTGTTCTTCCCGACCGTGTCGACTCCCGAGAAGATACTGCGAAACCTGTGAGCGGTGAGCGGTGAGCGGACCGGCGTCACCGCTCACCGCTTACCGCTCACTCATCCAGGAATTTCGTGGGCACCGTCGTCGCCGCCTCGACCAGCTGCTCCGCGGACTTCACGAAGCGCACCACGATCGGCAACGACCCCTTGAGCATGAGCTTGCGCTGCATGATACCGGCGATGGGACCGAGCTCTTTCCGGATCACGCGCTTCCAGTGTTGATAGTCGCCCGAGATCACGAACGGTGCCTGGTCCGCCTCGCCCTGCGACACCACCTTCGCTGCGCGGCAGGCGCCTCGCTCGAGGTCCAGCCAGATGCCCACGGGCTCGCCGATCCCGATCTCCGGCTGACGATTCACCACGAGGGCGACCGGACCGTGCGTCCACTCGAGCGAGGCGGCACGATACGCGTCGCTCGCGTTGATCGCCACGCCGTAGGCGCTCACCCATTCGGCCGACGGGAAGGCGATGCTCACGCGATCGCTTCCGCGAAGCCGCGGAATAGCGCCCCCTCCACATCGTCCTCCGGGTGCCACTGGACCGCCAGCGCCCACGGTGCTCCCGGATCTTTCCGCTCGGCCCCCTCGATGACCCCGTCTTCCGCCCAGGCGGTCGCGCGCAGCCCTGGCGCGACGTCGCGGATCGCCTGGTGATGCCGGGTGTTCACGCTCGCGTCCACGGCCTCGAGGGTGCGGTGGAGCAGCGTGCCGGACTCGATGCGCAGCCCGTGACGCGAGCGCGTATCCGCGTGGTCGACCGGACCGGGGCGCTCGCTCGCCAGGTCCTGGTACAGCGTGCCGCCCAGGGCCACGTTCAGGATCTGGATGCCGCGGCAGATGGCGAGGACCGGGAGGCGGCGTCGCTCGGCGCCCGCGATGAGAGCCAGCTCGACCGCGTCGCGCGCCCGATCGGTCTCGCCCAGCTTGGAGTGGGGGGTCGCCCCGTAGCGGCCCGGCTCCACATCCTCGCCCCCCGTGAGGACGAGACCGTGCACGCCGTCGAGCGCGGCGCACGCCGCCTCGGGGTCGAGGATGGGAGGCACGAGCAGGGGGACGAGCCCGGCGCGCATGAGGGCGTACACGTAGGCGGTATTCAGCGCGACGCGCTCCCGCCCCGCGTCGGTGCGGCGCGTCGCGCTCACGGCCACGATGCGCGTCACTGCGGCGAGCTTGGGGAGCCCGCGGGGGGGGGAGCGCCGAGCAACGGGCACTTCGAATTCGAGACGCCTGCCCAGTCCACCCGCACGCCGTACACGGGGACCGTCCGGTCCTGCCCGGTGAGGGCGCCGATGCTCGGGTACCCCTCGGGCGGGCGGCGCGACTCGTAGATCAGCACGCCCTGCGCCCGCTGCGTGGAATCGTCCACGACGAGGAGGGCGTAAGCGGTGGAGTCGCTGACGGACCCGGCGGGGAAGCCGGCGCCCTGGTACTCCATCATCAACGTGCCCCTGGTGTAGGTCACCAGGACCGTGGCTTGTTGGGTCATGCCGACCACCCGGACGGGAAGCGTGCCTGGCAGCCCGCGCGGCGCGTCGGTCAGGACGAAGGGCAGATGCCGCAGCCGGTCCTGGATCAGGGATGGCCCGATGAGCTGCGCCATGCCGCAGGTGGGGGAGCGGGACCGGTCGCCTCCACAAGACAGGAACAGCGTCAAGGTAAAGAACGTCCCGCAAATCGGCGTCACGGGGAACCGCATCATGGAGGAGTCACCACCTCGAGCACGCTCGTCGGATACGGGGCGTCGGGGCTCACGCGCCGGAGCTCCAGGCTGTCGGCGTCGGGGACGAGAGACGTGCCGAAACGCAGGGTGTCGCCCACGAGCCAGGCCGCCGTGCGCGCGCGTGCCCAGGCCGGCTTCTCGATCTCGACGCCGATGATGAAACGCCCTTCCCCGCGGAGTGGGCCGGCTTCGACCTTACTCCCGTCGGGCTCGCCCCGATAGCGTCGGTACAGCCGGCCCGAGATCCAGTCACCGACGTGCGTCTCGAGGGTGATGCGAAGGTAGACGGTGGAGTCGATCGGCACGGCGCGCGTGGCGGGGGCGGGGCCCGCGCGGAAGATCCGGGTCAGCTCCCAGGTGCCGTTGAGCGGGGACGCCTGGACGGCGTGCAGCAGGAGCATGGCGACCACGCCACAGGGTCCCATCATTCTACCAATCTAATACGTCCACGTCAGCACCACCGAAGCCGTGCGGACGGGCTCGAGGGTGCGGGGGACCAGGTTGTAGATGTAGTTGAGCGCGTTCGCGACGAGCAGTCGCGCCGACAGGGACCCTCGCTGCCAGCCCGCCCGGACGTCGAGCACCTTGGCGGACACGCGCGGATCCCCGCCGAACACCGGCTCGAGCTCGATCCGCTCGATGCGACTCGTATAACGGAAGTCGCCGCCGACGGAGAGCGTGCGCCAGCGGTAGTCGGCGCTGAGCGTGAGGAGATGCTTGGGGCGGAACGCCAGCAGGGAATCGTCCGCGAGGTCGCGTGCGTCGAGAAACAGGTAGGCGATCGTGGCGGTCAACGCCGGGAGCGGCGCGACGGCGAGCGAGGCATCGAGCCCGCGCAGCCGTGCGCGGGAGACGTTCTGGATCTGGATCTTCTGCACGGTATCCTTCGCCACGCTGTCCACCACGAGCACGAAGGTTGGCTCGAGCAGCTGGCGGGCCTCCGTCCAGAACAGCGCCGCGTCGAGCCGTCCCCAGGACGCGAGAGAAGCGGTGTTGCCCACTTCGAACGACCACGCCGTCTCGGGATGAAGGCCGGGGTTCGGGATGACCTCAAAGCCGAACGCCCGGGTGTTGACGTGACGCTCGGCGAGCGTCGGAGCACGGAAGCCGCGCCCCGCCGACGCTCGCCACGTCCCAACGTGGCTCGGGAACACGGCACCGACTCGCGGACTGAGCACGCCGGTCGCGTCCGAGCCGTCCGCGTCGAGATAATCGATCCGCGTACCCGCGGTGAGCCGGGCGCGCCCGAGCAGCTGTTCCACCTCGCCGTACGCGCCGAGCTGGTGCTGAGTGTGCTCGCCGAAGATGTCGCTCGTCACGTCGCCGCGCGCCGCCTCCACGCCGGCCGTCACCACCCGGCCGCTCGCGTTCCGTCCCACGCCGCGCCACTCGGCGCCGAACCGGTTCGACACCGCCCAGTCGTCCGGGTTCACGTCGGTGAAGTGCGTGCGCAGCCACGAGCCGCGGGCTTGCCAGGAGAATCGGGTTGAGACGGTGCGATCCAGCGTGGCGGTGAAATAGCCTTTGTTCGAACGTGTGTAACTTCCCGCCCCAGAGGAGTCGATCAGGAACGGTTGGAATGCCTGGCCGCGGGTGTCACACGGACGCGCACCGGGCAGGCTAGCTGCCACGCACCAGGTGGGAAACACCTGGTACTGATGGCTGGTCCACGCACCGGAGGTCGTCACCCGGGTGGCGGGCCGGGGGAGCCACTCGGCCTTGCCCGACATCTCCCACTGGTCGCTGCGGTCCTGCTCGCGGTAGCCGTCCGAGTGACGACCTCCCAGGGTCAGACTGCCGCGCACCGGTCCGCGGGCGTACGAAGCGGTGGCGTCGAGGCTTCCCAGCGCGCCGGTGTGGTCCCGGAAGCGCCACACGTCGAACGGGGGGTCCGCGTACGCGCCGCCGGCGGCGCGCAGGCGCGCGTGGAAGCCAAGCGGGATCTCCCGCGTGATGACGTTCACCACACCGCCCAGGGCGGCCGAGCCGTAGAGCGACGATCCGGCGCCCTTCACGACCTCCACGCGGGCCACGTCGGCGAGCGGCACCATGTCCCAATCGATCCCACCCCGATCGCCCTGGTTGGCGGGAACGCCGTCTACGAGCAGGAGTACGCGAGAGCCGAGGCCCTCCACGAAGCCGCTCGAGCCGCGGATGTTCACCTGGCCGTTGAGAAACAGAACCCCGGGGGACCGGTTCACGGCTTCGTCGACCGTTTCCACCGCGCGATGGGCGAGGTCGGTATCGCTCACGAGCGCCACGCTCGTCGTGGATTGGTCGAGGAATTGGGAGCGCTTGGCCGCCGTGACGATCGTGGGCTGCAGCTCGACGGCGACCCCAGCCAGCCGATAGTGGCGCTCGACCGAGTCTCCCGCTGACAGCGTGAGGGTATCCTCGACGGAGCGGTAACCGATGTGGCCGATCCGCACGATGAGCCGTCCCGGCGGCACGTCGAGGCGATAGCGCCCGCGCTCGTCCGCAACCCGGGCGAGCGCGCTCCCGACGACCCGCACGGTGCCGCGGAGGGGCTGCCCCAGCGTGTCCCGCACGGTTCCGGAGAGGACGGCAGTGCCCTGCGCGGCGACGATGGCTGCGGGCGTGGTCGCGAGGAGCGCAGAGAGGAGCAGCCGCCTCACGGGGGGCAGGGCGGGAAGTAGTGGCAGATGCGATGCATCCGGGTGAAGTCGATCACGAAGTCAATCGCAGCCGCGCCCCCCCCCCCGGTGCCGACGTGCACTCTTCCCGTGCCCTGCGCGGTGGTGTCTCCCCCGTCGCGGTAGAAGCCGATTTCCCGCAGCAGGGAATCCGCGTTGCCGGCGCCGAGCGGCGTGGTGCTCTTCTTCTCCCACACCGCGAGCACCCACTCGTACGTCCCGTTGGGCACTTGCAGCACGTAGCGGCGGGGCGGCCCGCCGGTGTCGACGAACGCGGGAACCGGCGGCTGGAAGCGCAGCAGATCCGCCGGGGTCTGGGGAAACGTGCTGAAGGCCACGATGAGCACGGCGGCCGTGCTGTCCCGCAGGCTGTCCGGCAGGGAGCCCTGGTAGGTCACGGTTCCGCAGATCCCCGGGCAGGTCGTCGGGTGCAGTCCCTCGTTGCAGGCCAGGGCCACGGCGGCGCAGATCGCCATGTGCGAGACGCGACTCCGCATGGGTGCAATCATTGCGGCGCGCCCCTGCAGCGTCAACTTGACCCCGCTTTCGGCGGGGAATAACGTAAGGCCGCCATGCCGATCTACGAGTATCGCTGCACGGAGTGCCACACGCGCTTCAGCCAGCAACAGGGAATCGAGGAGCACGGACGCAAGCGGCCGGCCTGCCCCAAGTGCAAGTCGCACGCGGTGGAGCAGGTGTTCTCGCCGTTCTTCGCGAAAACGGTCCGGAAGAGCTAGCCTGCGGTGTTCGAGCGCCTGCGAGACGCGTTGCGCGCCGCCCTGGACGCGGCGACGCCGCCGGGAGAGTTGCGCGACCTGGCGCGGCAGATGCGGGAGGCGGTGGTGGAGGCGAAGCTCGCCGTCGGCGAGACGCGCGAAGCGGTGGCGCGCACGGAGCGCGCCCTCACCCAGGAGCGCCAGCGGCTCGCCGATGCCGAGCGTCGCGGCCGGCTCGCGTCCGAGATCCAGGACCGGGAGACGGTGGACGTCGCCCAGCGGTTCGCGGCGAAGCACCGTGCGCGCGCGGAGGTGCTCGAGAAGAAGCTGGCGGCGCTGAAGGACGAGCTCGCGCTGTACGAGCGCGAGCTGGGGGACATGCAGGGGCAGCTGGTCCGCGCCGAGCGCGATCGACCGATCACCGAGGCGGAGCGCTCGGCCGAACGCGCGTGGCGCGACCTCCAGGCCGCCGGGGGACCGCGTCCCGGCGCGGACCCGGAGGACGCGCTGCTCAAGTCGCAGCTCGACCGCGCCGCCCGCGAGGCGGCAGCCGACCGGCAGCTCCGGGAGCTCAAGAAGAAGCTGAAAAAGGACTAACCATGAGCGTGATCGGCGGCGTGCTGTCCTGGTTCCGTGACGCCTTCGGGCCCGGGCCACGCACCGCGGACGGCCGGCGCTCCGGAGGCAGCATGGACATCAAGCGCGACCGCATGGTCTTTCTCGGCTACGGCAAGTACTGGCGCTCCGACGCCATCATCGGGTTGATGCCGATCGAAGAGGAGCGCGGTCCTAAGCGGCGGACCAACGTCTTCGTGCAGGGGCGCGTGGAGCCGATCATCGCCTCGCGCACCGAGCAGAGCATCCTCGAAGACATGGGCGCGACGGAAGGCGGCTTCCAGGTCCAGGCCTTGCGGGAGGCCGTCACGGAGCTGCTCGCCGCATTCCACGAGTTCTCTCCTGGGTTGCGCCGTGCCCTTCCAGACGACTTCGACGTCGAGCAGTGGGAGCGGCGGCTGGGCGACCTCCTCCGGACCCCGCAGCCCTCGGAGCCCGTCGAGCAGAACGACCTCTTCGAGTGACGAGTCCCCCACCCGGCTCGTCGTGGTTCGGCCACCCCCGCGGCCTGTCCACGCTCTTCTTCACCGAGATGTGGGAGCGGTTCAGCTACTACGGGATGCGGGGGTTCCTGTTCCTGTACATGGTCAAGGCGCTCGGCTTCACCGACAAGCACGCGGGCGCGGTGTACGGCAACTACGTCAGCAGTGTGTGGTTGGTCGCGATCGTCGGTGGCTTCGTCGCCGATCGCTGGCTGGGGCAATATCGCAGCGTGCTCATCGGTGGAGCGATCATCGCGCTCGGCCATTTCACGCTCGCGCTCCACGCCTTGCCATTCTTCCACGCCGGCCTCTGGCTCATCGTCATCGGAACGGGATTGTTGAAGCCCAACGCGTCCACGCTCGTGGGGTCACTGTACGAGCCTGGGGATGGGCGGCGCGACGCCGGGTTCTCGATCTTTTTCATGGGCATCAACGTCGGGGCGGTGGTCGGGCCGCTCGTCGCCGGGAAGATCGCCGAGGGAATCGACTGGCACCTCGGGTTCGCGTGCGCCGGCGTCGGTATGACGCTTGGGCTGGTCCAATACGTCGTCGGTCGCAAGCATCTGCAGCCGGCGATCGCGCGGCTGGCTGGCCCCGCCCGGCCGGTCGCGCCCCTGACATCACCGAAACAGGCGATCGGCTCGAGGCTCCTGGGTCTGGTGATTCGACTGTGGCAGTGGCTTCGGAGCTTCACGCGTGAAGAATGGAAGCGCATCTCGGCGGTGTTCGTGTTCTTCGTGTTCGCGTCGCTGTTCTGGGGCGCGTACGAGCAGGCCGGATCTACGCTGACACTCTTCGCGGACCGCTATGTCCATCTCGAGCTGATCGGGATCAAGCTGTACGCGTCGTGGTTCGTGGCGATCCAGGGCGCGTTCGTGATCCTGCTCTCCCCCATCTTCGCCTGGCTGTGGGTGAAGCTCGGGCCCCGGCAGCCGTCCGCTCCGGCCAAATTCGCACTCGCGCTGATGTTTGTGGGACTTGCCTTCGTGCTGCTGATGCCGGCCGGGGCCGCCGCGCAAGGCGGAGTGAAAGTCAGCCCCCTGTGGCTCGTGGGCGCCTATTTCATCGAGGAGCTTGGGGAGGTGTGCCTGTACCCTGTGGGACTGTCGGTCGTGACAAAGCTCGCGCCGGCGCGGATCGTCGGCCTCATGATGGGCGTGTTCTTCCTATCTAACGCAGTGGGCAACAAGCTGGCCGGCTGGTCGGCGGGGTTCATCAGCACGACGCCGCTCCCGACTCTGTTTGGCGTGACGGCGGCGGTGACGCTGGGCGCGGCCGTCATGATGTTCCTGCTCATCAAGCCGGTCCAGCGGTTGATGGGCGGGGTGCGGTAGGGTTCCTCCACCCTCCTCCTCCCTTTCCCTCTCCGCGAAGCGACGGAGCCTGTCATCCAGATCCTTCGCTCGCGCGCGTGCCGCGCGCTCGTTCAGGATGACAGCGCCGCGCGGCTTCGGTGGACGAAGAAGTTAGGGCAACTCGGCGTGTGTGCCGTTGCGTCTTTACCGACGACCCGTCGCGGTCGTCCCTCCCCCCAGCCGCCGCGCGAAGAACGCCGCCGCCGCCTCGTATGCCGCGACCCAATGCGCGTGCGTCAGGAAATCGTGGATGTCGTCCGGGAAGATCAGCTGCTCGACGTCGACCTCCTGCTTCCGCAGGGCGGCCGCGAGCTGCACCGTCTGGCTGAATTGCACGTTGCGGTCGTCGTCGCCGTGGATCAGCAACACCGGCGAGCGCCAGGTCTTGACGTAGGCGATCGGCGAGGACTCGTTCGCGAGCTTCGCTGCCTCCGCCTGCTTCGCCGGGTCGTACGTGGGGACCCAGTTCTGGATCTCGATGTTCCAGTCGTGCACCCCGTGCAGATCCACGCCCGCGGCAAACAGGTCGGAGGCGCGGGCCAGCCCCATGGCGGTGAGGAACCCGCCGTACGAGCCGCCCCACAGGCCGATCCGCTTGGGATCCACATCCGGGCGACCGCGCAAGTAGCGACCCGCGCCGAGCACGTCGCTGAACTCGCTCGCGCCCTGGGCGCCGTAGTGCAGCGCCTCGCGGAACTCCATCCCGTAGGCGATCCCGCTGCGGTAGTTGACGGACAGTACGACGTAGCCGCGGCTCGCGAAGTACTGATTCAGCGCGTAGGCGTTGCGGTAATAGTAGAAGTAGTGCCAGCCCAGGAGCATCTGGCGGCGTGAGCCGCCGTGGAAGAAGATCACGGCCGGTCGCCGGTCGCCCGCTCTGATGCCGCGCGGCAGAAACAGCTGCCCGTGAATGGTCATGCCGTCCGCACCCTTGAACAGCACGGGCTGCGGGTCGACCAGGCCGGCCTCCGGGAAATCGGGGGGAAGGGCACCGGGCGCGAGGTCGCGCGCCGCACCCGTGCCGAGCAGGATCACCGGGTGAGGCGGCGTGCGCGTGCCGGCCCGGATGAAGGCGACTCCGCGACCGTCGCCCGTCATGGCGGGCGTCCACTCGAGGTCGGTTCCGCGGGTGAGCGCCGTCGGCGGGCCCCCCGTCACGGACACCTTCCAGATGTGGCGCCGCTCGATGTCGTCCTGGTTCGAGCTGAACACGATCGTCGTCCCGTCGGGGCTCATGGCCACGTGCTCGACCTCGAACCCGCCCGGCGTGAGCGACGCGGCCCGGCCTCCCTCCACGGGCACGGAGTACAGATGCGTCCAGCCATCCTTCTCCCAGGGGAACACGATGCGGTTGCCCGCCGCCCACCGCAGCTGATTCTCCGCGACCACCTCGCGGAATACGCTGCCGGGCCCCGAGTCGGCCACCCACACTTGGCGCCCCGCGCCGGTCGCCACGTCGGCGCCGCGGATGGACCACGGCTGGCCGGCCCGCTGGGGCGTGAAGGGCAGTCCGTCGGCACCCGCGGGAATCCGCAGGAATGCGACGCGCCGCCCGTCGGGCGCCCACGCCGGCTCCGCGTCCGAGTCGACGCTCGGGTCGAGGAAGCGCAGCGTCTTCGTCGCGACGTCGTAGACGGCGATGAACGCGTGATCGCCGCGGTCGCTCACGAACGCGAGCTTCGAGCCGTCGGGCGACCAGCGCAGCGAGCGGGCGGACCCGCGCGCGTGAATCAGCTGCTCGGCGGCCCCCGTGTCCGCGAGCGAGGCCCACCAGATCTGGCCGCGCCTCACGAACGCCACGCGGTCGCCCTTGGGGGAAACCGCCGGCGCGCGTCCCTCGCCGATGCGCCGCGGAGTGCCCCCGGCGACCGGCACGACCCACACCGCCTGCTCGACGGCCGCGACCAGGCTGTGGGGGTTCGGGTATTCACCTTTCTCGTTGGGGCCGCCGCCACGTACGAACACGACGGCGCGGGTGTCGGGCGTCCAGCGCAGATCGCCCACCTCCTGCCCGTCGTCGTCGGCGTACGCCGTCACGGCCCGCCCGGCGTAGTCAGGCGGCGCGGCCACCCAGATGTTCCGCGCGCCACGCGTGTTGAAGACCCACGCCACCGCGCCGCCCGAGGGAGCGGCGGTGAGCTCGTCGGGGAACGGCGCGCTCATCACCTGCTCGATGGTGAAGCCGGACTGCTGCGCGGTGAGCGGAGCGGGGGCGAGCAGGGCGAGCGTGAGACCGCGAAGGAATCTGGTCATAGGTGGAAGTAGCATCCTCAGTTGAACCGCGTCGTCCGCCAAAGCAGCCAGCCAGTGCCGGAGAGCAGCGCCAGCATCGCCGCCGTGAGACCCGCGACCCATCCCCAGCCGAGCGCGAGCTGCGGCACGCGGGCCACGATCCCGAACCCGACGATAGTCGCGGTAGCGCCGCCCACGAGAATCCAATCGAGCCAGATGCGGCGGCCGGAGGCCGCGCCGGCGCTCTCCCCGGCGAGCGCGGCGCGGACATATGCCGGGTCGATTCCGTAGCGTGCGCCTTCACGCGCCGCCGCCTCCTGCCAGCGGCGGTGCTCGGCGCCCGTGGCGGAGGCCAGTGCGATCGCCACCGCGCCGAGCGCCATCAGGAGCGACCCGCCGATCACCTGTCCGTACGTCGTCGCCGCACCGCCGCGCAGCTCACCGAACACGAGCAACCCCCACACGAGCCCCCACAGCTGGTTCGTGTTGGACAGCGGAATCCCCCGACTGATACCGACGTACTTCGCCGCATACTGCTGGAACAGGTCGCCCACCACCCACACGAACCCGCCGAGCAGGAGCCAGAACAGCACGTCGCGCGCGCCGGCGAGCTCCGCGGCGAGTGCCGCCACCCCGCCCCGGTCGGCGAGGGCGAGCGCCAGCATCATCACGACCTCGCCCACCGTGAAGAACGTGATGAAGGCGAGCGGATTCATCCCGGTGAGGTAGGCCTTCCGATACGGGATGTACATCGTGCCCCACAGCACGCCGGCCGCGAGCGCTGCGGCGACACCCCGCGCCGCATGTCCCGCAGGTGCCCCGGCCGCCGACGCGACGGCGAGCAGCGTCGCGCCCGCGAACATGAGGGCGGCGCCACCGAGGACGCCGAGGCGGCGCCGCCACCCGGTCCCGTGGAGCTCGTTGAAGAACACGGCCCCCCACACGATGCCCAGCAGGCTGTTCGCGTTCCACAGGGGAAACGCGATGCTGAGGCCGATGTCGCGGATAGCGAAGATGGTGAGCGTGTTGGCGACGGCCCAGAGACAGCCGGCGAGCACCGCCCACACGATGAGGTGGGGCGCCTGCCGCACGTCCGCCCCGATCGCCGCCGTCCCGCGGAGCAGGGCGGGCAGGCTCCACCGCGCCAGGAACACCCCCAGCACCATGGCTAGCGAGATCACGACGGGTGAGAGGCCGAGCGTCACCATCTTGGTCGGCGCCTCGGCCGCGCCCAGCCAGGCTCCTGCGGTGAAGCCGCTGGCGAT
>Ga0209056_10001381_pt1 | contig 26803 bp, 22 predicted proteins | sample GraSoiAngelo_114_FD_185876 | JGI IMG/M metagenome (GOLD analysis project Ga0209056, IMG submission 185876) | Grasslands soil microbial communities from the Angelo Coastal Reserve, California, USA - 14_0903_13_40cm (SPAdes) (version 2) | ecosystem: Environmental > Terrestrial > Soil > Grasslands... | reverse complement strand
GCGGAGGCGGAAGTAGCGGTTCGGGTCGACGATGAGGTCGCCGGTGAGGTCGCCGAGGGGCCGTCGCCCTGCGTCGTCGTCGAAGGTCTGGGCGAGGACCAAGCGGGCGAGCTCCCACCGGACCGGCTGCTCGTCGGGGCCGGCCCCGGTCTTGGCCGTCAGGCGGTTGGTCAGGGAGTAGGTCCACGTGTTGAGCCGGCCGAGGGCGTCGATCGAGTCCCACTGGGGGTTCTTGTGCTTGTTGACGCCGTCGGTGAACGTGTAGTTGACCCGCGGCTCGATCGAGTGGAGCACGCTCTGGATGCCGCCCGCGTTCACCTGGTAGACGCGCGTCGCGCGCGTCTCGAGATCGGCGCCGATCTCGCCCAAGGCCCGGGTCCGGAACCGGTCGGCCGTCTCCTCCACCGGCACCTGCTCGGCGTAGAGCGTCTTCGTGCCGACGACCTTCTGGTCGTAGGACGTCGCGCGCGCGCCGACGAAGGGGGCGACGGTGACGAGCCCGAGCGGCCGGAACGGCGCGGTGACCCGCGGGTGGAGGTCCAGGCGCGCCCCCTCGGAGCCGGCCTCGCGGACGAAGTAGACGGCGCTCGACTCGAAGTCCCAGAGCGCCCACGGCAGCCCGCCGACCGGCTGGCGCACGCGGGAGAGCCGGAGGTCCGGCAGCCGCTGGAGCTCCACCGGGTGCGTCGTCGTGAGGTCCTGGTACCAGAAGGCGTCGCCGACGAAGTTCCACGGCCCGAGGCGCTTGGTCAGAAAGACGTTCGACTCGGCCCGCTGGAGCGATCGCTCGTAGAGGCCGTCCGCGTACTGGCGGAACAGGTCGTTGTCGCTCGTGCGGTTGATGTCGACCTTGACCGAGAGCGTGGGGTCGACGGGCCAGGTGTGGATCCAGTGGGCGAAGCCGCGGAGGTCCTGCGTGACCTCCGTCTCCTGGATGAAGAAGCCGCTCGCCGAGCCCCGGGCGCCGCCGCCGAGGAGGTAGCGGTATTCCGCGTTGGCGCCGACGCCCCGCTTGGAGTAGCCGTCGAGCGAGACCGTGAGGTCCTGGCTGTCCGAGATCGCCCAGTAGAAGGGGAGCTTCGCCGAGAAGCCGCGGAGCGTCGAGCTGCCGAAGGTCGGCGCGAGGAAGCCCGTCTGCCGCTGGCGGCCGAGCGCCGTCGCGAACACCGGCAGGAACGGGACGACCGGGATCCCCCGCATCCAGACGGACGCGTTCCTGCCGACGAGCATGTCGTCGAAGTCGGCGGTGGCCGAGTCGAGGTGGACCGACCAGGGGGGCGGGTCGTCCTCGCAGGTGGTGAAGGTCCCCCGGTAGATCTTGTAGAGGCTCTCGTCGAGCCGCTCCATCCGCTCGCCGGTGAGCCGGTAGTAGGGCTCGGCCTGGGCCCGGCCGTCGTAGAGCACGCCGGTTCCGTTCTTCAGGTTGTAGTCGAGCCGGCGCCCGCTCAGGCGATCGTCCCCGTCGTAGAGGATGACGTGGCCCGTCGCGACGGAGTCGCCGGTCCCGCGGTTGACCTCGACGCGGTCGGCGAGGATCCGCGCCCGGCCGCGGGTGACCTCCACGCTGCCCGTCGCCACGAGCAGGTTGTCGGGGCCGAGCTCCTCGATCCGGTCGGCCACGACTTCCACGTCCGCGGGGAACCCGGTGATCCGCACCGGGGTCTCGGCGGCCGCGAACCCGTGTGGCAGAAGCGTCGCGGCCGCCACGAGAAAGACGAGCAATCGCGCCATGTTAGAAAAGGAGGCCCTATGCTAGAGCGGCTCGTCCGGGGCCGCAAGGATTATCGGGGTTGGAGCGCGCGCAGCTCGAGCACGTCGGCGACGAGGAAGAGCGAGCCCGCGACGCAAATGACGGGGGTGCGGGGGGAGCCCGCCGCGAGTTCGAGCGCCCGCTCGACCGACTCCGCGGTGTCGACGCGGACGGCGGTCGGCGGCAAGGCCGCGCGGAGCAGGGACGGCTCGGCCGCGCGCCCGCTCGAGGAGCGCGTCAGGACGAGGCGGGCGGCCTGCGGCAGGAGCGCGCGGAGGATGGCCCCGAGGTCCTTGTCGGCCGAGATGCCCACGACCAAGGTCTTCGGCGCGTCGCCGAAATACTCCTGGAGGGCCTGGGCCAGGGCCTCGGCGCCGTTTGGATTGTGCGCCCCGTCGAGCACGAGGCGCGGGTCGCCGTCGAGCAGCTGGAAGCGCCCCGGCCACCGCACGCCGGCGAGCCCCGCGCGGATCGCCGCCTCGGGCAGGCCGAGCCGCTGGGCGACGGCCGTCGCGAGGAGGGCGTTGCCGGCCTGGAACCGGCCGAGCAGGGCGAGCCGCGTCCCGCCGAGGGCGAAGCCCGGCCCCTGGAAGGTCACCCGCTGCCCGCCGAGGTCCCGCGTGGTCACGACCGCGTGCAGGTCCTGGCCCTCGACCCAGAGCGGCACGCCCGCGGCGCGGGCCTGCGCGGCCACGACCGCCGCCGCCTCCGGCGGCTGCGCGGCGGACACCGCGAAGCCGCCGCGGATGATCGCCGCCTTCTCGGCGGCGATCTGGGCGAGGGTCGAGCCGAGGTAGCGCTCGTGGTCGTAGTCGATCCGGGTGAGGACCACGGCCAGGGGCTCGCCGACCGTCGTCGCGTCGAGCCGGCCCCCGAGCCCGACCTCGAGCACCGCCACCTCCACCGCCTCGCGGGCGAAGTGGTCGAGGGCGAGCGCCGTGAGCGCCTCGAACATGGTGGCGTCGGTGCGCGCGATCAGGGTGCCGAGGGCGTCGACGCCGTCGGCGAATGGGTCCTCGCCGATCAGCTCCTCGTCGACGCGGATCCGCTCGCGGACGGAGCAGAGGTGGGGCGAGGTGTAGAGGCCGACCCGCCGCCCGGCCGCCCGCAGCATCGCGGCCACGAGGGCCGCGACCGAGCCCTTGCCGTTGGTGCCGCCGACCTGGACGAGCGCGAGCCGGCGCTCGGGGCGGCCGAGCGCCTCCAGGAGCGTCTCGATCCGCTCGAGCCCCGGCCGCATCCCGGCGTGCTCGCCGCCGCGGAGCGCGAGCACGCGGGCCACCGCTTCGGCATAGGTCATACCGGCAGGGCGGGCGGGTCGGCGAAGAAGGCGAGGAGGCGGCGGAGCGTCTCCCGGAGGTCCCGCCGCTCGACGACCAGGTCGACCTGGCCGTGCTCGAGGAGGAACTCCGAGCGCTGGAAGCCCTCGGGAAGCGGCTGGCGGATCGTCTCGGCGATCACGCGGGGGCCGGCGAAGCCGACGAGGGCGCGGGGCTCGGCGAGGATGACGTCGCCCAGCATGGCGAAGCTCGCGGTGACGCCGCCCGTGGTGGGGTCGGTCAGCACCGACACGTACGGCAGCCGCTCCGTGGCGAGCCGCTCGAGCGCCGCCGCCGTCTTGGCCATCTGCATGAGCGAGAGGATGCCCTCCTGCATGCGGGCGCCGCCCGAGGCCGAGACGATGACGACGGGCAGGCGCTTCTGGACGGCGAGCTCGATCGCGCGCGTGAGCTTCTCGCCGACCACCGAGGCCATGCTGCCGCCCATGAACTCGAAGTCGAACAGGCAGAGCACGGTGGGCCACCCGCCGACGCGCGCGAGCCCGCAGACGACCGCCTCCCGGAGGCCCGTCTTCTCCTGGGCGGCCCGGAGCCGGTCGCGGTAGCGCCGGGTGTCCTTGAAGCCCAGGGGATCCTCGGAGGCGAGCCCGGCGTCCCGCTCCTCGAACGAGCCCTCGTCGGCGAGCATCGCCACGCGCTCGTGGGCGCTGATGCGGAAGGGGTACCGGCACTTGGGGCAGACGCGGCCCGCCCGCTCGACCTCGGCCCGGTAGACGATCTCCTTGCAGGAGTCGCACTTGATCCAGAGCCCCTCGGCGATGGCGACCTTCCGCCGCGGCGGGGCTCCCGCTTCCTCGGGCTTCCGCCTAAACCACGCCATGGCGGAGGGGCGCCTTCAAGGACGCGATGAACCGGCCGACCTCGTCGACGAGCCCGGCCTGGCCCTGGTGCTGCTCGACCAGGCGGACGACGGCCGAGCCGACGATCACGCCGTCGGCGTCGGGCGCGACCCGGCGCACCTGCTCCGGGGTCGAGATGCCGAAGCCGACGCAGATCGGGCGCGGCGTGAGCCGCCGGAGGGCCCGGAGCTGCCGGAGGAGGTCCGGGGCGAGCTCGTCGCGGACCCCGGTCACGCCCGTCAGCGAGACCACGTAGACGAAGCCCTGGCTCCGGCGGGCGATGAGGCGCATGCGCGCGGGGGTCGAGGTCGGCGCCACCAGATGGACCAGGTCGAGGCCGGCCGCCCCGGCCTCGGCGGCGAGGGGCCCGGCCTCCTCGGGCGGCAGGTCGGCGACGATCACGCCGTCACAGCCGGCGTCGACGGCGCTCCGCGCGAACGCCTTGAGCCCGAAGGCGAGCAGGGGGTTGTAGTAGGTCAGGAGGACCAGCGGGATCGGGACCTCGCCGCGGAGGTCCCGGCAGAGCTCGAGCACCCGGGGGAGCGTGACGCCGGAGGCGAGTGCCCGCTGGGCGGCCCGCTGGATGACCGGGCCGTCGGCGAGCGGGTCGGAGAAGGGCACGCCGAGCTCGACGATGTCCGCACCCCGGCGGGCCGCCTCCCGGACGAGCCGGCGCGTGTCCCCGAGCGAGGGGTCGCCCGCCGTGAAGTACGGGATCAGCGCCCGCTCCCGCCGGGCCCTGAGGGCGTCGAACGTCTCCGCGAGCCTCGTCATCGGCCGAGCGCGCCGCTCACGACCTGGACGTCCTTGTCGCCGCGGCCGGAGAGGCCGACCACGATCGTCTGCCGGCGGGGCAGGCCCTTGGCGAGCCGCATCGCGTGGGCGACCGCGTGCGCGGACTCGAGGGCCGGCATGATGCCCTCGAGCCGCGCGAGGGCCTGGAACGCGGCGAGGGCCTCCTCGTCGGTCACCGAGACGAACTCGAAGCGGCCCGCGTCCTTGTAGTAGGCGAGCTCGGGCCCCACCCCCGGGTAGTCGAGCCCGGCCGAGATCGAGTGCGCCGTCGCCACCTGGCCGTCCTCGTCCTGGAGGAGATAGCTCATGCTGCCGTGCAGGACCCCCACGCGGCCGGCGCAGAGGGAGGCCCCGTGCCGCCCGCTCGCGAGGCCGTGGCCGCCCGCCTCGACGCCGACGATCCGGACCCGCCGGTCGCCGATGAACGGATGGAAGAGGCCGATCGCGTTCGAGCCGCCGCCGACGCAGGCGAGCAGGTAGTCGGGCCCCCGCCCGGTGGCCGCGCGGACCTGGCGCCGGGCCTCGCGGCCGATCACCGTGTGGAAGTCCCGCACCATCACCGGGTAGGGATGGGGGCCGAGGGCCGAGCCGAGCAGGTAGTATGTCGTGCGGACGTTGGTGACCCAGTCGCGGAGCGCCTCGTTGACGGCGTCCTTGAGCGTCCGGCTGCCCGACTCGACGGGGACGACGCGGGCGCCGAGGAGCCGCATCCGGAAGACGTTGAGCGACTGGCGCTCGATGTCCTCCGTCCCCATGTAGACGTCGCACTCCAGGCCCAAGAGGGCGGCGACGGTCGCGGTGGCGACGCCGTGCTGGCCGGCGCCGGTCTCGGCGATGATGCGGCGCTTGCCCATGCGCTCGGCCAAGAGGCCCTGGCCGAGCACGTTGTTGATCTTGTGGGCGCCCGTGTGGCAGAGGTCCTCGCGCTTGAGATAGATCCGGGCGCCCCCGCAGTGCTCCCCGAGCCTGGCCGCCGCCCAGAGCGGCGTCGGGCGGCCGGCGTAGTCGCCGAGGAGCCGGGCGAGCCGCGTCTGGAAGCCCCGGTCCCGCCGGGCGGCCGCGTAGGCCCGCTCGAGCTCGACGAGCGGGCTCATGAGCGTCTCCGGCACGAAGCGGCCGCCGTACCGGCCGAAGTGCCCGCCGCCGTCGGGCAGCCGCGCGCCGAGGCCTGCCGCGCGCGGCCCCCCGGCCTGGGCGCGCCCCCCGCCGCGCGGCGCGCGCGGCCGGCCCGGGCGGCCGGGGGTGGGCGTCATCTCCGCTTGGCCGCCAGGACGAACTCGCGGAGCTTCACCGGATCCTTCTTCCCGGGCTCGGCCTCGACGCCCGAGTTCACGTCGACGCCCCAGGGCCGGGCGATCTCGATCGCGTCGGCCACGTTCGCCGGGGTGAGGCCGGCGGACAGGAGGACGCGCCCGCGGGCCGCGGCCTCGCGGGCGAGGGGCCACGGGATGGGCGGGCGCGCCTGGCCCTCGCTCCACCGCTCCGGGCTGTCGAGGAGGAAGGCCCCGACCCTGAAGGCGCCCATCCGGGCGAGATCGGCGGGGCCCGCCACCTTGAGCGTCTTGATGACCGGCAGCGCGTAGCCCAGGAGCTCCTCGGGGCTCTCGTCGCCGTGGAACTGGAGCGCGCCCAAGCCGCACGAGTCCGCCACCGCCTTGACGTGGCCCTGGGGGTGGTTCCAGAAGACGCCGACGGCCGTCACGAACGGCGGCAGCGCGCGGATGATCGGGCCGGCCTGGGCGGGCGTGAGGAACCGCGGCGTGCCCTCGACGAAGATGAAGCCGAGCGCGTCGGCGCCCGCCTCGGCCGCGAGGAGCGCGTCGCCGAGGTTCGTGATGCCGCAGATCTTCACCTTCGTCATCGGAGCGCCAGCTCCCGCACCTTCGCGCCCACGTCGGGGGCCCGCATGAGCGCCTCGCCGACGAGGACCGCGTGGGCGCCGGCCGCCACCACCCGCCTGACGTCGGCGGCGGTCGTGAACCCGCTCTCGCTCACGACCACGGGGCCGGGGGGGATCAGCGGCAGCAGCTCGAGGGTGGTCTCGATCCGGGTCTCGAAGGTCCGGAGGTCGCGGTTGTTCAGGCCGACGATCGGCGCCCCCGCCCCGAGCGCCTGCTCGAGCTCCGGCCGCGTGTGGACCTCCACGAGCGCGCCGAGCCCGAGCCCCTTCGCCCCGAGCAGGAGCTCCCGGAGCTCGGCCGGGCCGAGGATCGAGACGATCAGCAGGACCGCGTCGGCGCCGGCCGCGCGCGCCTCCCAGAGCTGGTACTCGTCGACGGTGAAGTCCTTGCGGAGGAGCGGCAGCTCGACCTGGGCCCGCACGGCCCGGAGGTGCTCGAGCGAGCCCTGGAAGAACTTCTCGTCGGTCAGGACGGAGACCGCGGCGGCGCCGTGGGCGGCGTAGGCCCGGGCCCGGGCGGCCGGGTCGAACGACTCCGCGAAGACGCCGCCCGAGGGCGACGCCCGCTTCACCTCGGCGATCAGGCGCACCCCGCCCGGCGGGGGCCGGAGCGCGGCCGCGAGATCCCGCGCGGGCGCGGCCGCCTGGCACTCCCGCTCGAGCTCGCGCCGCGGGCGGAGGGCCTTTCGGCGCGCGAGCTCTCGGTGTTTCTCCTCGACAATCTGCTGGAGTACGTGCGCCATACGCGAGGCTCCGCCCATAATTTCAAAAAGCTGCCGCCGAGTCAACGCCGGGCGGCGCGCTCAGAAGTCGGCGCGCTCGGGGGATCGGCCGAGGCTCGCGGGCTCGACGCGCTGGAGCTGCTCGAGCACGTACTCCCGGATCGTGCGCGGGGGCGGCAGGTCGCGCACGAGGCGGCCCTGCCGGAGGAGCGGCTTCAGGAGCGCCTCCCGCTCGCCGCCGCAGGGGCACCGGCCCGGCGCCTTCGCGGCGGGCAGGACCACGGTCTGCCCGCAGCCGCGGCAGCGGTAGACCTGCTTGGCGCCCGACCACTTGCCGCGCTTGGCGTGCGGCCGCCCCTCGACCTCCACGATGTCGAGGGCGAAGTTGAACACGGGCGCGTTGGCGATCGAGGTCCCGACGCCGTAGCCGTCCGCGACCGGATTGAGACGGAGGATCGCGTGCTCGTCGATCCCGCCCGACACGAGGAGCCGGACGTGCTCGTGCCCGCGGAGGTCGAGCTCCCACCGCACCTCTTCGAGGATGCGGAAGAAGTCGCCGCGGCGCGACGACGGGGTGTCGAGCCGCACGGCGTAGAGGTCCCGGCCGAGCGCCTCGGCGACGCGGATCGCCTCGAACTTCTCGTCCTGCAGCGTGTCGACGAGGGCGACCCGGCGGACCTTGGGGTCCACGACCTCGTGGAAGGCCTTGAGGGCCTCGACGGTGTCGCCGACGACGAGCACGAGCGCGTGCGGGATCGTGCCCATCGGGTCGGCGTCGATCAGCTCGGCCGACTTGGTGACGGCGACGCCGTCGCAGCCCCCGACGAAGGCGTTGCGCTCGATCATCGGCGCGAGCGCCGGGTGCATCCGGCGGGCGCCGAACGAGATCACCTGGCGGTCGCCGGCGGCCCGCTTGCAGCGCGCGGCCTTGGTGGCGATGCCCGAGGCCTGGCAGAGGAGGCCCAAGAGCGCGGTCTCGTACTCGGCCCACTCGACGTACGTCCCCTCGAGCGCCAGCACCGGCGCGTAGGGCGCGAACACGGTGCCCTCGTGCATCGCGTCGACGTCGACCGGCAGCTCGCCGAGGAGGGCGGCCGCCTCCTCGATCCCGGCGAGGACGCCCCATCCATAGTCGGCCGGGAGCGACTTGAGGTAGACCTCGGCCTTGACGCGCTGGCGGTCGTGGCGGGCCACGAGGATCTGCACGGTGCGGGCGAAGTAGACGTCGGAGACCTCGCCCCGCTTGATCTCGGCGTCGGAGGCGACGTGGAAGGTCCGCTTGGGAGACGGTGCCATGTTGTCGCGTTCAGGTATCGCACGAGCACCCGAGCGAAGTCAAACGGCCGGGGTCAGAGGTCGAGGCCCTTGAGGTACGCGCGGAACTCGTCGGCGAGGTCGGGCCGGGCGAGGGCGAACTCGACCGTGGCCCGGAGAAACCCGAGCTTGTCGCCGGTGTCGTAGCGCTTGCCCTCGAAGGCGAGCGCGTAGATCGGGCGGCGGCGGCGCAGGGCCCGGAGCGCGGTCGTGAGCTGGATCTCCCCGCTCCGGTCCTCCGCCGTCTCGGCGAGGAGCGGGAAGAGGTCGGGCGTCAGCACGTAGCGCCCGATGATCGCCAGGTCCGACGGCGCCTCGGCGGCCGACGGCTTCTCGACGAGGTCCGTGACCTCCCAGACGTTCGCGCCGAGCGCGTGGCCGGCGACGACGCCGTAGCGGGGGAGCTGCGCCCGGGGCACCCGCTCGACCGCGACCACGGGCCCGCCGTAGCGCTCGTAGACGTCGAGCAGCTGCCGCATGCACGGGGCCCCCGGGCTCGCCACGACGTCGTCGCCCAAGAAGACCGCGAACGGCTCGTCCCCCACCAGCGGCCGGGCGCAGAGGATCGCGTGGCCGAGGCCGCGCGGCTCCTTCTGCCGCACGTAGGAGACCGAGGCGAGCTCGGAGATCGTCTTGATCTGCGCGAGCTCGTCCAGCTTGCCGCGGCCGTGCAAGTAGTACTCGAGCTCGAAGGCCGCGTCGAAGTGGTCCTCGATCGCGCGCTTTCCGCGGCCGGTGACGATGATGATCTCGGCGAGGCCGGAGGCGACCGCCTCCTCGACCACGTACTGGATCGTCGGCTTGTCGACGAGCGGCAGCATCTCCTTGGGCTGCGCCTTGGTGGCGGGCAGGAACCGGGTGCCGAGGCCGGCGGCCGGGAACACGGCCTTCCGGATCTTCCGGCCGGACGCGCCGCTGGTCATCGGGGCGGCTTTCCCCGCCCCACCGTCTCGAGGATGGCGACGGTGGCGAGCACGCAGACCGCCTGCCCCAGGAGGAGCGCCGCCTCGTGGGGCAAGGCGTCCTTCAGCAGCATCGCGGAGAGCCCGAGGGTGAGCGAGATGAAGAGGATCAGCAGCACGCTCTGGGTCTGCGTCATGCCGAGGTCGGCGAACCGGTGGTGGACGTGGTCCTTGCCCGTGTAGGCGAGCCAGCCCGCGAGCGAGTGCACCTGCCCGCTCGTGATGCGGCTCAGCCCGACGAACGCGATGTCGAAGAGGGGAACGCCGAGGATGAGCATCGGCGTCAGGAGCGCGACCACCGGGTTGTCCTTCGCCCATTCGCCCATGACCGCCAAGCCCGCCAGCGTGAAGCCGATGAAGCTCGAGCCCCCGTCGCCCAGGAAGATGAGCGCCCCCCGCCCGGGCCGGAAGTTGTAGGGCAGGAAGCCCAGGCAGGCCCCGAGCAGCGCGGCGGAGAGGTACATGAGGTACTTCTGGTTCGTCTGGAGCGCCGTGATGCCGAAGAAGAGCGCGGCCACGACGCCGAGCCCGCTCGCGAGGCCGTCCATGCCGTCGAGGAACTGGACGGCGTTCGTGACCGTCACGAACCAGAGGACCGTCAGCAGGACGTTGAGCCAGATGGCGCCGGGCAGGCGGGAGGGCACGACGCTCAGGATGGCGCCGTAGCCGACCGCGAGCCCCGCGGCCGCCACCTGCCCCAGGAGCTTCAGCACGGCGGGAAGGTCGAGCACGTCGTCCATGAGGCCCAGGGCCACGACCAGGGTGGCGCCGACGGCGACCCCCTTGAGCTGAAGCGAGAAGTTGAAGTTGTAGAGGACGGTCGCCGCGAACGCCGCGTACACCGCCGCGCCCCCCAGGAGCGGCGTCGCCCGCTGGTGCACCTTGCGCGCGGCCGGCTGGTCGAGGACCCCGCGCCGGAGGGCGTAGAAGCGGACGGCCGGGGTCGCCGCGAGCGAGCAGGCGCAGGCGAGGAGCCCCAGGTAGACCCAGGCGAGCCCCTGCCCGAGAGACCAGCGGCGGACCGGGGGAGCCGCGAGCACGGCCAAGAGCCCGAGTCGGGCGAGGGTCGATCCGACGGCCCGGACCCGGTGCGCCTCGGTCTGGCCGGCGACGGCGGCCGTCTGCCCAAGGCTCACGGTGCCAGGGCCTCGAGCAGGGCGGCGGCCACCAGGTCCACCTCCGCGTCCCCGAGCCCCGGGTAGCACGGCAAGGACAGGCGCGTCTCCCACAGGCGGTCGGCGACGGCGTAGCCGCCGAGACCGAGCGCCCGGTGGGCGGGGCGGAAGACGGGGCGGCGCGCGGCGACCCCGCGGCGGGCGAGCGCCTCGATCGCCGGTCCCACGGGGCGGCCGAGGTCCAGGACGAAGCGGTGGTAGACGTGCCGCCCGCCCGCCGCGTCCGGCGGCAGCCCGCCGAGCCCGCCGAGCCCCGCCCGGTAGCGGGCGGCGATCGCGCGGCGGCGGGCGATGAACTGGTCCAGGCGCAGGAGCTGGGAGCGCCCGAGGGCCGCCCCGAACTCCGTCAGCCGGTAGTTGAAGCGGGGCTCGAGGTCCGCGCGCTCGTCGTAGTCGCGGAGCTCCCGCACGCGGTCGATCAGCTCGGCGGGGCCGGCCACCGCCCCCCCCTCGCCCGTCGTGAGCATCTTGGTCGCGTAGAACGAGCAGACAGCCAGGTCGCCGCGCGCGCCGACCGGGCGCCCGTCGTCGACCGCGCCGAGCGCCTGGGCGCAGTCCTCGATGACCGGGATCCCGAGCGCGGCGAAGCTCCCGAGACCCGCCGCGAGCCCGAACGCGTGCGGCACGATGGCGCAGCGGGTCCGCCGCGAGAGCCGACGCTTGACCTCCTGACTCTCGACCGAGAGCGTCTCGGCGCACGCGTCGGCGAGGACGGGGCGGGCCCCCACGCGCGTCACCGCGTGGTGGAGGGCGTCGCAGACGTAGGTCGGAATCACGACCTCGTCGCCCGCCCCGACGCCGAGCGCGCGGAGCGCCAGCTCGAGCGCCGCGGTCCCGGAGCTCGTGGCCGCGGCGCGGGCCGCGCCGAGTCGACCCGCCACCTCACGCTCGAAGGCGGCGACCTCGGCGGCCTGGGCGAGCTGCCCCGAGCGCACCACCGCCGCGACGCGGAGCGCGTCCTCCTCGGTCAAGGTCGGCCGGGAGTGGGGGATCAAATGTCCAGCACGAGCCGCACGGATTGGAACGCCTCGGCGTACTTCATCCGCCCCTGGATGCCGCGGAAGTTCGCGCAGGAGACGGCCGACTCGAGGATCGTCAGGTCCTGGATGTTCGTCTTCATGACCTGAGAGCGGTGCGCCTCGAGGCACGCGAGCTTCCGGTCGAGGACCTTCTGGATGTCGACGTAGCAGTTCGGGACGAAGTTCTGCGTCGAGGGCACCTCGTAGAAGAGGAAGTTCGGGATGTAGCGGGTCGCCGACAGTGTCCCCTGGGCGAGGTTGCGGTGATCCTGGTGCGTGTCGTCCGCGAAGTTGACGAAGATCATCTGCGGCTTCACCTGCTGGATCACGGCCTCGAGACGGACGATCAGGTCGCGGTTGAGCGGGATCTCGGTGTCCCGGTAGCCGCCCCAGTGGAGCTCGCGGGCGCCGATGACCTGCACCGAGTCCTTCTGCTCTTGGCGGCGCACCTCGGAGTCGCCGCCGAGCCCGCCGTCGGTGGCGACGAAGAGGTGGACGGCGTGCCCCCGCTGCGCGTAGGCGGTGAGGGTCCCGCCGCAGCCGAATTCGATGTCGTCGGGATGTGCGCCGATCGCCAGGACGTTCATACGCAAGGCACGTAGGCGTCGCCGCCCCGGAGGATCTCGAGGCCGGCCGCCCCGCACATCAATAATAAGTCAAGGCCGGAGAGAAACGGCACGAATTCGCCGTGGAGCTGCGCGTACACGGGGTGCGTGTACGCCTGCCGGAGCACGGCGATCCCCGCCTCCCCAAAGGCCTCGAGCCGCGCGTAGGCCGCCGCGTCCGGCCCGGCCAGGTAGGTGTCGCCGCCCGCCGCCCGCGTGAGGTCGACGAGGCGGAGCGTCGGATCGTCGCGCGTGGGCCCGAGCTCGGACGCGAGCCGGGTCGGGGTGCGGACGCCGAAGGCCTCGGCGAGGAAGGTCGCCGTCGCGATCGCGAGCGGCGCGAGTCCCCTCCACGGGCGCTCGAGGAGCTCGGCGAGCCGGGCGCCGTGCTCCTCCACGTAGGCGGCGCGCGCGTAGGCGAGCCGGACGGCCTGCGCGTGCCGGCGCGCCCACGGCTGGCCGGCGTCGATCCGGACCTCCCCGATCGGCGTCTCGCGGCCGCGATGCACCGGGACCGTGAGCCACTGCGGCCCGTCCTTGGTCTTGATGCGGTTTCGGTTCTGCCAGCCGTTTTTCTCGAACTGCACGGTGTCGAGGAAGACGAGGCAGTCGGCGGCGGCCCACTTGGCCAGGTACCCGAGCCACGGGAGATAGTGCGGCTGGTGGATGGCGACCTTCACGCCCGGCCCCCGGCCGCGTGGCTCGAACCCCGGCTCGCGTCCGCCGACCCTCGCGGCCTGGGTCGCCCGGCGCCGCCCCGCCGCGCCCGGCTCACGGCGCACCCGGGGGGCGGAGGAAGATCGGGTTCGCCAGGATGTAGGACCCCCCCGGCCCCCGCACCACGACCCGGAAGAAGGCGGGCACGCCGTCGAACGCTTCCCGGTGCTCGATCGCAAGCGGCGTCGGACCGGTCCAGACCCGGACCACGCCTCCGTTCCGGATCAGGGACAGCTGGACCGACTGCGCGGAGCCGTCGCTCACGCGCACCTCGGCCCGCACGGTGAGGGGCGCGCCGGGCGGCGCGGCGAGCGTGTCGCCCGAGATCCCCGTCCGGTCGCCGGCGACGACCGTGAAGCCGTCGAGCACGGGCGTGGTCCTCCGCTCGGTCCGCCGGACGGCGTAGACGCGTCCGCGCCGGAGGGCGGCGACGAGCGCCGCCTCGCTCTTGGCCGGGACGAGGAAGACCGTCTCCGCGGCCCCGATCCACTTGCCCTCCCCCTCCCCGTGGAAGCCCGACTCGCCCAGCACCCACGCGGGCCGGCTCCGCTCCCCCCGCGCGTACTGTCCGAGGAGGTAGTCCCACCCGTCGCCGAGCTGCGGAAAGCGAGTCACGTCCTCGTAGGCGCCGCCGAAGCCCGAGTAGCGGAACGTTCGCAGCAAGTCGTCGCCGTACGGGTCGGTCGTGCGCCTGACCCGGAGCCCGAGCACCCGTTCCTCGCCGTAGTCGAAGGCGTCGGGGAACGACCACACGGCGGCGCCGCCCTGCCCCTCGACGACGTCGATCAGCTCCTGGAAGGGCGCCGTCCCGAGCTCCTCGTACGGCGAGAAGGCGTCGGTCGTGAACGGGAGCCCGCGCACGAGCGTCCCGACCGCGACCGCGCAGAGCAGGCCGCCGCCGAGCCAGTGCCGGCGCGTCTGCACGACGACCACGCGATCGGCGAGCCGGCGGCGCGTCGGCCGGCGCCGGAGGAGGCGGAGGCCGGGGACGAGGAGGAGCACGGGTAGCGCTTCCAGCACGCTCTCCGCGGAGTACCGGGCCGTCGCCGGGCTACCCGTCGCCGGCAGCGTGCGGAGCGCCGCGGGTGTCGAGAGGCCGAAGACGAGGAGGTTCTTCTGGAGGTCGTGGACGGTGAAGTCGCCGGCGAACGGCGAGCCGGTCCACCAGTAGTGCGGGATCACCTCCACCCCCGGGACGATCAGGACGCCGGGGGCCCGCTGGCGGGCCGCCGCCACCATCGCCAGGTACCGCTCGGGGCCGCGTCCGAGCACGGAGGGCTCCTCTTCGCGAACGGAGAGGAGCGCGCGAAAAGGATAGAGGCCGTAGGCGACCCGCAGGAGGTAGTTCTCCGAGAGGAAGATCGCCTCGATGCCCTGCTCCCGGGCCCGCCCGACGATCTCGTCGAGCGAGAGCTCGCCGGTCGTGAAGTCGGTGTGCACGTGCACCACGCCGCGGACCTGCACGAGCGCTTCCCCGCGGGCCGGCCCCGACGGCGCCGCGAGGAGCGCCAGGCCGATGAGCCACGCGGCGAGCCGCCGCGCTCCCGCGGGGTCCCGGCCGTCGTCCGGTCGCCTCATCCGCGCGCGAGGCTCCGGTACATGCCCGTGATCCGCGTCGTCATCACCTCGACGGTGAACTCCTCTGCCCGCGCAGGACCCGCCCGGCCGAGGGTCGCGCGCCGCGCCGGGTCCTCCAGGAGCTCGAGCAGCGCCCGGGCGAGCGCCGTGGGGTCGTCCGGCGGCACGAGCGTCCCGTACCGGCCGCCGTCGAGCACCGACGGGATGCCGCCGACCTCGGTGCCGACCACCGGCACGCCGAGCGCCAGCGCCTCGACGAGCGCGCGCCCCATGCCCTCGTTGCGCGACGGCGCCGCGAAGAGGTCGGCCGCGGCAAGGTACGGGACGACGTCCTCCCGCGCCCCCGCGATCGCGAGGTGCGCCTCCACGCCGAGCAGGCGGGCGCGCGCCTCCAGTCGGGAGCGCTCGGGGCCGTCCCCGACCAGGAGCACCCGGAGCGCCGGCACCCGCCCGGCGACCTCGGGGATCGACCCGACCAGCACGTCGAACCCCTTCACTGGCACGAGACGCCCGATCCCCACGACGACCCGCGCGTCGGGAGGGAGCCCAAGGGCCGCGCGCGCCGCTCCCCGCCCGGGCGCCCGCGCGCGGAGCGCCTCCGTGTCCACCCCGCTCGGGATCGCGACGTACTGTCCCGGGCGCCCGACGCCGCGCGCCAAGTGCTCCTCGGCGCCGCGCTCGGTCAGGACGACGATCCGATCGGTCCAGCGCGCCGCGATCCGCTCGAGCTGGACGAAGGCGGCGGTCAGCGCCGAGCCGTAGTAGCCGCCGTAGAACACGTGGCCGTGCGGCGTGTGCACGACCGTGGGGACCCGCGCGAGCCGGGCCGCGAGGCGGCCCAGGAAGCCGGCCTTCGACGTGTGGGTGTGGACCAGTTCCGGCCGCTCTCGCCGGAAGAGGCCGACGAGGCCCGCGAGCGCCCGGAGGTCCCGTCCCGGCGCGAGCTCGCGGACGAGCGACGGGAGCAGCTCAACGCGGCAGCCGCGGTCCAGGGCCGCCCGCACGACCGCCGGCTCGGACCCGGTGGCGCCGGCGACGAGGAGGCAGTCGTGGCCGACCCGGGCGAGGCCGACGACGGAGAGCACGGTGTTCTCCGTCGACCCTCCGAGCGACAGCCGGGTGATCACGTGGATGACCTTCACGCCCGCCCCGCGCGCCTCAGCCGGGCGGCTCCCCCGCTCGCGACAGGGCGGCGACGGGCGGCGGCGCGCCGGCCCCGGCGAGCGCCGCTTCGAGCGCCGTCAGGTGGCGCTCCCACGAGTAGCGGCGCTCGGCGTGCTCGCGGCAGCGGCGCCGGAAACCCGGGTCGGCGGCGAGCGGAAACGCCCCGACGAGCGCGGCCGCCAGCGCCGCCGCCGAGGCGTCCGCCGCGAGCAGCCGGCGGTCGAGCGGCTCGAGGATCTCCGGCGTGGCGCCGATCGGCGTCGCGACGACGGGCGTGCCGCACGCGAGGGCCTCGACGGTGACGAGCCCGAAGCCCTCGAGCGCGCGCGTCGGCAGGACGAAGAGGTCCGCGGCCTGGTAGTAGAGGGGCAGCAGCTCCTCGGGGATGTGGCCGGCGAAGCGCGCGACGCCGGCCAGCCCGAGCTCCGCGGCGAGTCGCTCGAGGGCGGGGCGGAGCTCGCCGCTGCCGCCGATCACGCAGGTGAGCGGCCGGGCCGACCGGCAGGCCGCGAGCGCCCGGAGCAGCGTGTCGAGCCCCATCCGGGGCTGGAGGTCGCGGACAGTCAGGAGGAGGGTCGACGGACCGGCGAGGCCGAGCTCGGCGCGCACGCGGGCGCGATCGGCGGCCGGCCGGAAGCGCTCGAGATCGGCGGCGCCCGGCACGACGACGACCGGCGTCGGCCGGCGACCGTGGGCGCGCCCGAGGACCCCGCGGGAGAACTCGCTCAGGACGAGGATCAGGTCCGCCGCCGCGAGCGCCCGCCGCTCGAGCCACGCGAGGCAGGCCGCGCCCAGGCCGGTCCCCACGGGCGCCCGCGACCCCTCGCCCCGCTCGGCGCGGACGCGATACTCGTCGCCGGCCGCCGAATGAAAGACGTAGAGTCGCCGCGCCGCCCGGACGAGCGGGGCCACGCCGAGCGCCGAGAACGGCTGGTGGAAGATCACGGACTCCCAGGCGCGGCCGCCGAGCGCCTCGCGGAAGCGGCGCCGGGCGCCGGTGATCGAGGTCACCGCGAAGGCGAGCGGGTGCCGGCGGTCGACCGCGTAGTGCAGGACGGTGACCCCCCCGGGGTCGCCGCGGAGCGGGAGCGGGCCGCCCGGGTGCCGGCAGAGGACGGTCACCGCGTGGCCCCGGGCCGCGAGGCGACGGCTCTGCTCCCGGACGACGCGGGCTGCTCCGCCGTGGGTCTCCATCGGCGAGACGTCGGCGACGACGAGCACGCTCCCCCTAGCCACGGGAGCCTCCCCGGGGCGCCGCGTCGACCGCGGCGAAGACCGCCCGCCGGCGCGAGGGCCAGTCGTCCCAGAAGGCCTGCTGCCAGAGTTCGAGCACCATGAGCGCGAACAGGCGGTCGGCGTGGCTCCGGCGGCCGGCGCGGTGCTCGTCGATCAGCCGCACGACGGGCGCGGGCCGGAGGAGCCCCCGGCGCCGGAGCCGCGCCTCGGACAGGAGGTCGGCCGCCAGCTCCGCGAGCGGTCCGCGGAGCCAGCGCGCGAGCGGCAGGGAGAAGCCACGCTTGGGGCGCGCGAGCGTCGCGGGGGGAAGCAGCGGTTCCATCGCGTGCCGCAGCAGAGGCTTCAAGCCCGGGCCGGAGCGGAGCCCGGGGGCGATCGACCACACCGTCTCGACGAGCCGCCGATCGCAGAAGGGCACGCGAAGCTCGAGGGACGCGGCCATCGTCATCTTGTCGCCGAGCATGAGGAGGTCGTCGGGCAGGTAGGTCGCCAGGTCGAGCGCGGCCACCGCCGCCGCCGCCCCGGCCCCCGTCCGCGCCGCCGCGAGCGCCTCCACGAGCCGCGCGCGATGGCCCGCGAGCGGGTCGCTCCCGGGCGGGAGCCCGGGCAGGAGCTCGCGCAGGGCGGGCGCGTTCCAGAAGGAGATCCACGCGAGATAGCGCTCGGGGGCCTCGAGGGGACCGGCCTCGAGGAAGCGGCGCAGCCGTCCGGTCGGGTCGTCCGCGCGCGACGAGTCCGGGAGGGAGCCGGCCAGGCGCGCGACGAGCGACCGGAGCGGGGCCGGCGCGAGCCGCGCGTACCGCGCGGCCCACCGGGCGCCCAGGTGGCGCGGGTAGCCGAGGAAGAGCTCGTCCCCCCCGATCCCGGAGAGGGCCACGGTCACGTGCTCACGGGCCAGGCGTGCGATCAGGTGGGTGATCACGAGGGAGGAGTCGGCCAGCGGCTCGTCGAGGTGCCAGACGAGCTCGGGGAGGAGCTGCGCGACCTGGGGCCGGACGACGAACTCGCGATGGTCGCTCCCGCAGGCCTGGGCCACGGCGCGCGCGGCCGGGGCCTCGCCGAAGCTCGCCTCCTCGAAGTCGAGCGTGAAGGTGCGGATCGGCGCCTCGGGCGCGTGGCGGCGCATCAGCGCGACGATGGAGGACGAGTCGAGACCGCTCGACAGGAACACGCCGAGCGGGACGTCGCTCACGAGGTGCCGGGCGACGCTCTCGCCGAGGGCCGCGCGCACCCGCTCCCGGGCCTCCCCGGGGGCGGTCACGAGCCGGGCGGGCGGGCGCGGCCGCCAGTACGCGCTCACCCGGGCGCGGCCGCCCTCGAAGACGAGCAGGTGACCCGGGGCGAGCTTCTCGACGCCGGCGAAGGCCGACCCGGGCGACGGCACGTAGAGCAACGTCAGGTACGCGGCGAGCGCCGGGAGGTCCGGCTCCCGCGGGCACGCCGGATCGAGGAGGAGCGCCTTCGCCTCGGAGGCGAAGGCCAGCCGACCGTCCCGCTCGCGGTAGTAGAGCGGCTTGATCCCGAGCGGGTCGCGCGCCAGGAGCAGCCGGCGGCGCCCGCGGTCCCAGAGCGCCAGCCCGAACATGCCCTCGAGCTGCTGGAGGCAGCCGTCGCCCTCCTCCTCGTAGAGGTGGAGGATCGCCTCGCCGTCGCTCCGGCTCCGGAACCGGTGGCCCTTGGATTCGAGCCGGGCGCGGAGCTCCCGGTGGTTGTAGATCTCGCCGTTGAAGACGAGCCAGCAGCCCTCGTCCTCGTTGGCCATCGGTTGGTGGCCGCCCACGAGGTCGATGATCTTGAGCCGGCGGGCCGCGAGCCCCGCGGTGTCGTCGCTCCACACGCCCTCGTCGTCCGGCCCGCGGTGGGCCATGACGCGCGCCATCGCCCGCAGGAGCCGCGGCTCGGGCTGGCCGACCATTCCCGCGATCCCGCACATCAGGCGGGGGCTCCCCCGAGGAGGCTCTGATAGAGGTCGCCGAGGCGCTCGACCATCCGCGCGAGGCCGTAGCGGGCCTCGACGGTCTGGCGCCCGGCCCGGCCGAGGGCAGCCGCCCGGACGGGGTCGCCCAGCAGGCCCGCGAGCGCCTCGCCGAGCGCCTCCGGCCGCCGCGGCGGGACCAGGAGGCCGTTCCGGCCGTGCTCGACGACCTCGGTCACGCCGTTCACCGCCGTCGCCGCGAGCGGCCGGGCCATCGCGAGCGCCTCGAGCACCGTGAACGGGAACCCCTCGGAGTGCGAGGAGAGCGCCACCGCGCTCATCGCGGCGAGGCAGCCCGGGATGTCGTCCCGCACCCCCGCGAACACGCAGGCCTCGGCGAGCCCCCGCGCGCGCGCGTCTCCTTCGATCGCGCCGCGGAGCGGCCCGTCGCCGACGATGAGTGCGCGCGCCCCGACCGCGCACCGGCGGACCAGGGCGAAGGCCTCGAGGAAGTCGGCGTGGCTCTTCTGGGGCGTCATCCGGCCGACGATCCCGACGACGGGGCCGTGGCCGAGCCCGAGCTCGTGACGGATTCGGCCGCCGTCGCCCGCCCCGGGGTCGAACCGGACGAGGTCGACGCCGTTCGGGATCACGACGACGCGGCCGGCCGGCAGCCGGCTCCGCTCGACCAGATCCCGCGCGAGGCTCTGGGCCACGCAGACGATGACCTGCGAGAGCGGCGCCGTGAGGCGGTCGAGCGCCAGGTACGCAGCGCGTCGCGCCGCCCCCACGGGGTAGTCGTAGAGCGAGTTGTGGACCGTCGAGACGTGGCAAGGGACTCCGGCGAGGCGGCAGGCCAGGCGCGCGTAGAAGTTGGTCCGGGCGCCGTGCGACTGGACGATGTCCGGGCGGAGCGCCCGGAGCCGGCGCGCGAGCTCGCGGAGGAAGGGCGGCGAGGCGAGGGATCCGGCCTGCGGGAGCACGATCGTCAGGACGCCCTCGGCCCTGAGCCGCGACACGAGCGGTCCCGCCTCGGGTGCGACGACGGCCAGCTCGAAGCGCTCGCGGGGCAGCGCCCGCGCGAGCTCCCGGAGATAGACCTCCCCGCCCGCCCAGCCCGCCGACTCGGCGACGTGGACGACGCGGATCGGGCGGGGCGCGGCAGCGGGTCCCCGTCGGCTCATCGGCGGCGAGCCGAGGCCTCGAGCGAGGCGCCCGCGATCCAGCGGCCGCCGGAGAGGACCCAGGCGGCGCGCGCGACGCCGGCGGCCACGGTCTTGACCGCGCTCAACGGCCACTCAGGAAGGTCGAGGGCCCGATAGGGATCGCCGGGCGCCGGCGGGCTCGGGGTCACCCGCACCTCCGCGAAGTCCGCCCGCCCGAGCAGGAGCCGGACCGTGCGCCCCGAGAAGGCCGTCACGTTGAACACGAACGCGAGATCCGGCCGCCGGTCGAAGACGCCGCGGACGCCGAGGGCCCGCGCCGCGCGGGTCGCCCTGAAGGCCGCCCGCTGGAACGGGTCGTTCGGGGTCCGGAGGTGAAGGACGCCACCGGGCCGCAGGAGCGGACGGACGGCGCGGAGGAGCCCGAGCGGGTCCGGGACAACGTCGAGGACGTTCCAGAGCGTCACGAGGTCGAACGAGGCCGGCGCGAACCGCTGCGCCTCGGCCGTCCCCGGGCGGGCGTCGACCCCGAGCACCTCCCGCGCGTGGCGCACCGCCACCGGCGACGGGTCGACCCCGACCGCGCTCCAGCCCCGGTCGCCGGCCGCCAGGAGAAACCAGCCGCCGCCGCAACCGACGTCGAGGACCCGCCCCGGGCGCTCGGGCCAGGCGTCGAGGAAGCTCTTGAACATCGCGCCGCGGCGGGCGCCGAGCCGCGCCTCGTCCGCCACCGTGGCGCGGCCCGACCGGAACTCTTCCTCGTAGGCCGCGGCGGCGGGGCGCGGGTTGCGGAACGCCACGCCGCACTCCAGGCACCGGACGATCCGCCGGTGTTCGACGACGAGGAGCTCACGGTGGCGGTCACCCCCGCAGAGCGGGCAGGCGACCATCGCCTCGGACGGACCCGTCATCCTCGGTCGGCGGCCCGCGCGGAGGTGCGCACCCAGTCGTCCGTCGGCCCGAGTCGTCTCCACCTCCGGGGAGCTGACACGGCCGCGGGGCCGCCTGGCGACAGAAGGGCCCGGGCACCGGGCCCTCTCATCGGACGGGAGCGCACCGCAGGATCAGGTTGTACGCGAAGCGCTGGGCGCCGCGTCGCTCGAGCCGCTCCTCGAGCGCCGGCCCGACGGCGCCCCAGACCGCCCGCGCCACCGGGAGCAGCTCGAGATAGCGGAAGTAGCGATACCCCGTCCGCGCCTCGACCGTGAGGCCGGCCTCGCGGACGAGTGCCATGATCTCCGCGTAGTCGAAGCAAGTGTCGATAGGCTGGTCGGTGTTGCCGGGATACTCGTAGGGCAGCAGACGCGTGCGGAGCCAGCGGCCGCGGACGAGCCAGCCGAGCCGGCTGAACGGGAAAAACCCGGTGGCGTTCGGGACCGACACGATGAGGCGGCCGCCCGGGGTCAGCACGCGGCGCATCTCGACCAGGCACGCCGCCGGCGCCTTGAGATGCTCGAGCGTCTCCGTGCAGAAGATGACGTCGAACGCGCCGGCCGGGAACGGGAGGGGCCGCGCGAGGTCGTGCGTCACGAGACGGACCGGGCGCCGGCTCCCCCCCGCCGCGGCCAGCCGGGGCGCCGCCCAGTCGACGCCGGTCAGGCTGCACTCGAAGCGCTCGGCGGCGGTGCGGAGGAGCTCGCCCCTGCCGCACCCGAGGTCGAGGACGTGTCGACCCGTCAGGTCGCCCGCGAGCCCGAGGACGCGCGCGATGAACGCCGGCCCGAGGCTGCCACGGCCGGGGAGCCGCTCGTAGCGCTCCCGAATCTCCGCGTCCGTGAGCTCGTGCCCGGTCTTCAGCACGCCGGCGATCCCGTCGCGAGCGCGGCTTCCGAGCGCCCGACGATCCGGCCCTCCCGATACAGGATCCGGTACGCGCCGCGCTCGACGTAGGGCAGGAGCGCCTCCGGGTAGCCGCCGAGCGCCGCCGCGTCGACCCGCTCGAGCGGCTGGCAGTACTCCGCCATGAAGCGCCCGGCCGCCAGATCGAGGTCCTCCACTCCCCAGCGCTCCTGGACACGATGTCGGGCGTAGGCCTCGAGGCTCCCGGGGGCGCCCGCGCCGAGCCATTCGAGCCAGAAGTGCCTGAGCAAGGTCCGCCGGCCGTTCTTGACGTTGACGTGGAAGAGCGACGGCTCGGACCACTCGAGGACGCCGTAGTACTTCGGCACCTTGAGCGTGTCGTACCGGATCCGAAACCACGCGGGGGTCCCGTCGCGAAGCGGGCGGTAGGCGTACGGCGCGCGCCCGCGCGGGATCCTCCCCTCCCGCCAGACGTAGCGCGCCCGCGGGCCGACCGTGAGCACGTGCGGGTCCCAGCGCTCGCGGGCGTCGGGGAAGCGATGCCGGAGGTCGCCCGCCAGCTCGAGCGTGCGCACGTGGACGAGGTAGTACCGCCGCCGGTCGAGCCGGGCGAGCAGGCGCCTGAGGTTCGCGATCGCGCTCGGCCCCTCGGTCCGCGCCACCAGGTCCGCGTCCCAGAGAAACGCCCACCGGAACCGGCTCTCGGCGAGGCCGCGGTTGGCGACGTCCGGGAGATCCGAGGCCCCGCAGTCGATCCGACGGAGCCGGGCGGGAGACGACCGGCCGATTCGGTCGACCAGCGCGCGGATCCCGGCGGTGGCCGCGTGGTCGAGCACCAGGATCTCGTCGGCGAAGCCGCGAAGCGACGCGAGGCAGGGCTCGATCCACTCTTCGTCCCCGCCGACGCGGACGAGCGCGCTGACACCCTCCGGCCGGTCGGGCGGGCGCGGGACGAGACGGACGAGCGGCGCCAGGGACCCGAGGGCCCGCACCCGGCGCGCGAGCCGGCGGCTCAGCATCGCGCGCCGTTCAGCAGCTCGACCATCCGCCGCACGACGACCGTCCGGTCGAACTCCGCGAGCGCGCGGACCCGGGCGGCGCGTCCCAGCGCTCGCCGCCGGTCCGGGTCGCCCACGAGGGCGCGCACCGCCTCGGTGAAGGCCGCGAGGTCGCCCTGGCGCACCAGGAGCCCGGTCCCGCCGTCGACGACCGCGGTGGGCGTCCCGCCCGCGCGCATCGCGACGATCGGGAGGCCGCTCGACATCGCTTCCAGCACGCTCGTGGGGAGGCCCTCGGCCCGGAGGCTCGGCAGCAGGAACACGTCGGCTGCGGCGAAGACGGGCGGCAGGTCGTCGTGGGCGCGGGCGCCGAGGAACCTGACCCGCAGCCCGGGCGCCGTCCGGCGCAGCCAGGCTTCGATCGGAGCCGCGGCGGGGCCGTCGCCCGCGACCACGGCGGCCAGACCCGGGTGATCTCGGGCGACCGTCCGACAGGCCTCGAGCCCGAGGTGCACCCCCTTCTGCCACGTGACCGTGCTCGCGATCAGCGCGACCGGGTCGTCGGCGCCGAGCCCCAACTCGGCGCGAACTCGCCCCCGGTCCGCCTCGCTCGGCAGGAACTGCGACGTGTCGACGCAGTTGGGGAGGAGGCTCACGCGCCGATAGCGGCGGAGCTGGCGCGCGACCGCGTGACTCACGGCGAGGATCCGCTCCGAGCCCTGGAGGAGCGGCCTCCCTCTGAGCCAAACGGCCGCCTGCCAGCGCGCCGCGCGCGGGAAGTCGATCAGGCGCCGCCAGCCCCGGACGTCGTGCCAGTCCCCTCGGAGCAGGCCCGGCCCCCAGCCGTGGACGATCGTGTAGGTCGGCGGACCGCCGATGTCGACGAGCCCGTAGGCAGCGACGCTCATGCTCAGCACCGCGTTGACGCCCAAGCGCCGGAAGTTGTCGCGCGCCCAGCGGCGGCTCTCCCGCCGCCACGCCCGCGAGTAGTCGCCCGGGGCCGTCCCCGGCAGGTAGTGGAGCTCTGCGCCGTACGCCGCCTCGCGCGGCCGGCCATCGGGATGGGCGGTCGTCAGGAGGTGCACGGTGTGCCCCTGGCGCGCCAGCTCGACAGTCAGGTTCCGACAGTGCTCCTCCATTCCCCCGAGACCGTGAGTCCAGATCCGGCGCGCGACGAGGCAGAGGACTATGCCGGGCCTCCAGGGGCCGCCAGCCGATCGACGCGGTCGCGGTTGAGCCCGAGTCGCTCCACGCGGACGAGGTTCCGACCCGCCCGCAGCCACGCCCCGATCCGCGGGCCGGGCCCAAGCCGGGCGCCCGGCGCCGGCTCGGCGACCTTCTCGGCGAGCACGATCCCGTTGCCGAGCTCGACGCAGTCGCTCCACCGGAGGGCGGGCCCGAAGCGGGCCTTCCATCGCGCCAGCGCGCGCTGCACGTGCTCGGCGCGGCCGTCGTCGAGAACGACCCAGCCGGGGACGGTGAGCCGCGGCAGCGCCTCCGGGAGCGCACCGTCGCGGCCGACCTCGTGGCCGGGCCCGTCGACGAGCACGAGCTCGTAGCGGTCGTCGCCGTAGAAGTCCGGCGGGACCAAATAGAAGACGCTCGGGACACCGTCGTGGAGCCTGAGACCGAGCGGAAAGGCGCGGAGCTCGACGCGGTCCAGGACCCCGTGGCCCCGCGCCATCTCCCGCGCGCGCGCGCTCCACGCCGGCGAGTGGTCGATCGAGTCGAGGCGGCCCGATCCCAGGCGTCCGAGCTCGCGCGCGATCACCACGGAGGAGAAGCCCGACCCGAACTCGAGCACCCGCCGCGGCTGGAGCGTCCGGACGAGCGCGCCGAGGAACCGGCACGCGTCCCTCGCCAGCGCCCGGGCCCCCGGATGCGGCTCCGGGATCTCGTAGCGGGCCGACGCCGCCACGACCCGGGCGAGGTCGAGCATCCCTACCGCCCGAACCACCTGGCCTCCCCGCGCCGCCCGAGCGCCCCGTCGAGCGCTCCGAGCAGGATCGCGCGGAGCTCCGCCCGCCGAAGGCCATGGTGGCGCAGCACCGACCCGCCGAGCGTCTTCGGCAGCCAGAGAAAGGCGTAGATCAGCATGACCCGGAGGCGGCCCCGCGGCGGCAGGTGCCGCCGGAGCAGAAGGAGCTTGTTGCGATAGCCGTAGTACACGCGCTCGGGCGTCCGCGTCCCGCCCCGCGCCACCCTGTGGCGGATCACGGCGGCGGGCTCGTACAGCACGCGGAAGCCCGCCTCTCCGAGCTTGAGGCAGAGGTCTACGTCGCCATGGGACGTGAAGTAGTCCCGCTCGAACCCGCCCACACTGTCCATCGCCGAGCGTCGGATCAGGCAGCCGCAGGAGCTGACGAAGTCGCAGGCCGTCCGGACCTCGGGGGCGCGCTCGCGAAAGGTCCCGGTCAGGCGGCTCAGATACCCAGCCGCGCTCGCCACCTCGTCCGGCGCGTCGGCGTAGACGATCCGGGCGCCGACGACGCCGACCGCCGGGTCGGCCATGGCGTCGAGCAGCGCGCGGAGCGCGTCCGGCTCGACCTCCACGTCGTCGTCGAGGCTCAGGACGAACTCCGCGGCGGGCCCCACCGACCGGAGCGCCTCCGCGCGGCCGCCGAACGCCCCGAGGTTCCGCGGGCTCCGCTCGCCGGCGAGCCGGGCCCAGCCCTCCGCCCGCATCCGCCCAAAGAGCGCGCCGACCCGCGCGGCGGTGTCGTCGGTCGAGCCGTTGTCGAGCACGACCACCTCCATCCGCTCCCTCGGGTAGTCGAGACGCCGCAGGCTCTCGAGGCAGAGGAGGAGCTCGGCGCCGTTGTTCCACGTCACGATCAGCACCGCGACGGACGGCGAGCGGCTGGCGGTCACCCCGCGACCCTCCAGAGGACCGCGCGCGCGCCGTCGCCGGGGGGCCCGGGCGGCGCCGGCCACCCGAGCAGGCGGTCGACGAGGGCCGCCGCGAGGCCGCGGAGGCTCATTCGCTCCGGTCGCCGGACCTCCGCCACCTTCCGCCACGCGGGCGGGGGCACGAGGACCGACGGCGGCACCCGGTGGCCGACCCTGAGCTCGCTCGCGATGAAGACCGGATCGCAGACGACGAGGGCATCCGGCGGCGGGTCGGGAGCCTCCGGCTCCGTGTACGAGACGATGCGGTCGCGGCGCCCGGGCAGGAGGGCGCGGAGGAGGTTCGTCGTCGTCGGGTCGGCCACGACGATCGTCGAGCCGGGCTCGCGGGCGACCACCGGCGCCAGCCGGCGCGCGACGGACGCCCACGCGCGGTAGTCGACGTGGGCGCCCCAGGTTCCGACCGCGGCGAGAGCGGCGAAGGCCAGGCCCAGGCCTGCGCGGAGGCGCGGGCGGACGCCGAGGCCTCCCACGAGCCAGGCCGCCGCCGTGAGGACGAACGGGATCAGGAGCGGATGCAGGGTTCGCGCGAAGTGAAAGAAGAGGGGCCGGGTCAGGCTCCGGTCGAGCGGCGCCACGCTGAAGATGAGCAGCGGGATGCCCCACCAGAGACCCCACTGCCGAACCGCCGCCTGCCCGCGGCGCAGGCCCCACCAGAGACCGGCCAGGACGAGGTAGAAGATCCCGGCGAAGTAGCCGAAGGAGCCGGCCAGCGGGTCGAGCAGCATGTCCAGGTAGTCGAGCATCCAGCCGTGCCCAGGGGGCAAGAGCCGCATGTGCGCCACGTGCAGGCGCGAGACGGCTGGCGAGAACGCGTAGAGCGGCGAGCCGGTGAGCCAGGCGAGCCAGCAGAGGTCGGCCGCCACGATCAGGCCGAACCCGCCCGCCAGCCTGCCGTAGCCGA